>ERZ724504.499-NODE-499-length-22229-cov-5.978804_pt1 | contig 22229 bp, 15 predicted proteins | sample MGYA00376037_ERZ724504 | MGnify/ENA primary metagenome ERZ724504 (study PRJEB28724, sample SAMN07190888) | wastewater metagenome | isolation source: influent of sewage treatment plant in Hong Hong | place: USA: Christiansburg, Virginia | collected 2016-03-01 ... | reverse complement strand
CTCAGGGCGTGGACTTATCACACTCCATTGCCCTTAGTTATCGCGCCGCGCTTCAGCCTGGCCAAGCCTTTCGCGGGCGGGCAGGTAGCCACCGGAGCACGCAACGGCATTCTGGGCACGCGGAAGTGGAAGGATTCCTCGTTTTCGTCCACGGCTTACACCAGTCAGCTGATTGAGGACACACAGTCCAAAAGCGTGGGCGATGTGCTCTTGAGCGACCCGTCGGTGCGCCAGGCGCGCGGTTTTGGCAACTTCCAGGAGCTGTACATGCTGCGCGGTATGCCCGTGTACTCCGACGATATTGCCTACAACGGTCTGTACGGGCTGCTGCCGCGCCAATATGTCGCCTCCGAATTTTTCGAGCGGGTCGAAGTGCTGCGCGGTGCGAATGCCTTTCTTAACGGTGCCGCTCCCGGCGGCAGCGGCGTGGGGGGGGTGATCAGCCTGCTGCCCAAGCGCGCAGGCAACGAGCCACTCACTCAGGTCAGCACCGGCATACAGACCGGTGGTCAGGCCTATGCTTCGGCCGATGTGTCACGTCGCTTCGGGCCTGACCAGAGCACAGGCGTACGCCTGAATGCCGTGCGTCGCGATGGCGGCACGGGCATCAAGGGCGAGGACCGCAGCTTGACTGCGCTGGGCGTAGGCCTTGATTGGCGCAGCCGCGATGTGCGCCTGTCGGCCGATGTGGGTTATCAGCGCAACAGCTATCGTGGCGGGCGTCCCAGCGTGACGCCTTCGGATTTCATTCCTGCGGTGCCGGACAACAAGACCAACTACGCTCAAAGCTGGACGCGCTCCACCGAGCGTGATCTGTTTGCCACCATGCGCGGCGAGTGGGATCTCAATGCCACCACCACCGCCTGGGCTGCGGGCGGTCTGCGCCGCAGCAAGGAAGACAATATCAACAGCGGCGTGACAGTGATCAATGCGAACGGCGATACCACGGGAACGCGCTTCGACAATGTGCGCAAGGATCGCGTCGGCACGGCCGAGGCCGGTATCCGCACCCGACTGCAGACGGGCAGCGTCGGTCATGAGCTGGTGGCTTCGGCAAGCACCTACTCAGCGACGGAAAGCGGTGCCTGGGCCATGGCTTCCGGGGTGCGCAACAACCTCTACAACCCCTATGCCAGCCTGATGCCCGAGAACACATTCTTTGGCGGCTCCATGGCCAACCCCTACAAGGTAGGTGAGACCCGCTTCGACAGCCTGGCCTTGAGCGACACGCTGTCTATGTACGACGACCGCCTGCAAGTGACGCTGGGGCTGCGCCGTCAGCGCATAGACCAGACCAGCTACGACTACAACAGTGGCCTGCAGACCGACAGTTACAAGAAGTCCGCCACCACGCCGGCACTGGGTGCGGTGTTCAAGGTCACCGATGATGTCTCCGTCTACGCCAACTACATCGAGGCGCTGACCAAGGGTGCCGTAGCGCCTTCCACGGCCAATAGCCTGCCCGTGCTCAACGCCGACCAGGTGTTTTCGCCCTACAAGTCCAAGCAGAAAGAGCTGGGCGTGAAATGGCAGCGCGGCACCATGGGTGCGACGGCGGCCCTGTACACCACCGATGTGCCCAGCAGCTATGTCGTCAATCAGATGTACGGTCAGTACGGCAAGCAGCGCAACCAGGGCATGGAATTCACCGTCTTTGGTGAAGCCGCCAAGGGACTGCGCGTGCTGGGCGGTCTGACGCTGACCCAGGCCAAGATCAAGCAGGCGGCTGATGCCTCTCAGGTCGACCGCTATGCCATCGGCGTACCCAAGACTCAGGCCACGCTGGGCGTGGATTGGGATGTGCCCGGTGTGTCCGGTCTGGCGCTCAATGCGCGTGTGACGCACACCTCCAGTCAGTACGCCAATGCCGCCAACACCATGAAAGTGGCCGGCTGGACGCGCACGGACATCGGTGCCCGCTATCTGGTTGATCTGGGCAATGACCGCATGCTGACGCTGCGTGCCCGTCTGGACAATGTGTTCGACAAGAACTACTGGGCGTCGGTGGGCGGCTATCCGGGAGCCAACTATCTGGTGCAATCGGCTCCGCGCACCCTGTCGGTGAGCGCTACGGTCAACTTCTGAGGTTGAACGGATATATGCGCGCTCTCTGGACCGTGGTTCACCGCTGGGTGGGCCTGTTTCTCGCGGCTTTCCTGGTCATGGCCGGCCTCACGGGAGCAGTGCTCTCGTGGGATCATGAACTCGACGACTGGCTGAACGCCGACATGCTGCACACGCCGGGGCGCGGCCCGTTGCAGACGACGCTGCAGCTGGCGCAAACCGTGCAGGCGGCCGATCCACGCGTCGAAATCTCCTATATGAGCCTGGGTCTGCGCGAGGGGGAGGCGGCTTCCTTTCTGGTGCGCCCGCTGCTGGACCAGGGCACTGGCAAGCCCCATGTGCTGAGCTACAACACGGTGTTCGTGGACCCGGTTACGGGTGCCATCACCGGTCACCGGGACTCCAAGAGTCTGGCCCTGAGCTGGCGCAACCTCATGCCCTGGCTGCGCCATCTGCATGAAAGCCTGCTCAGCCCTACGTTTGCGGGCAGCGATCGCTGGGGCTACTGGTTTATGGGCGGCCTCGCGCTGCTGTGGCTGGCTGACAGTTTCTGGGCGCTGGTGTTGACCCTGCCTGCAAAGCGCAGGCCTGCGTCGGCCAAAGCACAAGGTGATTCCGGGAAGTCCTGGTGGTCACGCTGGATGCCGGCCTGGCGTCTGCGCTGGGGCGCTGGTGCCTACAAGCTCAACTTCGACCTGCACCGTGCGGGCGGGCTCTGGATCTGGGGTGTGATCGTTGTGGTGGCCTTCACCTCGTTCTCGATCAATCTCTACCGCGAGGTGTTCTATCCCGTGATGAGCAAGGTCTCGACCACCACGCCGGGTCCGTACGAGACGCTCAAGCCGGCTCCTTTCGGCAGCTATATCGAGCCGAAGATCAGCTTCGCCTCGGCGATAGATATTGCCAAGAAGGAGGCCGTGCAGCTGGGTATCAAAACGGAGGCCGGAGGTATTTGGTACGGCGGAGACTTTCCGTTCTACAACGTGTCCTTTTTCGATCCTGATGACGAGACCGGAGCCATGGGCATGGGCCTGTCCAACGTCTATGTGAGTTCGGAAACCGGCGAGTTGCTGGGCAGTTATCGGCCCTGGCACGGTACGGGTGCCGATGTGTTCGTGCAGCTGCAACTGCCGCTGCACAGCGGACGCATTCTGGGCACTTTCGGGCGCGTTCTCATGTCCTTTGTGGGCGTGATGGTGGCCATGTTGTCCATCACCGGAGTCGTCATCTGGTGGCGCAAACGGCGCGGCAGACGGGCGCAGCTGGCAGCGCGCTAAGGCCGTGCTCGCAGAATACAAAACGCCATGGTTTGACCCATGGCGTTTTTTTTTGAGAAGAGCGGCTCTCAGTTCTTCTTCAGGCACTCGCTCATAAACGTCTTGCGCTCATCCCCCTTTTTGCCGGTGGCATCGACATTGCAGCTCTTCATGCGTTCTTGCTGGCGCTTCTTGCCATCAGACAGACAGGACTTCATGAACTCCTTGCGCTCATCGCCTTTTTTGCCGGTGGCTTCGGTGTTGCAGGTACCCATGAGTTGCTGCTGGGCGGTTTTGGGTTTGTCGTCAGCAGCCATGCTCATGCTGCAAGCCAAGGACACGACAGCCAGGACAACGAGTTTTTTCATGATGGTGTGATGTTTGTGAAAACGCCGACAACCGACGCGCAGTTATTGCAGCACAGCTTGGGTGCTTTGCCCATGGCCGCAAACCATGGCTTGTAAAAGTTTGCGATTGCAGCGCGATTAAGGGGTCGCAAGAGAGCGTTGCCCCAAATAGCGAAAACGACAAGTGGATAATGAGCAGCTTTGCTCTCAACCCTGCACCCAAAGGACGATTCGCGTGGATACTTTATTGCTGCTCAAGGCCGCCATCATGGGCGTTGTGGAAGGGCTGACCGAGTTCTTGCCGATTTCCTCAACCGGTCACCTGATTCTGGCGGGCTCGCTGATGGGCTTTGTCGGTGGCAAGGCCAAGGTGTTCGAGATCGCCATTCAGACTGGCGCCATCTTTGCCGTGATCCTGGTGTATTGGCAAAAGATTCGCGGAACGGTGGTCGAGATGCCCACCAGCACTGAAGCACAGAAGTTTGCGCTCAATGTCTTTATTGGCTTTCTGCCGGCCGTGGTCCTGGCGCTGCTGTTTGGCAAGTATGTGCAAGAGCATCTGTTCACGCCCGTGATTGTGGCAACCACCTTCATCGTCGGCGGTTTCATCATCTTGTGGGCTGAAAACCGCCCCGCTGCCGCTACCCGCGTGCTGTCGGTGGACGACATGACGCCCGTCGATGCACTCAAGGTCGGCCTGGTGCAATGTCTGGCGCTGATCCCCGGCATGAGTCGCAGCGGCTCCACCATCATCGGCGGCATGGTCATGGGCTTGTCGCGCAAGGCGGCGACGGACTTCTCGTTTTTTCTGGCCATGCCCACGCTGATTGGCGCAGGCGTCTACAGCCTCTACAAAGATCGCGCATTGCTGAGCATGGACGATGTGCCGCTGTTCGCCGTGGGTCTGGTTTTCTCCTTCATCAGCGCCTGGCTGTGCGTGCGCTGGCTGCTGCGTTTCATCTCCACCAACAGCTTTGTGCCGTTTGCCTGGTACCGCATCGTCTTTGGCATCGTCGTGCTGGTGACGGCCTATACCGGTGTGGTGAACTGGCAGCACTAAGCGAGCTTCCTAGCGCCCATAAAAAAGCCACTTGCGTGATTGCAAGTGGCTTTTTTCATAGCTGCTAGCGCCTTTATTAATTGGACTTCAGCATGTTTTATGAATGAATCCAAGAATTAACAGGCGCTACCAGCTATCTATTTATGAGCGTCTGTCCCCGCTTTTTGCAGAATGCTTTGCTCCATATTGAGCAGCGAAGCCTCGATGGCTGCTGCTGTGGCCTGTGGGCGTTCCATGGGAAAGAGGTGGCCGCCGTCCAGCATCGTGATGCGTCCGCGTGTCATGCGCTGGGTCATCTCCATGCCGACCTGGCGCATTTCTACCGATGAACGTCCGCCGATAAAAGACACGGGGCAGCGCAGCGGGTTGCGCCTGAGCTGGTTGTTGAGATTGCTGGGCAGCGTGTTGTAGATGGCGGTTTCCACCTCACGGGTGAACAGCAGGCTGCGCTTGCCCTGATCGTCGTCTTGCAGGCCATGCTCCACATAGTCTTGCAGCACCTGTGGGTGCCACTGGGTAAAGGCTTTCTTGCTGCGAAAGTATTCCAGTGCCTCGGCATTGCTGGCCCAGGTGTTGCGCCTGCGCTGGCTGATTTTGCCCGGCGAGACCGAGGCCACAATCTGCGTCTGCTTGGCAAGGCCTACGGCGTTGGCCTTCCAGCCGCCCAGCAGGGGCGAGTCAATCAGCAGCACGCCGCGCGCCAGATCGGGTCGTTTGGTGGCTGCCTGAAAGCTCAGAATACCGCCCAGCGAGTGGCCTACCAGATAGATGGGCTGACCATGCTGCTGCACTTTTTGCTCGACAAATTCGATCAGCTCATCCACCAGATGTGGCCAGTGATTGGTGACCGGGCGTGCCGGGTCATGGCCAAAGCGGTCCACGCCACTGGCATCAATGCCGCGCTGGCGCAGCAGAGAAAACAGCAGGCGGTAGGTGCCGAGAGGAAAGCTGTTGGCGTGCGCGAACACCACGGGCAGGGTATTCAGATCGCTGGCAGGAACCATGGTGTGAAAGCTGTGGGATACAGAATGATGAATCGGGCGGCGGGTGCGCCTGTCATGAAAAACGCACCCTGAGGTGCGTTCATCTTATCGGTTGGAGAGCGATGCTTGCCGCTGCAGCCGAGCCTGCTCCTCGCTGGTCTGCATGCGCTGGTATTCGGTAGCGGTGCTGAGCCCGGCCTGCGCTGGAACCGGTGGCTGGCGCAGAGCTGCGGGCGGGATACTGCCTGCACCAGTGCCCAGTGCGGACTTCATGGAAGTGGGTGTTCCCACCTTCACCAGCGGATGCGCACGCGGGCTGTGAATGCGGATGGGGGAGTTCGTCTGGCCGCCATCCCAGGCCGGGTCGTCAATGCTGTCGAACACATTGCGCAGGCGCTCGCCCCAGCTGTCGTGCAGCATACGCAGATAGGGGTTGTCGGCGTCCAGACAGACAATGCGGTCGGTGGCAAAACGGTTGTTTTCGTAGACGATCAAGTCCAGTGGAAGGCCCACCGAGAGGTTGGACTTGAGCGTGCTGTCCATGGACACCAGGGCGCACTTGGCGGCTTCATCCAGCGGGGTCTCTGAGGTGATGACACGGTCCAGCACGGGCTTGCCGTATTTGGATTCGCCGACCTGGAAGTAGGGCGTCTCACCCGTGGCTTCGATGAAGTTGCCGGCCGAATAGACCTGAAACAGGCGCATCTGCTCGCCCTGAATCTGGCCGCCAAAAATCATGGACACATTGAAGTCCACCCCGGCGCGCTGCAGGGCGGCGGCTTCGCGTTCATACACATGGCGCACGGCTGCACCCAGTACGCGGGCGGCGTCGAACATGCTGCGCACATTCCAGATGGTGAGCATCTCGTCCGTGGTTGTGTCGTGCAACTGAAAGCTTTCCAGCAGCTCGCGCACCGACTGGGTGATGGACAGATTGCCTGCCGACTGCAGCACCATAAAGCGTTCGCCCGGCTGCTCATAAAGCATGACCTTGCGGAAAGTGCTGATCTGGTCGAGTCCTGCATTGGTGCGGGAGTCCGACAGAAAGACGAGGCCGGCATTGAGCTTGAGGGCGACGCAATAAGTCATGACAGAAAGCGGTACGGTAAAGATTTGAAGTGTAGTGGTGAGCCACTTGCCTGGGGGCTCGTCAGCGCAAGGCCGAGCCAGCGCCAGCTGCATGAAAACCACTGCGGGATTTTAAAAGAGAGTCGTCACAGTTGCAGCGCGCCCGGACATTGCTGCCACAGAGCGAGGGCTAGCGGGGGCAAAACTGTTGCCCGTCCGGGATGAGGTCGCGCTGCGGTTGAACATGAGAGAATTCCGCGCCTTTTAATTACATTTACTTTCATTTTGACGATTTTGCTGAACGTATTACGCAACCTATCCATTCGCTACAAGCTGATGTCCGGCATGCTGGCCTGCCTGCTGCTTTTTGTCGCGATCGCCACGGCTCTGGGTTTCTTTCTGACGGGTGCTAACCTGCGTGAACGGGTGGTGACCCTGGAGCTGCCAGCCGTGGTGGGAGAAATCCGCAATGACATACTGCGCCAGATTGCTACGCCCCTGGCCATTGCCAAAACCACGGCCAGCAACAGCTTTTTGCTGGACTGGGAGGCTGCAGATCAGCCTGCCGAGGGGGATGCCGCCTGGGTGAAGTACGCCAGCGCCGTCAAGAAGCAAGCGGGTGCTGAGACCGTGTTCTGGGTGTCGGGCAGCACGCAGAAATATCTGACGAACGAAGGGCTTGGACGCATGCTCTCGCCCAAGGGGCAAGGTGAGCAATGGTTCTATGATTTTCTGGAGAAGGGCACTAGCCAGATGCTGGCCATCGATAAAGACGCCAGCTCCAGCGAATACATGATGTTTATCAACATCCGCTTCGATGCGGGTGACAAGCGTCAGGGCATTGCCGGTTTGGGCCTGTCTGTGGATTCGCTGGCTCAGACCGTGCGCTCATACAAGGTGGGAGAGTCCGGCAGCGTGTTTCTGGTGCGTGGCAACGGCAGCATTCTGATGCACCGCGACTCGGCTCTGGCTGATGGTGCTCACTGGCTCAAGGATTTGCCCGGCTTTTCCGCGTCTCTGAGTTCTGCCTTGCTGGACAAAAAATCGTTCGTGCACTCGGTGTATGACACGGCAGAGGGCCCGCACATCGTTGCTTCGTCTTATGTGCCCGAGCTGGACTTGTATGTGCTGGCAGAGCTGCCTGAGGCGCAGGTGCTCGGTGACATGCGTCGCACCATTGCACTGACTTCGCTGATTGCCGCCGTGGTCGGTGGCGGTATTGGTCTGCTGGTGATTTTGTTTGTGAGTCGTGCCATTGCGGCCCCTGTGGGACGTGCTGCACGCATGCTGGAAGAGATTGCCGACGGTCATGGCGACCTGTCGCGGCGCATGGTGGTCGAAAGCGCGGACGAGGTGGGTGTGCTGGGCTCGGCCTTCAATCGCTTCGTGTCTTCGCTGGAGCGCATGGTGGGCGCTGTGCGCCAGGCTGCCGATTCGATCTCGGTAGCCAGCTCTGAAGTGGCGCAGGGTAACCTCGACCTTAGCCAGAGAACCGAGGAAGCGGCCAGCGCGCTGCAGCATACGGCGGCATCGCTGGCGCAGTTGACCAGCAGCGTGCAGGTCAACTCCGAAGCCACTCGCAACGCGGGCGAGCTGGCTCAGGTGGCACGTGGCGTTGCCGAGCGCGGCGGTGCAGCCTTCGATCAGGTGGTAAGCACCATGGAAGGCATCAACGGCTCATCGCGCAAGATTGCCGACATCATCAGCGTGATTGATGGCATTGCATTTCAGACCAATATCCTGGCGCTGAACGCCGCAGTGGAGGCCGCGCGTGCCGGTGAGCAGGGACGTGGCTTTGCCGTAGTGGCGGCCGAGGTGCGTAGCCTGGCCCAACGCTCGGCCGAGGCAGCCAAGGAAGTGCGTCAGCTGATTACGGCATCGGTCGAGCAAGCCGATCAAGGCTCGCAGCTGGTACAAAGCGCGGGTGTGACCATGCGCGAGCTGCTGCAGTCGGTAACCCAGGTCACGCACATCATTGGTGAGATCAGCCAGACCTCGGCGGCGCAGGGGCGCGGTATTACCGAGATCAATGAGTCATTGACAGCACTGGATGGCGCTACGCAGCAGAACTCGGCATTGGTCGAAGAATCGGCTGCGGCGGCGGCCAGCCTGCGTGAGCAGGCGGGCCGTCTGCTGAGCGAAGTCTCGGCCTTCAAGCTGGGCGAGTCGGCAAAGTACTAACGCCTGATGCCCGATTGCACGGCCTGGCGGAGTTAAATCCTCCAGGCCGTTTCGCTTATGCCATGCTGATGTTTTTGAGCTGGTAGAGCGCTTCCAGCGCTTCGCGCGGACTCAATGCATCAGGATTGATAGCGGCAAGCGCTTGCTGCAATGGACTGGGGGCGGAAATATCATCCACCAGCTCGGGCGCATCAAACAGGTTGACCTGCATGTTGTTTTCACCGGCCTGCGATTCCAGTGCCTCCAGCGCATGGCGGGCATGGTTGAGCACACCTGCGGGCATGCCGGCCAGTTTGGCAACCTGAATACCGTAGCTGCGGCTGGCGGGACCGGCTTGAATCTCGTGCAGAAACACGATATCGCTGCCTGATTCAGCCGCGCCCACATGCACATTGACGGCGGCCTTGGCCTTGGCGGGCAGCTCGGTCAGCTCGAAGTAGTGGGTCGCAAACAGCGTGAAGGCCTTGGTCTTGTCATGCAGCTGCGTGGCAATACCGCTGGCAAGCGCCAGACCGTCAAAGGTGCTGGTGCCACGGCCAATTTCGTCCATCAGCACCAGGGAGTGCGGTGTCGCCGAATGCAGAATCTGTGCGGCCTCGGTCATCTCCATCATGAAGGTGGACTGGGCGTTGGCCAGATCATCGGCCGCGCCGATGCGGGTGTGGATGGCGTCGATGGGGCCAAGGCGGCAGCTGGCAGCGGGCACATAGCTGCCCATGCTGGCCAGCAGCGTGATCAGGGCCACCTGGCGCATATAGGTCGATTTACCGCCCATATTCGGGCCGGTAATGATCTGCATGCGTGTGTTGAGGTTCATGCGCGTGTGGTTCGCGATGAAGCTGCCGCTCGACGTTTCAGCCATGCGCGCTTCCACCACGGGGTGGCGGCCGGCTTCGATCTCTATGCAGGGCTGGCTGACGAATTGTGGCTCTGCCCAGTTCAGCGTCAGCGAGCGCTCGGCCAGCGTGCACAGCACATCCAGCGCGGCAATGGCCTGCGCCACACGGGTGAGCTGGGGTACATGGGGCTGAAGCTGATCGAGCACCTGCTCAAACAGAAATTTCTCGCGCTGCAGCGCACGCTCTTGTGCGGACAGGGCTTTGTCCTCAAAGGCTTTTAGCTCTGGCGTGATGTAGCGTTCGGCGTTTTTCAGCGTCTGGCGGCGGCGGTAGCGCTCGGGCACCGCATCCTTGTAGCTGTTGGTAATCTCGATGTAGAAGCCGTGCACCTTGTTGAACTGCACGCGCAGGTTGGGAATGCCGGTCAGCAGCTTTTCTTTGGACTCCAGCTCCAGCAGAAACTCGTCGCAGTTGTTCTGAATGGCGCGCAGCTCATCGAGATCGGCATCAAAACCGGTGGCAATCACGCCGCCATCGCGCACCAGTGCGGCGGGCTCTTCCATGATGGCGCTTGCCAGCAGCTCGGCGCAGCCCTGGGGCGGAATCAGATCGGTGAAAACCTGAGTCAAATAGGCCGATGGCGCTTTTCCTGATTGCGCAAGCAGCTGCGATTTTTGTAGCGTTTTGGACAGACCCACCAGCTCGCGCGGGCGTACCTGGCGCAGGGCGATGCGGGCGGTAATGCGCTCCACATCGCTCACGCCTTTCAGCTCGGCTCGCAGGGCTTGCCAGGGCGTCATGCCTGCGCCCGTGCCGCGCAACACACCAATGGCTTCAAGGCGCTGCATGGCGCTCTTGCGGTTGCGCTCGGGCTCCAGCAGCCAGGTCTTGAGCAATCGGCTGCCCATGCCGGTCATGCAGGTGTCGAGCAGCGAAAACACTGTGGGCGAGTCCTCGCCGCGCAGCGTCTTGATCAGCTCCAGATTGCGGCGCGTGGCCAGCGGCAGGGCGATCAGCTCATCGTCGCGCTGAACCTGAATGGCGTGGATATGGGTGAGGTTGCAGCCCTGCGTGTGCTCGGCATACGACAGCAGGGCGGCGCTGGCCGCATGGGCCAGTGGCATGTCTTCGGCCTCCCAGGCTTTGAGGCTGGCCGCGCCCAGCAGCTCCAGCAGCTTGCGCTCGCCCAGGCCCGAGTCGAATTGCCAATCGGGGCGGGGCGAGAGCGGGCAGGTAATGGCGCTGCTGTGCTTGATGGCCAGCAGGTTTTGCTCAAAGCGCTCGGTCACACCGGCGCTGTAAATGACTTCACTGGGGCTGATGCGAGACAGCCATGCGCCCAGCTCATCGGCCGAGCATTCGGCCATGTGGATGCGGCCCTGCGTCACGGCCATCCAGGCCAGGCCGCAACGCTGGCGGCCTGCGGTGTGCACGGCGACCAGCATGGCTTCGCTCTTGTCGGAAAGCAGCTCGCTGTCCGTCAGCGTGCCGGGCGTGACCACGCGCACCACCTTGCGCTCCACCGGGCCCTTGCCCAGACCAATTTCGCCGACCTGCTCGCAGATCGCTGCCGATTCGCCCATCTTGATGAGGCGACCCAGATAGTTTTCCAGCGCATGAAAAGGCACGCCCGCCATAGGAATCGGCTGACCGGCGGTCTGGCCGCGCGAAGTCAGGGTGATGTCCAGCAGGCGGGTGACTTTTTCGGCATCGCCAAAAAACAGCTCGTAAAAGTCCCCCATGCGGTAGAAAACCAGCGTGTCGGGGTACTGCGCCTTGATGGGGAGATATTGCTGGAACATCGGCGTATGTGCCGAGAGGTTCGTCATATCGGGAAAGTGGGCCGGCGACGGGGTATCTGTGCTTTTCTGGGTCATCGCTTCAGCGGTATGCAATTCGTGGGGCGCTGCGCTGATTAGGGCGCGCGCCAAACCACGCATTATCGGCCATGGTCAAAAGCTGATCTTGTGCCCGCTTTTAGCGCTTTCAGCATCAGGCGCAGCGGCTTCATCTGCATCATGAACGGGTCGGTAGCCAGGGCCAAAAGACACATCACCCAGCCGCCAGCCTGCGCGGCAGGTGACTGCGCCCCAGAAGCGCCTGAGCGTGTACCACTGCATGGCGATCAGGCCACGCTCGTTGTCGGCATCGACTTCGGGGTCGCTCACGCCGGTGGGGCGCAATGCTTCGTCGTGATACAGGGCGCTGCCAAACAGCTGATCCCACCAGGGCAGAACCTGGCCAAAGTTGCAGTTGTGGCGCTCGGGCCGGTCTGCATCGCGCAGCATATGGTGGTTGCGGTGAAAGCGCGGGCCGACAAAAAGCCGCTCGCCGACCTTGCCGACCCAGCCCAGACGCAGGGCGACATTGGCGTGCGAGAAGTTCTGCACCAGCTCGCTGAGCAGGCCCAGCATGGCGAACTCGGATGGCTCCACGCCCATGACGAGGCCTACGGTGGCCAGCACAAAGCTTTGCAGCATGCCGTCTAGATAGTTGCTGCGGTCATTGCTCCAGCAGCTCATCTGGCGCTGGCTGTGGTGCATGCTGTGCATGGCCCACCACCAGGGAATGACGTGCTGGGCGCGGTGCATCCAGTAGTACGTGAGGTCGTAGATCACGTAGTACACAGCAAACAGAATGTAGGGATGGTTTTTAAACCACGGTATCCAAGCCTTGAGGCCGCTGGCCTCTTCAGTGGCTGGCCCGCCGCCCAGCATGTGGGCGATGGGCATGAGGATCAGAAAGCTGAACAGCGGAAACAGGCCCAGCAGCATGAGCAGGGTGTAGTTGCGGTCTACCGTGGTGTGACGGCGATCGGCCCAGCGCTCGGCTGGCAAAAGGCTTTCCAGTGGGCGCATCACGCCGCCAATCAGAAGCAGCTGCAGTAGCGCGATCAAGATGCCCGCCGCAATCTCGCGCGGGTCACCGGCGGCATCAGCAATGTTCAGTGCGTTGACCACAGGAGTCACCGCGTGCAGGGATACCCAGTCAATGGCCAGCGCCCAGTGCTGACTGAAAAAATCCATCATATTGATCTGCCCGTTTGTCTTTGGGGCTGATTCTGGGCAGTGAACTTGTGGATTCTGTGGAGATAAAAAAAAGAGCCCGGCTCACAGGAGTCGGGCTCTTTTCGCAGTCGTGGGGCGACCGCCTTTTTATATTGAGCGCTTATTCAGCGGCTTTAGATTCGGCGCTCTCGTCAGCGGACATTTCGAAGTCGTCAGACTTCACGGCTTGGCGCACGGCGGCCTTTTCACCGGCAGAGGCGAACTTGCTGAACTTGCCAATCACGGGGATCAGTGCGCCATAGATGCGGGGAGCGGCTGCCAGAATTTCCTTTTGTTCCAGGAAGTCGGCTTCGCCGGTGAAGTTGCCAACCAGACCACCGGCTTCGCTGACCAGCAGAGAGCCTGCAGCCACGTCCCAGATGGACAGGCCGGATTCAAAGAAACCATCGGCAAAACCGGCGGCCACATAGGCCAGATCCAGAGCGGCAGAGCCGGGGCGGCGCACACCAGCAGTGCGCTGCATGACTTCGCCCAGCATCAGCATGTATTGCTTGAAGTTGTCGCCACGGCGGAATGGGAAGCCGGTGGAGATCAGGCAGTCACGCAGCTGAGTGCGCTTGGAGACGCGGATGCGGCGCTCGTTCAGGTAAGCACCACGGCCCTTGGTAGCGGTGAACAGGTCATTACGGCTGGGGTCATAGACCACAGCGTGCTCGACCTTGCCCTTATAGGCCAGAGCGATGCTGACGCAGTACACGGGGAAGCCGTGGATGAAGTTGGTGGTGCCGTCCAGAGGATCGATGATCCAGACGTGGTCAGAGTTCTTGGCACCGTGCTCTTCACCCGACTCTTCGGCCAGGATGGAGTGCTGGGGGTAGGCGTTCAGCAGCGTCTCGATGATGACGCGCTCGGCGGCTTGATCTACCTCGGTCACAAAGTCGTTCACCTGCTTTTGCGCAACGCGCACCGATTCCACATCCAGTGCGGCACGGTTGATGAGGGCGCCAGCGGCGCGAGCAGCCTTGATGGCCACGTTGAGCATGGGGTGCAGGGAGTTCGACATAGATTGTGAGTGCCTTGGCGGCTCAGCCCGGCGCAAAGGCGGGCTGAACTACGCGGGTAAGAACGTAAAAAGCCGCGACCGGCGATGCGGGGCGGCGACAATAGGCGCAATTCTAACCAGCCTGCACTTTTTTTGCTTGTGTGGCCCAGAGACCAGAGGGTCTTGTCTGCGGCCTTTCGTTGAGCCACCAAGAGTGTGGGTGCTGTCTCTGTACTGATTTATCTAGGCCACAAGTGGGGCCTTTTGCTGTGATGAAAACCCGATTCGTACTGATTGAAACCAGCCACGCTGGCAATGTGGGCGCTGCTGCCCGTGCGCTCAAGACCATGGGCTTTGACGACCTGGTGCTGGTGCGCCCGCGATACCAGAATGTGCTGCGCAAGGAAGAAACCATTCAGCGTGCCAGCGGCGCACTGGATGTGCTGGACAAGGCCCGCATTGTCGACACGCTGGAAGAAGCGCTGGACGGCATCAGCCATATGTGCGCCACGGCCATGACGCCTCGCGACTTTGGCCCGCCCACCCGCACGCCGCGCGAGCATTTTGAGCTGCTACTGAAAGGTGAGCTGGATGTGCGCTCTGCACCTGCGGTTGATGGTGATTTGACGGATAACGCAGTCACCCCCGGCGCTGCCTGCAACCAGAAGGGTGTGGCCTTTTTGTTTGGCTGTGAGCGCTTTGGCATGAGCAATGACGATGTGTACCGCTGCGATGTGGCGCTGACCATCCCGTCCAATCCGCAGTTTGGATCGCTCAATCTGGCCTCGGCGATTCAGGTCGTCGCCTATGACTGGCGCGCGGCGCTGGGCGGTTTCCCGGTCGAAGAGCACACGCCCGAGGTGAACCGTGCCGACATGGCTCAGGTGCAGGGCATGCTGAGCCACCTTGAGCAGGCGCTGGCCCATGTCGGCTTTCTGGACCCGGCAGCGCCCAAAAAGCTCATGCCACGGCTTAACCAGCTTTTCAATCGCGCGCAGCTGACGCAGGAAGAAATCCATATTCTTCGCGGTGTTGCCAAAGCCATGCTGAAGTGCGAGCCGCCAACCCGCTAGACTCGATGACCTGCTAAACATTTCTCGATATTTGATGCTTGAACGCCTGCGCTCCGACATCCAGTGCATCCTCGACCGCGACCCTGCGGCTCGCAGTACCTGGGAGGTCATCACCTGTTACCCCGGACTGCACGCCATCTGGCTGCAACGCCCGGCGCACTGGTGCTGGACGCATGGCTTTAAATGGCTGGGTCGCTTCATCTCGCACATGGGCCGCTGGTTCACTGGCATTGAAATTCACCCCGGCGCTGTCATCGGCAAAGAAGTGTTCATCGACCACGGCATGGGCGTTGTAATTGGCGAGACGGCTGTGGTGGGCGACGGCTGCACCATCTATCACGGCGTAACGCTGGGCGGTACATCGCTGTACAAGGGCGCCAAGCGCCACCCCACACTGGGCAAGAACGTGGTGGTCAGCGCTGGCGCCAAGGTACTGGGCGGCTTTGAGGTGGGCGATGGTGCCAAGATCGGCAGCAACGCCGTGGTCATCAAGCCCGTGCCTGCGGGAGCAACGGCCGTGGGCATTCCTGCGCGCATCATTGCCAGCAAGAGCGGGCAGAGCGCCGATGTGGCGGAGCACGAAGCTGCCCTCAAGGTGGTTGCGCAGCCAGCGGGTGTGATGGATGAAGACTGCGGCAAGAGCGGCTTCAGCGCCTATGGTGTGACGACGGAAGTGGACCCTGTGGCGCAGGCCATGCGCTCCCTGTCTGAAGGCGCATCAAGCCATGAAAAGCAGATTGCGCTGCTGTGGGCCGCGATTGAAAAGCTGTCGATTCAAGGTCAGGTCAAGGACTGCATGCCCTGCGAGTCCGAGCGCCCTGAGGCCTTCCAGAAAGAAAAGATCGACCAGATTTTGGGTAAATAAGGCTTGAATCCTTATCTGGCGCTTGTCCATCAAGCGTAAACAGCTCTTGTTTTGATAGTGATTGAATCCAAAAAGCCGGACCGCTTTGCAGTGGCCCGGCTTCTTTTTTTTGTGTCAGCCGCTTACTTCCACAGCGCGCACTTGCTTTCTTCCTTGGTGGTGAAGACCTGATCGCCGGGCAGAGTCTTGAGCACCTTGAAGTAATCCCAGGCTTTTTTGGACTCTGCTGGGCTCTTGACCTGCAGCAGGTGCATGTCGTGGGCATAGCGGCCATCGGGGCGGATCACGCCCTTGGCATAGAAGTCCGACAGCGGCGTGGCCTTGAAGCCGGCCATGATCTTGTCGGCATCCGTGGTGCCCAGCTTCTCGGCCAGCTTCAGGTATTGCATGGCGGCCGAGTAGTTGGCGGCCTGCAGCGAGGTGGGCATTTTCTTGAACTTGGCGAAGAAGCGATCCGAGAACTTGCGGCTTTCGGGGTTCAGGTCCCAGTGCCAGCTGTCGGTAAACATCAGTCCTTCGGTGGCCTTCAGGCCCAGGCTGTGAATGTCGGAGCTGAACAGCAGCAGGCCGGCCAGCTTCATGGTCTTGGTCAGGCCAAATTCACGTGCCGACTTGATGGCGTTGATGGTGTCGCCGCCGGCATTGGCCAGACCCAGAATCTGCGCCTTGGAGTTCTGGGCCTGCAGCAGGAAGGAGGAGAAATCGGCCGTGTTCAGCGGGTGCTTGACGCTGCCCAGCACCTTGCCGCCTGAGGCGTTAATGACGCGGGTGGTATCGGCCTCCAGCGCCTGACCAAAGGCGTAGTCCGCAGACAAAAAGAACCAGTTCTTGCCGCCCAGCTCCACCACGGCCTTGCCCGTGCCCTTGGCCAGCGCCACGGTGTCATAGGCGTAGTGCACAAAGTAGGGGCTGCATTGCTCATTGGTAAGGGCCGAGGTGCCTGCGCCATTGACGATGTAAACCTTCTTTTTCTCATCGGCCACCTTGCCCATGGCCAGCCCGGCACTGGAGGTGGTGCCGCCAATCAGCATGTTCAGGCCCTGCGTATCAAACCACTCGCGGGCTTTGCTGGCGGCAATATCGGCCTTGTTCTGGTGGTCGGCCGTCAGCACTTCAATGGGCTTGCCCAGCAGCTTGCCGCCAAAGTCGTCCACCGCCATCTGCACCGCCAACGCGCCGCCCTTGCCGTCTACGTCAGAGTAGAGGCCGGACATGTCGGTGATGAAGCCTATGCGAATCTTGTCCTGCGCCTGAGCGCTTGCAGCGGCCAGCAGGCAGCCTAGTGCCAGCGTCAAGGCGCGTGGCGTAAAAACGGTGGCAGCGGAAACAGAGCGAGGCTTCATCAAAGTCATCTCCTGAGGTAGTAAGCGCCCATGCATGGCGATGGGCAGATCGCATGGTCGCAGCCGCCGCGCGCTGCGCCATCAGGGCAAGCACGGGGCTGCTGCGGCGGATACGTATCCGGGGTGACTTGTGAAAAGTGCAACAGCTTCTACACTGCAGTGCAGCAAATCAGGAAAAACCCATGAACATCGAACAAGCCCTGCAGCAACGCCGCTCCGTGCGTGCTTTCACGCCCCAGACCGTCCCTGGCGAAGTGGTGCGAACCCTGCTGGAAACTGCATCACAAGCCCCTTCCGGCGGCAATATGCAGCCCTGGCGCGTGACGGCGGTGGGCGGTCAGGCTCTCAAGGACTTGAGCGCCAAGGCCAAAGTGACTGAACCCGTGCAGCGCCCCGGTCTGTCCTACCCACCCGGCTTGTGGGAGCCTTACCGCAGCCGCCGTTTTGAAAACGGCGAAGAGCTGTATCAGGCTCTGAACATCGGCCGCGAAGACAAGAACGCGCGCCTTGCGCAACTGGCAAAAAATGGCGAGATGTTTGGTGCGCCCGTGGGCATCTTTATCGCGGTGGAAGAGCGCATGGGCTATGCGCAGTGGGTGGATCTGGGCATTTACCTGCAATCCTTCATGCTGCTGGCGGCCGAAAAGGGTCTGGCTAGCTGCGCGCAGGGCTTCTGGCGCATGTACAACGACATGCTGCTAGAGCAGCTGGCGCTGCCGGGCGGCTACCAGATCGCCTTTGGCATTGCGCTGGGCTACGAAGATACGAGCGCGCCGATCAACCAGTGGCGCTCAAGCCGGGCGACCAGCGGTGAGTGGCTGGCGCTGCAGGGGCTGGATTAAGCACTTGGCGGTCACCATAGTTAAACCGCCGCCATCTTTCGCCTTCTGATGCGAATCAGGCCTATACTGACTGCTGCTCCGGGGTGTGCGAAAGCGCTGAGAGACCAGAGATCGAGCTGTTAAAAGACAGCTCGATCAAGGCCAACCCGACGAACTTGATCCGGTTCATACCGGCGGAAGAAGAGCGGGACCCTGACGCAGGGCCAGAGAATTGAAAGGCAAGGCGCTATTACGCCAAAGCCCCAAATACTTTGGCACAGCAAACCCCAGGCGCTTCTCGCGTACTGGGGTTTTGTCTTTTTAAAGGCACCCGGCGCGCAGAGGACAAGGCTGAAATCCAAGCATTTCAGCCGCACAGGCCAGACACCTTCACAGGGTGCAGCGCCAGTGCAGGGAAAGATCAGCACAGGGCCGCACTCCACGGAGCGTTGAGACAACTTCACACGCTTTACGGAGACTGCGATGAACGCCCCTGATTCCATCTTTACGCCAGCTGCTGGCAACGCCCCTGATGCCACCCGTTTTGCCGAGCTGCTGGCCCAGTCGCGCCAGCCGTTTCCGGCATCTACCAAGAGCTATCTGAACGGCGTGGTCCATCCCGGTCTGCGTGTGCCGGTGCGTGATATTGCGCTCACCAATGGCGAGCAGGTCAGCGTGTATGACACCTCAGGCCCTTACACCGACCCTGCTGTGCAGATCGATGTGCGTCAGGGCCTGCCAAGCCTGCGTGGTGCGTGGATTGAGTCGCGTGGCGACAGCGAGTATTACGTGGGCCGCCAGCGCGTGGCGCTGGACGACGGTGGCAAGCGCGGTGAAGAAGACCTGCGTGTAGACCAGCTGCGTGCCGAAGCCGCTGCATTGCAACGCCAGCCACGCCGCGCCAAGAGCGGCCAGAACGTGACCCAGATGCACTACGCCAAGCGCGGCATCATCACGCCCGAGATGGAATACGTGGCGCTGCGCGAAAACGGCCGCCGCGAATGGATGGAGCAGTACCAGCAAGACGCAGCGCGTGAATTGCGTTTGGCTGGCAACAGCATGGGTGCGGCCATCCCCAAGATCATCACCCCCGAATTTGTGCGCGACGAAATTGCCCGTGGCCGCGCCATCATTCCCGCCAATATCAACCACCCCGAAATTGAGCCCATGGCCATTGGCCGCAATTTCAAGGTCAAGATCAATGCCAACATTGGCAACTCCGCCGTCACGTCGAGCATCGAAGAAGAAGTTGAAAAACTGGTCTGGGCCATTCGCTGGGGTGCGGACAACGTCATGGACCTGTCCACCGGCAAGAACATCCACACCACGCGCGACTGGATCATCCGCAATTCGCCCGTGCCCATCGGCACCGTGCCGATTTACCAGGCGCTGGAAAAAGTCGGCGGTATTGCCGAAGACCTGACCTGGCCTATCTTCCGCGACACGCTGGTGGAGCAGGCCGAGCAGGGCGTGGACTACTTCACCATCCACTCGGGCGTGCGTCTGGCGTATATCCACCTCACGGCCCAGCGCCGCACCGGCATCGTCTCACGCGGCGGCTCCATCATGGCCAAGTGGTGCATGGCCCACCACCGCGAAAGCTTCCTGTACGAGCACTTCGAAGACATCTGCGACATCATGAAGCAGTACGACGTGAGCTTCTCGCTGGGCGATGGCCTGCGCCCCGGTTGCGCATCGGACGCCAACGACGAAGCCCAGTTTGCCGAGCTGGCCACGCTGGGTGAGCTGACGCAAGTCGCTTGGAAGCACGATGTGCAGACCATGATCGAAGGCCCCGGCCATGTACCCATGCACATGATTCAGGCGAACATGACCGAGCAATTGAAGCACTGCCACGAAGCGCCGTTTTACACGCTTGGCCCGCTGACGATTGACATCGCCCCCGGCTATGACCATATCGCCAGCGCCATCGGTGCGGCCATGATCGGCTGGATGGGCACGGCCATGCTGTGCTACGTGACGCCCAAGGAACACCTGGGACTGCCCGACCGCGACGACGTCAAGCAGGGCATCATCGCGTACAAGATTGCTGCGCATGCCGCCGACGTAGCCAAGGGCCACCCCGGTGCCCGCTCACGCGACGATGCACTCTCGCAAGCGCGCTTTGACTTCCGCTGGCAAGACCAGTTCAACCTGGGTCTGGACCCCGACACCGCGCAGGCCTACCACGATGAAACCCTGCCCAAGGACAGCGCCAAGGTGGCGCACTTCTGCTCCATGTGCGGCCCCAAGTTCTGTTCCATGAAGATCACGCAGGAGGTGCGCGAATTCGCCGCTGCCAAGGGGTTGGCTGAAGATCAGGCGATTGCCGCCGGCATGCAAGCCAAGGCTGGGGAGTTCAACAAGTCGGGCGGTGATTTCTACATTCCCATCATCAGCGCATCGAGCGATACGACGGCGCGTTGATTTGAGATGAAATAGTGCTGTAGCGCTTGTGTATCAAGCGCTACCTGCTATTAAAAATAAAGGGCAAGCTGTTTGGCTTGCCCTTTTTCTATGCGGCTTTAGTCAGCGCCCCAGTTCTTGCACTATCTCCAGTGAGGGACGTTGACTGCGCAGGAGATCACTGCGTGACAGTTTTGAGCTGGCTCTTGAGGGTGAGCATGTGCTGGATATACACCGTCAGCTCTTGAGTCGGCATGCCTGGCTGTACGCGCAAGGCATAGGCATCCAGAGCCGTTTGCAGCACATCTTGGTTGGTGGGCTCGGCAAAGTAGGCGATGTCGGCGAGCTGGCAGGCCAGAGCTGGGTCGCTTTGGCTCAGCAACTTGATCTGATCGTTGACCTTTTGCACGCCGCCGCTCATGGCCACCATCTGCTTGCTGAAAGTCGCGCGAGATGCAGGGTCCCATTCCGAAGGGATGCCATTCCACCAGCCGCCGTACTCCTTGAGCACCATGCTGGCGACGTTCTTGAAGCGCACATAGGTCTCCGCCATGTCTTTACGGCCGCGCAGCGTCTCTGGCAACTGTACTGTGGCCACGATTTCGTCAGGGCGCTTGTCGGCGTTGAGGCCAGCGATCACCTGATCTACAGCGGAGCTGAGCATGTTGGCCGAGGCCAGCAACTTGTCCTGTACTTCTGCGGCATGGGTCAGTGCCGGGCCATGCATGGGCAAAAGCAAGTCGGGCTTTGTGGCGGCCATATCACGCAGAGCCTGAGCCCATTCAGCGACGTAGCGCTGGCGGCGCTTGCCATTACCGGCGTTGAGCAAGAACGGCTGCCAGTAGTCGGCGCTGACCACAATCTTGCGTGTCGCCACATTGACCCAGAGCTGGTCTGCAGATTCGCCGCGCGCGTGGGTGAGGACGAATTCGTCGTCGCCAATTTTCAGCGTCTTCTGGCCGGTGAAGGTTTCGGTGGGAAGAATGGCATCTGTCAGCTTGCGCGGCACATCGCGCGGGTCCTGACTGTTCAGTTGCACGATGGAGTAGTTCGCTGTGCGCGTGTCCAGATCCATCTCGGCCAGGTATTCCTGGGTCGTGATGATGCGCGGCTTCTCACCGGCTTCCAGCAGCGACCAGGCACCAAAGCCGTGATCTGCATGGTGGTGGGTGATGATGATGGTGTTGACCGGCTTGCTGCTGAGCTTGCGCAGTGTCTCCAGCAGCGCAGGGCCTGCGGGGGCATAGCCGGCATCGACCAGCACCAGACCTTCACGGGTTTCGAATACGGCGATGTTGACGTAAGGCATGCGCAGCAGCCAGGTGCCCTTGCCATGAGGCTCGACCGTCATCTTGGCGCGCGCATCGGCAATGGCTTCTGCATTGGTGCGGCTGTACATGTGGTTGGCAATGGCAATGGATTGCTCTCCGCCAAAGCCTGCGTTGGCATTGGAGGTCAGCGTCTTGAGCACATTGGGGTATTGCTGCATCAGCTCTTTGCGCAGCTCGAATTTTTTGACCGCTTGGGCGTCTGGCTTGGCGCTATCGGCTGCGGTTCCCGCTGCGTGCGCGGATAAGGTCATTCCCAGTGTGAGTGCGGCTGTTTGAAAGAAGCGTTGAATCACAGAGCCTTCCTTTAATGCTTTTGTATGCAATTAATAATTGATGATGCGGGCTATTGATCGCAGCCTTTATTTTTTAGTAGTTAAAATTAATTTCGATAGTCTTTTTTGACTAAGGAGTATCACTAAATTTCGTCAAAATTCTTACTTGAATGAATCTATTTCTGCGTTTGTGATTTATTCAAGTGATTGAAATTAATAAATTTTTAATTTTTTTAAAAATGCTTGAATTATTTATTAAATCAAATAAAT
>ERZ724504.491-NODE-491-length-22361-cov-10.663588_pt1 | contig 22361 bp, 20 predicted proteins | sample MGYA00376037_ERZ724504 | MGnify/ENA primary metagenome ERZ724504 (study PRJEB28724, sample SAMN07190888) | wastewater metagenome | isolation source: influent of sewage treatment plant in Hong Hong | place: USA: Christiansburg, Virginia | collected 2016-03-01 ... | reverse complement strand
TGCAAGACCAGGCGCTCAAGCAAAACATCACCACCCTGCACAACCGCATCAACGAGCTGGGCGTGGCCGAGCCGGTGATCCAGCAGCAAGGGCTTGATCGCATCGTCGTGCAGCTGCCCGGCGTACAAGATACCGCCAAGGCCAAGGACATTCTGGGCCGCACCGCCACGCTGGAAGTGCGTCTGGTGGACGAAGGCACGGAAGCACGTGCGGCCGAACTGGGCGGCGGCCCGGTGCCGTTTGGCGCTGAAAAGTACCTTGACCGCAATGGCCAGGCTGTGATCGTGAAAAAACAGGTCATTCTGACCGGCGAGAACCTGACCGATGCCCAGCCCGGTTTTGACAGCCAGACGCAGGAACCCACCGTCAACCTGACGCTGGACGCCAAGGGTTCGCGCATTTTCAAGGACGTGACGCGCGACAACATCGGCAAGCGCATGGCCATCGTGCTGTTTGAAAAGGGCAAGGGCGAGGTAGTGACCGCGCCCGTGATCCGCTCGGAGATTGGTGGCGGCCGGGTGCAGATTTCGGGCCGCATGAGCACTGCCGAGGCCAATGACACGGCGCTGCTGCTGCGTGCTGGCTCGCTGGCCGCGCCCATGGAGATCATTGAGGAATACACCATCGGCCCCAGCCTGGGCGCTGACAACATCGAGCGCGGCATCAACAGCGTGGTCTGGGGCCTGGTGGCCATTGCGGTGTTCATGTGCTTTTATTACATGCTGTTTGGCGTGTTTTCCACCGTGGCGCTGGGTGTCAACGTGCTGATGCTGCTGGCCATCCTGTCCATGCTGCAAGCCACGCTCACGCTGCCCGGTATTGCCGCCATGGCGCTGGCGCTGGGTGTGGCGATTGACTCCAACGTGCTCATCAACGAGCGTATCCGCGAGGAGCTGCGTGACGGAGCCTCGCCACAGATGGCCATCCATGTGGGCTACGAGCGCGCCTGGGCCACCATCCTGGACTCCAACGTGACCACGTTGATTGCCGGCCTGGCACTGCTGGCCTTTGGCTCGGGGCCGGTACGCGGCTTTGCCGTGGTGCACTGCATCGGTATTTTGACCAGCATGTTCTCAGCGGTGTTCTTCTCGCGCGGGCTGGTCAACCTCTGGTATGGCGGCAAGAAGAAGCTCAAGAGCGTGTCCATCGGCCAGGTCTGGAAACCAGACGCCGACACCGCCGTGGCCAAGACCAACTAAAGGAGGAAGACCATGGAATTCTTCCGTATCAAAAAAGACATCCCTTTCATGAAGCACGCGTTGGTGTTCAACGCGATCTCTTTCATTACCTTTGCGCTGGCGGTGTTCTTCCTGTTTTCGCGCGGCTTGCACCTGTCGGTGGAATTTACCGGCGGCACGGTGATGGAGGTGGCCTACAGCCAGCCCGCCGAGCTGGCCAAGGTGCGCGAGACAGTCTCCAAGCTGGGCTACCCCGATGTGCAGGTGCAAAACTTTGGCACTGCGCGCGATGTGATGATCCGCCTGCCAGTGCAAAAGGGCGTGACCTCGGCCCAGCAAAGCGAACAGGTGTTGGGTGCTCTCAAGGCGGCTGACCCGGAGGTGACGCTGCGCCGCACCGAGTTTGTGGGCCCGCAGGTCGGTGAGGAACTGCTGTACGGTGGCTTGATGGCACTGGGCATGGTGGTGCTGGGCATCGTCATTTACCTGGCCTTCCGCTTTGAATGGAAGTTTGGCGTGGCGGCCATCATTGCCAACCTGCATGACGTGGTGATCATCCTGGGATTTTTTGCCTTCTTCCAGTGGGAGTTTTCGCTCTCGGTGCTGGCGGCGGTACTGGCAGTGCTGGGCTATTCGGTCAACGAGTCGGTGGTGATTTTTGACCGGATCCGCGAGGCTTTCCGGCGCTACCGCAAGATGAACACGCACGAGGTGATTGACCACGCCATCACCAGCACCATGAGCCGCACCATCATTACCCATGCCTCCACCGAGGCCATGGTGCTGGCCATGTTCTTCTTTGGTGGCCCCAGCCTGCATTACTTTGCGCTGGCGCTTACGGTCGGTATCCTGTTCGGGATTTACTCTTCGGTGTTTGTGGCTGCTGCCATTGCGATGTGGTTGGGCGTCAAACGTGAAGATCTGGTCAAGACGGTGCGCCAAGACGGCGATCCCAACGATCCCAACGCAGGCGCCACGGTCTGACCTGGAAGGCATTCTTTTGCACTAGCACTGGGCCGCCATGCACAACCCCGTCACGCCCCGCACGCAGCAGAGTCTGGCGCACCAGGTGCGTCAGCAATTCGTAGCAGCCCTGAGCGCGAGCCTGGCAGACATCGATAAAGCGGTGCTGGAGTTTCTGACTGCGCTCATGGGCCAGACGGGCACGCAGCGCGAGATGCAAAGCCGGCGTGATGCCTGGCAGCTGTATGGCCAGCACCGGGCGGAGTGGGTCAGTGCCACCCAGCGCGCCTTGCAGCAAGCGCTGGGCCCGCAAGCCAGTGCCTCGCGTTCAGCCTCTTTGTCCGGTGCCAGCCTGGAGCTGCTCAGTGACGATGTGGTGGAGAACAAGATCGTTGCCTCGCGCATGGCCCTCACCGTTCTGGAGGCTGTCAGCACCCACTTTGATGCGCTGCGTCTGCGCGTGCAAAGGCTGGAAGGGCAGGAGCTGGGCCGCAACGATATCTTGCGCCCCGAGACCCTCAGTCTGTTGTTGGTCGAGCGGTGGGTGGAGGTGGGCTTGCCGCGTGCCAATTTGCAAACGGTCATCGACCCGTTGCAGCGCGCACTCGCGGAGCGCGTGCAAGCGGCCTACCAAGCCTGTAACGATTTTCTGGGCGGGCAGGGCGTTGCGCCCCAGGATGTGCGTTTGCGCGTCAGCCGACCCGCTGGGGGCGCCACAGGCGCGGGAACGGTATCGGGCAGTCTGGTTTCGCAGGCGCTGGAGCAGTCCCAGGGAGCGCTGTCTGCCGCCCGTGGTCTGGGGACTGAGTCTGCGCTGGGCCCGGTCAGCATTGATGCGGCCCCAGCGGCGCGGCCTGCAACGGGCATGGCACCGTTGCCTGCCCTGACTCCCTTGGCCCGCGCACGCCAGCGTGCCTATGGTGTCATGGGGCAGTTGCGCCGTTTGATGGCGCAGCCTGCGCTGGTTGGCGTTGGTGGCCTCAGTGCCATTGGCGGTCTGGGCGCCATGGGGACAGGGCTGGTGCCGGTGTCTTCGGCTACCGGCATGGGGGCCATGGGGGCATCGGGTACCAGCGCAGTGCAGGCGCCGCCTGCCTCTGCGGCATTGGCGCATGCGCTGGCCGAGCAGCGTGTTCAGGCCGAGACTTACTACAGCACGGTGGGCGCGCTGGTGCAGGATGTCAGCCCCGCTGCCGTCGTGCAACTGGTGGGTGCGGTGCGCGACCGCTCAGCGGAGCTGAAAAAGAAGGCTGGTACCGACAGCGAAAAAGCCATCATTGAAGTGGTGGCGCTCATGTTCCAGAGCATTCTTTCTGAAGATCGTATTCCACCGGTAGTGCGGGTCTGGTTTGCCCGTTTGCAGGTGCCTGTTTTGCGCGTGGCACTGGCTGAACCGGAATTTTTCAGCAACCTCAACCACCCGGCGCGCCAACTGATTGACCGCATGGGCGCTTGCGTGATGGGTTTTGATGCCACCTCGATTGGTGGCAGTGCGCTGGAGGCTGAAATTCGCCGCGTGGTGCAGGTAATTGAGCAATACCCCGAGACCGGGCGCCGGGTTTTTCAGCTGGTTCACGACGAATTTGAGAAGTTCCTGGCCCAGTTCCTGACGCAAAAACAGTCCACCTCGCGGGTGGTCAGTGTGGCGCAGCAGGTCGAGCAAAAAGAGACCTTGGCCATTCAGTACACCATCGAGTTGCGCACCATGCTCAAAGACATGCCGGTGCGCGACGAGATCCGCGACTTCCTGTTCAAGACCTGGGCCGAGGTACTGGCGCTGTCTGCGGTGCGCGAAGGTGCGCAGAATGCTGACACCCTGGCGTTCAAGCAAACGGCGGCCGATCTGGTGTGGGCCGCCAGTGCCAAGCCCCACCGCAGCGACCGTGCGCAGGTGATCCAGAGCCTGCCTGGCTTGCTACAGCGCTTGCGCCAAGGGTTGAACCTGCTGGGCGTGCAGGGGGCCGCGCAAGACGTACAAGTCAAGGCACTGACCGACACTCTGGCGGAGGCGTTCTTGTCCAAGACAGCGGCCATTCCACGTGAGCATATCGATGCCATGGCACGGCGCTTGGCCAATCTGGAAGATTTCATCGACGATGCCGTGCTGGGTGATTTGCCCCTGGATGCCGAACCCATCGAAATGATGCTGGGCATTGATGCCTCGGCCATCCATGTCGTGGCAGACAACGGTACGCCGGTCGAGGAGGCCATGCTGGACTGGGCCCGTGAGTTGCAGCCCGGCACCTGGTTCACTCTGGACCACAACGGTGCCCGTGCCCAGGTGCAGTACGTCTGGCAAAGCCAGCGTAAACAGCTGCATTTGTTTGCCGCAGTCGATGGCAGCAGCTACCTGATCCAGCTGCGCCGTCTGGCGGCGTATTTGCAGGCAGGCTTGATCATGGCGCAGGAAGAAGAAGGCCTCACGGTGCGCGCTGCACGCGATGCTTTGGCAAAAATCGATGCCAACCCGGAGCGCTTGCTGAACTGACCCCGCTCAGGCCTGGGCTGTGCGCTGGAACAGGCCGCCGGGCAGGCGTGCCACCACACCGTCCAGTTCCAGCTCCAGCAATTGCACCAGCAAGGTGGCTGTATCCAGCCCGGTGCGCGCTACCAGCGTGTCCAGTCCGACCGGGTCAAAGCCCAGTGCCGTCAGCAAGGGCGATTCGCAGGCAGCGGTGCTCTCGATGGTGACGCTGTTATCTGTACCGACATCGGTGCCGGGTTTTGCGTCTGTGCGGGAGCCGGGGGCTGCGGGCAGATGCAACTCCTCCAGTACATCCTGGGCAGATTCGACCAGTTTGGCGCCCTGCCGTATCAGTGCATGGCAGCCGCGCGATTGGGGTGCGTGGATGGAGCCCGGAATGGCAAATACTTCGCGACCTTGCTCTGCCGCCATGCGGGCGGTGATCAGCGAGCCCGAAGCCGGTGCGGCCTCTACCACCAGCGTGCCCTGCGACAAGCCGGAAATGATGCGGTTGCGTTTGGGGAAGTTGGCGGCCAGGGGCGGTGTGCCCAGCGGGTATTCGCTCATCAACAGGCCGTGGGCGGCAATCCGGTGTGCCAGCTCCCGGTGGCGACTGGGGTAGACGCGATCCAGGCCTGTTCCCACCACGGCAATGGTGGCGGGCGTGGCGCTGTCTCCGGTGGCGTCGGCCAGCGCGCCTTCATGGGCTGCGGCATCTACGCCCAAAGCCAGGCCGGACACAATCGTCAGTCCGCTGGCGCGCAAGGCCTGGGCAAAGGCTTTGGCGTTGGTTTGCCCTTGGGCTGTCGGGTTGCGGCTGCCCACGATGGCAATGCAGTGCGCTGCACTGAGTGCGGGGGCGTTGGGGTTGAGAAAGCGCTCTGGCCCCAGCAGGTACAGCAACAGGGGCGGGTCGGCCGTATCGAGCAGGGCGCTTGGGTACAGCGGGTGGCCCAGCGGCGCAATGGCGCGCACAGGGCCGCCGGGCGATGTGCCGTGCAGCCAATGCCAGGTGGTATCGAGCTGCTCTTGCAGGGTGGGCGGAATGCTGTGCAGCGCTTTGCATTGCGCCGCACTGGCGCAGTTTTCCAGTGCGGCACGCGGCTGCGTGAAGATGTGTTGCGGCAGTCCGAAGGCTGCCAACAGGCGGCGTGCGGTGGCATTGCCAACGCCAGGCGTCAGGATCAGTCGCAGCCAGGCAGTGAGTTCATCGCGTTCCATGGACGCTGGCACCACCGGGGTTCAGCGGGGGGTGATGAGTCGGTCGCCCACGCGCACGGTGGTGCGCACATCCAGGATCAGTGCGTACGAGATGCGGTCGAAGGTGCGAAACACCATGGCCATGCCGTTGCTTTCACTGGGCAGCTTGATCATGTCCCGGGCATCGGCTGTGGTGTCTTTGATGCGGTCGCCCTGGGTCATGAGGTTGAGCACATGGCCGCTTTGTATGCCATCGTCTTCTCCCATGTTGATGGCAATGACCTGGTTTTGTGCCGCATTGGCAAAAGCGGAGCCGTAGATCGAGACTACCCGGGCCTCTACATCGCCTTCGGGGGCGTGCGGGGTGTAGCTGATAAAGGTGCGTTCGGGCGCAGGCAGCAGCCGGTCGCCCGCGCGGATTTCTTCGCGTGTGGCGGTGATGTCCACCGTGGCCGGGACATGGTCTGCCGTGCTGCCGCCTTTGCCGTCAGGCGTTACGGCAACCGATTCACCATGCACCAATTCTGCTTTGCCCAGGTACTGTGCTTCGTAGCCCAGGATTTCGCCCGTGCCGGGGTCTTTCAAGGGCACGGCATCGCGAAACACCCGGTATTGGCGCGGCTCGCCCGGTTCAGCGCGCAAGGGGTTGGATGCATCGCTGCGGGCGTAGGCGCGGTCGCCAGCGCTCATCAGCACGCGGTCTTCGGTGGTGGCGACGATGCGCGGTGCGCGCAGCAGGGTCTGCTCGTCCACCACCATGGGTTCGACCAGGAAGGGCTCAATCAGGTGGGGTTTGAGGGTGGGCAGTGCGCTGTTGGCCAGGCTGTCGCTGCGGGTGCGCGGGGAAACGCGCACGGTGGCGGGCTCGCTGTTGTCGTTGGGGCGGGTGCGCAGGCGGGCATAGCCGCCTTGCTTGTCCAGGTACAGCGTCTGGCCGGGGAAGATGAGGTGGGGGTTGGCAATGTCTTGCAGGTTCATGCCCCACAGCTCGGGCCAGCGCCAGGGACGCAGCAGGTAAATGCCCGAGATTCCCCACAGCGTATCGCCGCGCTTGACCACATAGGTGTCGGGGGCGTTGGGAGCCAGCTCTGCCAGCGGCACGCCCTGTTGTGCTACTTGCTGGGCCGTTGCGCGTTGGCTGCCGGTGACCGGAGCGTTTTGGGCTTGTGCCGACATACACAGCAGGGCGGTGGTTACGGCCGTGAGGGCGCCCAGTGCCGTGCGCCGCAGGCGGTGGAGGGCTGTGTTGTTGGTTTGGTCGTCATGCATCGCTAATGCGCTCCCTCGCTGGCACCGCCTTGCGCCCGAGCGGGGGAAGAAGCGGCAGAAATACGTTACACATCGGCCGAGATTCTCAGTCCAAGCCCTTGATTGGGCAACGATTATTGGCCGAGCCTGTGCCGTGGTGCAGCAAAAGTGGCGAAAATGACGAAATATTCTCCCCTGATGCAATGGCCATTCTCCCCATTCTTTGTTATCCCGATGCCCGTTTGCACACCGTGGCGCGCCCGGTCGCTGTGGTGGATGCGCGCGTGCGCCAGTTGGTGGCCGACATGCTCGACACCATGTACGACGCCCACGGCATCGGTCTGGCCGCCACGCAGATTGATGTCCACGAACGTGTGGTGGTGATCGACGTTTCTGAAGAGCGCGACCAGCCCCAGGTGCTGATCAACCCCGAGATCGTCTGGGCCAGCCCGGAAACCGTGGTCGGCGACGAGGGATGCCTGTCGGTGCCGGGCATTTACGACGGAGTGCAGCGTGCAGTGGCTGTCCATGTGCGTGCGCTGGACGCCGAGGGCACTTCGCGCGTGATCGAAGCCGAGGGGCTGCTGGCGGTGTGTGTACAGCACGAGCTGGACCACCTGCTGGGCAAGGTGTTTGTCGAATACCTCTCGCCCCTCAAGCGCAACCGCGTCAAGTCCAAGATGCTCAAGCGCCAGCGCGAGGCGCGCGAATGACGGCGCGGTGGCCAGCGCGCCGTACCGGCGCTGTGGTTGCGCTGTTGGCTGCGGCGTCGGTGCTGGCCGCTTGTGCAATGCCCGGTGGCGGCGTTGCCCCCGGCATGTCGCAAGACGATGTGGCGGTGCGTTGGGGTGAGCCGCGTGCCGCCTACGACCTGCCCGGCGGCAAGCGGCTGTTCTACAGCACCCAGCGCGACGGCTCGCAGTTGCAGGCGCTGGACTTTGACGCCAATGGCCGCCTGCTGCGCGTGGAGTCCGTGCACACGGCGCAGCACCTGGCGGCGGTTGCCCAAGGTGGCCAGCGCGCTGCCGATGTGCTGCGCGCCCTGGGCCCGCCCGCCAAGCAAACCACCCAGACCAGCGGCGCAGACCCATCGGGCAAGACCGCCGTCTGGGTTTACCGCTTCCGGGAGTTTGACCGCTACCGGTTGGCCCACATTCATTTCGATGCGGCGGGCATCGCCCACGAGGTGGTCTTTACCGACGACCCTGCCGCTGGCGACCACTACCGCTGATGTTTCGCGTTTCTTTTTTCTGCCTGTGTGCAGCCCTTGCATGAGAGTCGTTTTTGCCGGCACCCCGGAATTTGCCCGCGTGGCCTTGCAGCGCCTGATCAATGCCGGGTTCACCGTGCCCCTGGTGCTGACCCAGCCCGACCGCCCAGCGGGCCGGGGCATGAAATTGCAGGCATCGCCGGTCAAGCAGTGCGCTCTGGAGCACGGCATCCCCGTGGCGCAGCCACGCAGCCTGCGCCTGGATGGCAAATACCCGCAAGACGCCGCTGAGGCGCGCGCCGCCCTGGAGGCCGCACAGGCCGATGTGATGGTAGTGGCCGCTTACGGCCTGATCCTGCCAACCTGGACGCTGGAGCTGCCTCCCCACGGTTGCCTGAACATCCACGCCAGCCTGCTGCCGCGCTGGCGCGGCGCCGCGCCCATCCACCGCGCCATCGAGGCGGGCGATGCCGAAACCGGCGTCACCATCATGCAGATGGACGCGGGCCTGGACACCGGCGACATGCTGCTCATGGAGCGCCTGGCCATCGCCCCCACCGACACTACCGCGCTGTTGCACGACCGCCTGGCGGCGCAGGGTGCTGATCTGATCGTGCGCGCCCTGGAGCAAGTCGCCAGCGGCCAGCTGCACGCCACGCCCCAGCCCGCGCAGGGCGTGACCTACGCACACAAGATCGAAAAGGCCGAGAGCGCTGTGGATTGGTCTTTGCCCGCGACGGTGATTGGCCAACGTATCCGTGCTTTTGATCCGTTTCCGGGGGCTTCCACCGTGCTGGGTGGTGAGGTCATCAAGCTGTGGTGCTGTGAAATTGATAGCTGCTCGCGCCCATCTGGCGCGGCTTGCGGCCAGATTTTGTCTGTAAATTCTGCGGGTGTCACGGTGGCCTGTGGTGATGGCGCACTGCGCCTGACCACGTTGCAGCGCGCCGGTGGCAAGCGCCTGGCCGCCGCTGATTTTCTGCGTGGCTTTGCGCTGGAGCCAGGCATGGTGCTGGGGGCAGGCCCCGAGGCGGATGCCCACCACTAGCGCCTGGGTACAGGCCTGGCAGGCCCTGCGCGCCACCGTGGTTCACCCGGCGTACCGCCGGGGCGTGGCCGACATGGGCAGCGCAGCTGTCGGTGTGGGGGCTTGGGGCCTGGTCACGGGGGTGGCCATGGTCAAGAGCGGCATGTCCGTGCCCCTGGCCATCATCATGTCGTTGCTGGTGTATGCCGGCAGTGCCCAGCTGGCGGTGATGCCGCTGCTGGCCGTGGGCGCACCGCTGTGGGTGGTCTGGCTGACGGCAGCGTGTGTGAACCTGCGCTTCGTCATTTTCAGCAGCCTGTGGCGCAGCTATTTTCAGCACCTGCCACTGCGCCAGCGCCTGGCCATCGGCTATTTCAGTGGCGACGTGATTTTTGTGGCCTTCATGAAGCGCTACCCGCAGCCCCAGGTGCAGGCCGAGCAGGTGCCCTACTTCTGGGGCGCTGCATCCACCAACTGGATAGCCTGGCAGGTGCCATCGATTGCTGGCATTTTGCTGGCCAACGTGGTGCCGTTGTCGTGGGGGCTGGGATTCGCCGGGGTGCTGGCGCTGCTGGGCATCTTGCTGTCCATGCTGTTTGACCGTGCGACCTGGCTGGCTGCCGGAGTGGCGGCCACAGCAGCCATTGCCGCATTTGCACTGCCACTCAAACTCAACATTCTGGTGGCCATTGCCGCCGCTGTGGCCGTGGGCCTGGGCATGGAGGCGCTGGAGCGCAGTCGCACCCCTTTGCCGCCGCCCGCCAAAGTGCCCCAGCCCGAGGAGCCGCAGTGATGGATGCCTCCTGGATCGAGTCTGCATTGGTGGTTCTGGGTCTGGCGGCCATCACGGTGCTGACGCGCTCTTTTTTCATGATCCCGGAGCGCGAGATGCCCCTGCCCGGCTGGCTCAAGCGCGGCCTGAAATACGCACCGCTGGCCGCCCTGACGGCAGTGATTGCCCCCGAGATTGTCATGAGCCATGGGCAGCTGATTACTACGTGGTGGGATGCCCGCCTGCCCGCCGTGCTGTGCGCTGCGCTGTACTACTTTTGGCGCCGCGGCATCCTGGGCACGATTGCCGTGGGCATGGCGGTGTACCTGCCGCTGCACATCGTCGGGGGCTGGTAACGGCTGCGCTGGCGGCGGTCGTGGCGGCGGGTAGGGCGCGCCTACAATGTGGCCCGCTTCCAACAGCCCGTTTGCAGACATTGCCGCCATGAAAATCCTTCGCTTCTCTGACCTGTGTGCCCAAGGCCAAGCCCGTGGCCAACGCGTGTTTATCCGTGCCGACCTGAACGTGCCGCAAGACGATGCCGGCCGCATCACCGAAGACACGCGCATCCGCGCCTCTATCCCTTGCATTCAGCTGGCGCTGGATGCGGGCGCTGCCGTGATGGTCACCAGCCATCTGGGTCGTCCCACTGAGGGCGAATTCAAGCCAGAAGACTCGCTGGCGCCCGTGGCTGCACGCTTGTCGGAATTGCTGGGCCGTGACGTGCCACTGGTCGCTGACTGGGTGGACGGCGTGCAGGTGCAACCCGGCCAGGTGGTACTGCTGGAAAACTGCCGCCTCAACGTGGGCGAGAAAAAGAACAAAGAAGACCTGGCACGCAAGCTGGCCGCGCTGTGCGACATCTTCGTCAACGATGCCTTTGGCACCGCCCACCGCGCTGAATGCACCACCTACGGCATCGCCCAGTTTGCCCCCGTCGCTTGCGCTGGCCCGCTGCTGTCGGCCGAGATTGACGCCCTGACCAAAGCACTGGCACAGCCCCAGCGCCCGCTGGCCGCCATCGTGGCTGGCAGCAAGGTCAGCACCAAACTGACGATTTTGCAAAGCCTGGCCGATAAGGTCGATCAACTCATCGTAGGCGGCGGCATTGCCAACACCTTCATGCTGGCGGCTGGTTTGCCCATCGGTAAAAGCCTGGCCGAGCCCGCCTTGCTGGCCGAGGCCCGTGCCGTGATGGACGCCATGAAGGCGCGTGGCGCCGAGGTGCCGATTCCCACCGACGTGGTGGTGGCCAAGACCTTTGCGGCCGACGCGCCCGCCACGGTGAAAGCCGCTGCTGACGTGGCCGATGATGATCTGATCCTCGATATCGGGCCTGAAACGGCCCAGAAACTCGCAGACCAGCTCAAGGCTGCAGGCACCATCGTCTGGAACGGCCCGGTAGGTGTGTTCGAGTTTGCCGCGTTTGAGAACGGCACCCGCACGATTGCCCAGGCCATTGCGGCATCACAGGCTTTCAGTATTGCGGGCGGTGGCGACACATTGGCGGCCATCGCCAAATACGGAATTGAAAAGCAGGTGGGTTATATCTCCACCGGCGGGGGCGCATTTCTGGAAGTGCTGGAAGGCAAAACATTGCCTGCGTTTGAAATTCTGCAAAAACGCGCTACAGAGGTTGCTGCATCCTGAGCATTGCCCGCAATGTGACAAAAACAACAAGAAGCATGCATTCGTGCATATTTGAACTACCTTTTTCTTGTTTTTGTCGTGGTTAACGACCAGAATTATTTTTGAATCGGACGGGTGCTGTTTCTCAAATCCCGCCGTCCCAATATGGAGGAGGGAAATCATGGTGTTTGCAAAAGCAATCGGTGCCGCCTTGTTGGCAGGTGCTGTGGCTGTTTTGACGGGGTGCGCTGCTAAATCGCCAATCCCCCTCGCAGAGAATTTTGAGCTGACGGTTCAGCCCAAGGTGCGCTCTGCTGGCCATTGGGAACTGCTTTCGCGCGATGTGGTAGCCCAGACGCTGGGTTCACTTGACAAGGCCGGTATGCCCCCAGGCACACCCTTGCATGTGGCATTGCCTGTCAGCCCCAGTTCTTTCGACCTGGCGTTCCGTGAGTTTCTGATCACACAGCTGGTGCAAAGCGGCGCCTCCGTGCAGCAAGCCCCGGGCCAGGCGCTGGATGTGACCTACCACACCCAGTTGGTGCGCCATAACAGCGATCGCCCCCATTTCGTTCCTGGCCAGTACACCATGATTGCTGCAGGCCTCATGGCCGCTTACGGGCTGCGCCACGAGCACCTCGATGCCCAACTCCTGGGTGTACTGGGTTTGTCTGCGGCTGCCGACTATGGAGCCAGCATTAATTCTGGTGGGCCTACCAATACCGAAATGATTTTGACCACCACGGTCAGCCGGGGTGGGCAATACCTGGTGCGTAAAACCGATGTGTATTACCTTGAAAATGCGGACACGCCTTTGTTCTTGCGTCCCTCCTACAGAAACGTCAACATGAAGGTGGTCTCGCAATGAAATCCTTTGCCCTTCTGGCGGCGCTGACCGCTACCGTGTTGGCAGGCTGTGCCAACAATGCAGCGCCGGTGCGCGTGGAGCCTACCTACCAGGAAGCTGCCGCCAGTCCGTTCCTGCAAAGCAGCCGTGAGGCCATTGCCCGCTTGACCGATGGCTTTGACATGAGCGCCTTGGGTGGCGGCCCGGTGCTGGTCGCTACAGTGGTCAACGTCAATGATCTGAGCCGTTCTGCGCCGCTGGGCCGCACTTTGTCCGAGCAATACGCTTCGCACATGGCAGCTGCCGGTTTCAACGTGAAAGAAATCAAGCTGCGTGGCGATGTGTTCGTCAAAGAAGGCGCGGGCGAGTTGCTGCTCTCGCGTGAAATCAAGGACATCGCTCGCAGCCACAATGCCTCCATGGTGCTGGTGGGGACCTACTCGGCCGCCGCCAGCTTCACGTATGTGAGCCTCAAGCTCGTGCGCACCGAAGACAGCCGCATCGTGCGTGGCCACGACTACGCTTTGCCCAACGACAGGGATGTGCAACGCCTGTTGCAGGTGCCGCGCTGACGCTTTTTCTGGCCCGGTGGGCGCCAGATACCAACCCAGGCCATCCATCGTGATGGCCTTTTTTACGGGTGTTTCGGGCGCGTCCGGGGTGTTCGGCCCATGCCCGCCTTCACTTGTTGTGTAGGTCGTCGGTGTGTAACTGATTTCGTGTGAAAATTGAAATTCAATTACATACGAGGTTTTTCATGACGTTACGCCGCGCTACCAAAATCGTTGCCACCTTGGGCCCCGCTTCCAGCGACCCGGTCTTGCTGGAGCAGATGATTGCAGCGGGAGTCAACGTCGTGCGCCTCAATTTCAGCCACGGCAGTGCGCAAGACCATATCGACCGCGCTGCGGCGGTGCGTGAGGCTGCGCAGCGCGCGGGCCGCGAGGTAGCCATCATGGCCGACCTGCAAGGGCCCAAAATCCGCGTCGGCAAATTTGCCCAGGGCAAGGTGCAACTGGAGCCCGGTGCGCCCTTTGTGCTGGATGCGTCGCGCACCGAGCCCGGCGACCTGGGTGGTGTCGGCCTGGACTACAAAGAACTGCCGCGCGATGTGAAGCCCGGCGATTTGCTGCTGCTCAATGACGGACTGATTGTGCTCACGGTCAATGCCGTGCGCGGCGAGCAGGTACATACCACCGTCAAGCTCGGCGGTGAGTTGTCCAACAACAAGGGCATCAACAAGCAGGGTGGCGGACTGACGGCCCCCGCGCTGACGGCCAAGGACATGGAAGACATCAAAACAGCCATGTCTTTTCAGGCCGACTATGTGGCAGTGAGTTTTCCCAAAAATGCCACCGATATGGAAATGGCGCGCCAACTGTGCAATGTGGCCGCAGCCCCATACCGCCACAAACCGGGCCTGATAGCCAAGATTGAGCGTGCCGAGGCCATTCCCCGCCTGGAAGAAATTTTGCGTGCCAGCGACGGCATCATGGTGGCGCGCGGCGATCTGGCCGTAGAGGTGGGCAACGCAGTGGTGCCTGCGCTGCAAAAGAAAATGATCCGCATGGCGCGTGACATGGACAAGGTGGTCATCACTGCCACGCAAATGATGGAGAGCATGATCACCAATCCCGTGCCCACGCGCGCCGAGGTGAGCGATGTGGCCAATGCGGTGCTGGATGGCACCGATGCCGTCATGCTCAGCGCCGAGACAGCCGCCGGCAAGTTTCCGCTCGAAACCGTGCAGGAGATGGCCAAAATCTGCTCTGCTGCCGAAGCAGCAGAAGACGTGCAATTGGACGCTGATTTTTCCGGTCGCACCTTCTCCAGCATTGACCAATCGATTGCCATGGGCGCGCTATTTACCGCCCATCACCTGGGCGCCAAAGCCATTGTGGCCATGACCGACAGTGGCTCGACAGCGCTGTGGATGAGCCGGCACCGCATCCACATCCCTATTTATGCGCTGACCCCCAAAGTGGCCACACAACGCCGCATGGCACTGTTTCGCAATGTGCGTCCCCTGTTGATGGACACCAGTGCGGATAGGGATACGGCCTTGGAGCAGGCAGAGCGCCATCTCAAAGACCGGGGCATTGTCCAGGCGGGAGATGTGTATGCCATCACTTGCGGCGAGCCGATGGGGGCGCCTGGCGGCACCAACATGCTGAAAATCTGCCGCGCTATTTGACCCGCTGCTGCTTGACGGGTTCCTCGCCTTGGGCTGGTGGCGTGCTGTCTGCCCAAGAGGCCGTGCGAGGTAACTTGCGGGCAGCTACATCCGTCAGCCAGGCCGTGCTCCAGCACAGCCAACCCGTCCACAGGGTATGGCTCAGGAAATGCGCACCACGTGCCTGCTGCGCCATGCCCAGCAACAGGCCTGCCGCTACCGCACAAGCCAGCCAGATGCGGGCGGCGCGTGGTTGTTGCCGCCGCAGCGCAAAAAAACCGCCGACAAAGGCAAACCCTGCCGAAGCATGGCCGGCCGGAAAGCACCTGCCAACGCCACCATCTGCTGCGCCCCAAGCCCAGTGCGATACATACCGTGCCACCCCGCCAAACTCAGCCAAATCCCAAGGGCAACTGGTCGTGCTGGCGTATTTCAAGACATTGATCACTGCGACGCCCAGCAAAGCGGTGATGGCCAGCTGCAGGCGATCGGCACTGCTGATCTGGCGCAGTACGCCAAAAGGCCACCAGACTGCGATGGTCAGTACCAGCATCACGCCCCAGGCTGCGCGGCGTGCCCCCTCGTGCAGTACGCTGACCAAGAACCATTGTTCTCGCAGGGGAAAGCCCGTCGCTGTGCCGAATACACGGGCCAGTGCGCGATCCTGGGCCAAGGCATCCCAAGCCAGTACACCCAGCAAGGAAACCAGCGTCCAGGCGAGCGCGGCAAACGGTGGATTGGTTGGCGCAGGCGCCGCAGCAGCAGACAAAGACATGCTTCGCACCATAGTGTGTGCCACTTAACAGCGCCTTAATGTCTGGCGACAATGGCGCCATGCGAATCCTTGTGGTGGAAGATGACAACGGTATTGCCGAGGGCCTGCGCACCAACCTGCGCCAGCGCGGCTACGCCGTCGATGTGTGCGATGGCGTAGCCAGTGCCTGGAGTGCATTGCGCACAGAACCATTCGATGCGGTGCTGTTGGATTTGGGGCTCCCCGATGGCGACGGTAGTGAACTGCTGCAGCGCCTGCGCGGCAACACCCGCGCAGAGCCCGGTCTGGCAGGCGCTGGATTGCCAGACCCCGCCACCCCCGTGCTCATCATGACGGCACGCGATCAAGTGAGCCAGCGCATCGCAGGCCTGAACCTGGGGGCTGACGATTATTTGGCCAAGCCCTTTGATGTGGATGAGCTGGAGGCGCGGCTGCGTGCGTTGCTGCGCCGCGCCGCAGGGCGAGCGCAGCCATTGATTCGCCAGGGCGACATCGAGCTCGATCCCGCAGCCCGTACCGTGCGATTGCGCGGCCAGTTGGTGGATGTGTCGCCGCGCGAGTTTGCCGTGTTGCTGGTGTTGCTGGAGTCCCGAGGGCGGGTGCTTTCGCGCAGACAGCTGGAAGAGCGGCTGTACAACTGGCAATCGGCGGTGGACAGCAATGCGGTAGAGGTGCATATCCACCATTTGCGGCGCAAGCTGGGCAGCCATTGCATTCAAACCATGCGGGGGGTCGGTTACTTCATTCCCCGGGACGATGCGTGATGGTTGCCCAAGTGCCTGCGGGCAGTCAATCGCTCACACGCCGTCTGTTGCTCTGGAGCCTGGGGGCTTTGGTACTGGTCTGGGGCTGCTTTGTCGGGCTGGCTTATCGCACCGGGGTGCATGAGGCCGATGAGTTGACGGATGGGCAGCTTGCAAGTGCGGCAGCCTTGTTGCTGAATCTGGGCGTACATACCCGGACACAGTCCATTCCGGAAAGCGCTGGTGTTGCACTGCCGTGGGCCAAAAGCCATGACTACCAGCACGCTTTGAGCGTGGTGCAGTGGGATGCACAGCAACGGGTGATTTTGCGCATGGGCGATGCCCCATTGCCTGCGTTCCATGTGGCCGAAGGCTACGCCAATCTGTACCTGGGGCCGGATGCACAACCGTGGCGCAGCTTCTCCAAATGGGATGTAACGCATGGGCACAAGGTCATGGTGCTGCTGAGTCTGCAAGAGCGTGACCAGCTGGCCCATGACATTGCCGGACAAATGATAGAGCCCGGGATGTGGCTTTTGCCCGTGGTTTTTCTGGCCTTGGGTTTGGCCATTGCCCGGGGGCTGCGACCCTTGCATGAACTCTCGCAAGAAGTCGAGCAACTGGATGTGCAGGGCGCGCAGCGCCTGGAGCGCCAGCACCCCTGGCGGGAGTTTGATGCGGTGGTACGGTCTGTAAACACCTTGTTGGCACGCCAGCAAGAGGCGCTGGCAAGGGAGCGCGAGTTGGCCAACGAGGTCGCCCACGAACTGCGCACACCGCTCGCGTCCATGGTCTTGCAGGCACAGGCTTTAGGCGGCAGCGGCCTGCTTTCTGCCGATCAGGTGGCGGCATTGGCACGCATACGCACCGACGCACTGCGCGCTGGCCATGTGCTGGATCAATTGCTGGCGCTGGCGCGCACCAGCCGCGGCCAATGGCATGGGGCTGCCAGTCCGGTGGACGTGGCGCAGCTGGTGCGTACCGTGGTGGCCGATTACGCACAGGCCGCTTGGGAAAAAAAGGACACCTTGTCAGTGGACGGGCCCGCCACGCTCATGCTGTCCGGGCACCCTGTGCTGTTGGAGATGGGACTGCGCAACCTGATTGAAAACGCCCTGCGGCACACCCCTTGCGGCACCTGTATTGAAGTGCAGTGCGGTGGGGCGGTGGACGTGACCACGCCGTCTTCTACAGCCCCCGGCGGGCCTTGGCTGCAAGTCTGTGATGATGGCGCTCGCGCTCTGGGCCCTGCGGCGTCAACACCTGCGTCACCTGCCGACAGTCTGCACCTGGGCCACGAAATTGTGGCCCGGGTGGCGCAGGTGCATGGAGGACGATTTATGCCAGTGCCCGCAGCAGCCCCGTTTACCACCTGCTACCGGCTGGATTTTCCGGTATCGGCACTGGCGCAGGCCCGCTAAAATCAGCAGTTACCAAGCGGTTACAGCCGCTGCGCCCGGCCCTTGCGGCCCCTCTTTTCTTCTCCGAACGGACTACGACCATGCCCCTCGTCTCGATGCGCGAACTGCTCGACCATGCTGCTGAAAACCGCTACGGCATCCCCGCTTTCAACGTCAACAACCTGGAGCAAGTGCAGGCCGTGATGGCCGCTGCCGATGAGGTAGGAGCGCCGGTCATTTTGCAAGCCAGCGCTGGTGCGCGCAAATACGCGGGCGAAGCCTTCATCAAGCACCTCATCCAGGCTGCTGCCGAGATGTACCCACACATTCCGCTGGTCATGCACCAAGACCACGGCACCTCGCCCGCCATTTGCCAGGGCGCGCTGGACCTGGGCTTTGGCTCGGTGATGATGGATGGCTCACTGCGCGAAGACGGCAAAACCCCGGCCTCGTTCGACTACAACGTCGAAGTGACACGCAAGGTGGTGGAAATGGCACACAAAATCGGTGCAACCGTCGAGGGCGAACTGGGCTGCCTGGGTTCGCTGGAAACGGGTGAGGCCGGTGAGGAAGACGGCGTGGGCGCGGCGGGCAAGCTTGACCACAGCCAGATGCTGACCGACCCCGAAGAGGCCGCCGCTTTCGTCAAGGCCACGCAGCTTGATGCCTTGGCCATTGCCATCGGCACCAGCCACGGCGCCTACAAGTTCACGCGCAAGCCCACGGGCGACATTCTGGCCATCAGCCGCGTACAGGCTATCAACGCCCGCATCCCCAACACCCATTTGGTGATGCACGGTTCCTCGTCCGTACCGCAAGAGCTGCTGGCCATCATCAACCAGTACGGCGGCAAGATGAAAGAGACGTATGGCGTGCCGGTCGAAGAGATCCAGAAGGCCATCCAGTTTGGCGTGCGCAAGATCAACATCGACACCGATATCCGCCTGGCCATGACTGGCGCGGTGCGCAAGTTCCTGGCCGAGAACCCCGACAAATTTGACGCCCGCGAATGGCTCAAACCCGCCCGCGAAGCGGCCAAGGCCATCTGCAAGCAGCGCTATATCGAGTTCGGCTGCGAAGGCCAGGGCGCCAAGATCAAGGGCCACAACCTGCAAGTGATGGCCTCCCGCTACGCTGCGGGCGAGCTGGCCCAGGTCGTTAACTGACCTGATACACCGCACTGTGGGCGTGGCGTTCGCCCCAGTGACGGCAGGGGGAGCCCTCGCCTAGAGAGCTGCCCCTGTACCAAGGCAAACCGCCAGTCGCAAAAGTTTCTTCATGTAAGCTTGTGGTCAGTGAATGCAGCCCACCGACACAACGAGGAGACAGACGCATGCTGATTGGCATACCTGCCGAGACCATGGCCGGAGAGACCCGGGTCGCCGCGACCCCTGAGACGGTCAAAAAACTCAAAGCCCAGGGACACACCGTACGCATCCAGGCGCATGCCGGTGTCGCTGCCAGCATGCCTGATGCAGCCTACGAAGCTGTCGGCGCAGACATCACCGATGCCGCAGCCGCTTGGGGCTGCGACATGGTGCTCAAGGTGCGCGCCCCCCAAGAGTCCGAGATGGCGCTGCTGCGTCCGGGCACCGTGGTGGTGGGCATGCTCAACCCCTTTGACAGTGCCGGCTTGCAGCGCATGGCGCAGGCGGGCCTGACGGCCTTTGCCCTGGAGGCCGCGCCGCGCACCTCGCGTGCGCAAAGCATGGACGTGCTGTCCTCGCAGGCCAACATCGCCGGTTACAAGGCGGTGATGATCGCCGCCGACAAGTACCAGCGCATTTTCCCGATGCTGATGACCGCTGCGGGCACCGTCAAAGCCGCCCGCGTGGTGATTTTGGGCGTCGGCGTGGCGGGCTTGCAGGCCATTGCCACCGCCAAACGGCTGGGCGCGGTGATCGAGGCGTCTGACGTGCGCCCCAGTGTGAAAGAGCAAGTGGAGTCGCTGGGTGCCAAGTTCATCGACGTGCCCTACGAAACCCAGGAAGAAAAAGAAGCCGCCGAAGGCGTAGGGGGCTATGCCCGCCCCATGCCGCAAAGCTGGCTCGATCGCCAGAAGGCCGAAGTGGCCAAGCGCGTAGCCGCTGCCGATATTGTTATCACCACCGCCTTGATTCCCGGGCGCGCCGCACCCGTGCTGGTGACCGAGGACATGGTCAAGGCCATGAAGCCGGGTTCCGTCATCGTGGATCTGGCGGCAGCGCAGGGCGGCAATTGCCCCCTGACCGAAGCCAATGCCGTGGTCGTCAAGCACGGCGTGACGCTGGTGGGCGAGACCAACCTCCCCGCCTTGGTGGCGGCGGACGCCTCGGCCCTGTATGCGCGCAACGTGCTGGACTTTCTCAAGCTGGTGCTGACCAAGGAGGCCACCTTGCAAATAGACCTGCAAGATGACATCGTGGCCGCTTGTCTGGTGGCCCATGAAGGCGTGGTGAGGCGGTCATGAGCGCAGTGGTACACGGCGCCAGGCTGCTGCTGGCCACTGGCGTACTGGCGTTGGTGGCGGCATGCGCCCCCCTGGGCAACGCCCATCCCGAGTACCCCGTGGGCCGGGCCCGCCTGGTGCTGGCGCCGGGGCAATGGGTGGACTTGGGGCATTCCGAAGAATCCCTGCCTTTGCTGCCGGAACTGGGTGCCACCGTGCCTTTGCAGACCCGCATTGTCGGGCTGCGCGGGCCTGGCCAGGAATGGCTGGCCGTACTGCGGATCCAGACCAACAGCACCAACTTTCCTCCGCACAACCCAACCCTCTGGACGGGCTCCTGCCCCGCGCAGCAAGGCGTCTGGGTGGAAGATGCCACTGCGGCCAGCCCGGTGCGCATTGACTGCCTGCGCTTCAAGCGCTGGGCCAACAACCGCGATGACTGGCTGGGCAAGAACCATCCCGATTGGGCCCAGTGGCTGGGCATGCACCAGGTGCAGCTGACCCGGCCTGCGTCGTACATCAGCTACCGCTATGCCACCGAAGGCGGTGCCTATGTGGCAGTGACTGCGCTGGTAGACCAGCGACTGCTCATCCCGAAAACACGCAGCAACGATGAGTTCCTGCGTTCGGGCCAGCCAGCGCAGGACTGGATGGGCCAACTGCGCACCGCCGTCCAACAAAGCGTTGGCATGCTCGATGGCCACCTGGCCGTGCCTGCTTTTCCCCTTGCTGTGTCCCCCTAAGGAGCCGTCGCCATGGATGTTGTGTCCCCCACGCTGATCAACCTGATCATTTTTGTGCTGGCCATTTACGTGGGCTACCACGTTGTCTGGACAGTGACCCCTGCACTGCACACACCGCTGATGGCGGTGACCAACGCGATTTCTGCCATCGTCATCGTGGGCGCCATGCTGGCCGCCGCCCTGACCGAAACCCCGCTGGGCAAAACCATGGGCGTGCTGGCCGTGGCGCTGGCGGCGGTCAACGTGTTTGGTGGCTTTCTGGTCACGCGCCGGATGCTCGAAATGTTCCGTAAAAAAGAACGAAAAGTGCCTGCGGCGCCCGCCAAATAAGCGCTAGCAGCTATAAAAACAGGAGCATTTCATATGAGCATGAACCTCGTCGTACTGCTGTATCTGGTGGCCAGCGTGTGCTTTATTCAGGCCCTCAAAGGGCTGTCGCACCCCACCACCTCCATCCGGGGCAACCTGTTTGGCATGGTCGGCATGGCCATCGCTGTGCTCACCACCGTGGGGCTGATCTACAGCCAGGCGCAAAGCCTGGGTGTGGACTTTGGCACCGGGCTGGTCTATGTGGTGGCGGCCCTGGTGGTGGGTGCCAGCGCAGGCACCCTGATGGCCCAGCGCGTCGAGATGACCAAGATGCCTGAGCTGGTGGCCTTCATGCACAGCATGATCGGCCTGGCTGCCGTGTTCATTGCCGTGGCCGCCGTGGCCGAGCCCTGGGCATTCCAGATTGTGGCCAAGGGGCAACCGATTCCGCTGGGCAACCGGCTGGAGCTGTTCCTGGGCGCGGCCATTGGTGCCATCACTTTCAGCGGCTCGGTCATTGCGTTTGGCAAGCTCTCGGGCAAGTACAAGTTCCGCCTGTTCCAGGGCACGCCGGTGCAGTTTTCGGGCCAGCACATGCTGAACCTGGTGCTGGGCCTGGCCACCGTGGGGCTGGGGCTGGTGTTCATGTTCACGGAGAACTGGACGGCCTTTTTCCTCATGCTGGCGCTGTCGTTTGTGCTGGGCGTGCTCATCATCATCCCCATTGGCGGGGCTGACATGCCGGTGGTGGTGTCCATGCTCAACAGCTACTCGGGCTGGGCGGCGGCGGGCATTGGTTTTTCGCTCAACAACGCCATGCTCATCATTGCTGGCTCGCTGGTGGGCAGCTCCGGGGCCATCCTGAGCTACATCATGTGCAAGGCCATGAACCGCTCGTTCTTCAACGTGATTCTGGGCGGCTTTGGTGGCGATGCCGCTGGCCCTGCTGCTGCCGGTGGCGCGCAGCAGCAGCGCAACGTCAAAAGCGGCAGTGCCGACGACGCCGCCTTCGTGCTGGGCAACGCGGAAACCGTGGTCATCGTGCCCGGCTACGGCCTGGCGGTGGCCCGCGCCCAGCATGCCGTCAAAGAGCTGGCAGCCAAGCTCACCGACAAAGGCATCACCGTCAAATACGCCATCCACCCGGTGGCAGGGCGCATGCCCGGCCACATGAACGTGCTGCTGGCCGAGGCCGAAGTGCCCTACGACCAGGTGTTCGAGATGGAAGACATCAACGGCGAGTTCGGCCAGG
>ERZ724504.486-NODE-486-length-22430-cov-3.708872_pt1 | contig 22430 bp, 16 predicted proteins | sample MGYA00376037_ERZ724504 | MGnify/ENA primary metagenome ERZ724504 (study PRJEB28724, sample SAMN07190888) | wastewater metagenome | isolation source: influent of sewage treatment plant in Hong Hong | place: USA: Christiansburg, Virginia | collected 2016-03-01 ... | reverse complement strand
CATTGCCCGAGCCTTGGCCGACCTGCCTGAAGAGTTTCGACTGTCGGTGCTACTCAGCGACGTCGAGGAATTCTCCTACCGCGAGATCGCTGACATCATGGATTGCCCCGTCGGCACCGTCATGAGTCGGTTGCACCGCGCTCGTCGCTTGTTGCAAAGTGCGCTGCGCGATCATGCGATCCGCTCCGGTATTATCAAGGACCAATCGGCCACTAAGACCCAAGAACCAGGGCGAGTCATTCCGCTTACTCGACGAGCGAGCAGCAAGAACTAGCGCACAGCCATGCAGTGTAGCGATCTCGAACGTGACCTTGAAAGCTTGGTAGACGGAGAGCTTCTGGCTTCCGACCGCCTCCAGCATGAACGCCATTTGGGCGAGTGTCAGGGCTGTCATCGCCTGGTGCAGGCTCGTCGTGAGCTACGCAAGTCCCTACGCGAGGCGGTGAACGCGCCAGCGCCGAACGCATTGCGCGCCAAGGTTGCCCAGCGTCTCGACGCGGAAGACCAATCGAAGGTCGAGCCCCCGGAATCGTGGCTGTCGCGATTGTGGCAGCAGCCAGCGGTGATGCTGCTCGCCGGGGCCGTGGCCGGGTTGCTGCTGATGCCAGCGCTTCGCTCGTCGCAGACGGAGCGCCCGGTCCGGCCGATCGTGGTCGATGCCATGATCTCGCGCCATCAACTGCCACTGCCGCTCGACGTCACCGGAGAGCCCGAGAAGGTTCGCTCGTGGTTTGCGGGCAAGGTACCGTTCATGGTCCCCGCGCCACAGCTTGAGCCCGTCGCTGTATTACAAGGTGGTCGACTGGCTGATCTGGGCGATCGCGAGGCAGTGTTGCTGCGCTATCAGCAGAGCGGGCAACCGATCTCGGTGTTCGTGTTCGATCCACAGGGTCTGGATCTCAAGGCCCGTCGCACGATGATTGGCAATCGCGAGATCCTGCTTCCCGACGGCCGAGGCTATCAAGTTGCGGTATTTCGCGATCGCGGCCTCGGCTACGCCGTCACCTCCACACTCAACGAGCCCGAGTTCCTCAAAGTCATCAGCGCCATGGTCAGCGGCCACTAGGGTCCGAGCGAGCGGTCCGCCTGGCAGTGTCTATCGCGTGTTTCGTCGGATCACGGCGTGGTTCGTCGGATTATCATCTGCGTGGTGTCCAGTTTGCTTCCACGTGCCATTTCACGGCGACTCGGGCGGTTCGCCCTGCTGGCTGCGCTCGTCGCACCAGGCCTCGGCCTGGCTGCCAAATCGCCCCCGCTCGACAAGCGGGTCGCGACCATCCAAAAAGCGATCGCTTCCTATCAGAGCGGCGACTACGAACGAACCCGTAGCCTGCTGACTCCACTCGCCGACAACGACCAGCTCAAGGATTATCGCAGCCGGGATTATTTGCTGTTTGCTCTCGGGGATAGTGAAGCGCTCCTGGCGATCGAGTCCGCCACACCGTCGCTGTGCAATCAGGCGAGCAGACATCTCAAGGCGGTGGAATCGGTCGCTGATACGCCGCTGACCGTGCAAGCGCGGGCGCGGAATGCCGACTGTCTGCGCATCTTGGGCAAGGTGACTGAGGCGGAAGCGGCCTATCGCAACGTGCTCAGCAGCGCAAAGAGCACGATCGATCTGGGCATGGTGCGCTTCCGGCAAGCCGGGCTGTTGGCGACCGGCGATGAGAAGCAGAGTCAGGAAGCGCGGCAACTGCTACGCAAATTGTACATCGATCATCCGCTGCACCCGATGGCAGAGCCCGCGCTCATCAAGCTGCGCGAGCTCGACCGAGAGGCAAAGCTGGACGCTCAAGAGCACCTCGACCGGGCCAAAAACCTACTCTCGGGTCGGCGATGGCCTGAGGCTGTGGCTGAGTTGCAGGGACTGCCTCCTGATCTTGCACCGACGCTGCGAGACGAAGTGGATTACTGGCTCGGGACGACATTTTATCGGATGCGTCGCAACTATGGCGGCGCAGCGCAGCTCCTGCTGACGGTGGCGAAGCGGCTGAAAGGGGATCGCCAGGCCGACGCGATGTTCCACGGCGCACGAGCGTTGTCACGGGCCGATCGGGACGATGAAGCGATCGTGGGATACCGCGAGATGCTGTCGGTCCATCCCCACTCGAAATATTCTGCCGAGGCGAGCTTTCTCATCGGTTGGCTCGAATACAACCGCAGCAATCACCAGCAAGCAATCACCAGCCTCGAAGACATGCTCCGTCGCTACAGCAGCAGCTCGTTCGCTGAAGAAGCCCGCTGGTACATTGGCTGGTCGCGCTACTTGTTGGGTGATTTCGCGGGCGCACTACCATCGCTGGAAAGCATTGGCAAAAAGACTGGCCTGCTCGGCAGCAAGGGTCTGTACTGGTCGGGCGTCGCGGAGCTTAAGCTCGGCAAGTCGAGCGAAGGCTTGGCAGTGCTCCGTAAGCTGGCCGAGCGAGAGCCGCTGTCCTATTACGGCATGCTCAGTCGGGTCCGGCTGCGTGAGGCAGGACAGAAGATCCCTCTGTTCATCGATCCAGCAAGACAGAGTCCGGAGGGCCTGCCCGAATGGCAACAACCTGCCGATAAGCAAGTGCTCGCCGATGACAAGCTGCGAAGATCCGAAGAGCTACTGCTGTTTGGAATGAAAGCGGAAGCGGGTCAGGAGCTGCAGCGGGTCGAGTCTTCGCTGATTCAGAAATATGGAACAGGAAGGGCGCTCCCGGTGCTATTCGGAATGTATCATCGCGCCGACAGTTTCCGTCGCCCGCACCTGCTTGCAGAGGTGCATGGGAGTGCGGCTCTGCGCAAAGATCCGCATGCCGTTCCCGAGGCGCGCCATTTCTGGGATGCGATGTATCCGCTGGCCTATCGACAGCTCATCGAAAAATACGGACCGAGCGGAGAAAATCCGCCGCGCTACCTGTACTCGATCATGCAAAAGGAGTCGGCCTACAACCCCTACGATGTTTCCTATGCGGATGCAATTGGGCTGTTGCAGATGATTCCTCCGACGAGCCGCCGGGTTGCTCCCCACATCTTGCGTCCGTATACCGATGATGTGCTGTATGACCCCGATGGCAACATTCAGTTTGGGGCTTGGTACATCGGACGATTGCTGAAAAAGTTTAAGGGACAGATCGCTCTTGGCGGTGGTTCCTTCAACGCCGGTCCCAAAGCGATGACTCGTTGGCTCGGACGTCATGGCGATCGTCCTCTTGATGAGTTCGTGGAGCTCTGTCCGTATACCCAGACTCGCGAGTACATGAAAAAGCTACTCGGGATCTACGCGCACTACGTGTATCTGTGGGACAAGGAAGAGTATCTGCCGAGCCTGAAGGTGGATAAGGAATTCCTGTCCACCGACGGTATCGACTACTGATTCCTGCTCTTACTCCGACCAACAAAGGAGACGTTTCGCGATGATTGAAACCGTGATGCTTTCGACTCCCAACGGACCTTCTATGGCCTCACTGGCTCTCCCCAAGGGAGACGGTCCACACCCTGCGATCATCATCTGCCATGAGTGGTGGGGACTCAACGACGACATGCGGCGGCTCGCCGAGCGCTTTGCCGGTGAAGGATTCATTGCGCTGGCTCTCGATCTGTACGAGGGCAAGTCGACTGCTGATCCTGGTGAAGCCATGCAGCTTGTGATGCAGATGAAGACCGATCAAGCGCTGATCACGATGGAAAAAGCCGTGGCCTTCTTGCAGGGTGATGCGCGCTGCAATGGCGCGATCTCGATCACCGGGTTCTGCCTCGGTGGTGCCATGGCGATTGCTGCTGTCTGTAACATTCCCGGAATCCGCTCTGCGGTTCCATTTTACGGACTCCCGATGCCAAAATACTTGAAGTTCGCTGGTCTCCGGGCACCGATTCTTGGACACTTCGCCCAGGTCGACGCACACGTCCCGGCAGAGAAAGTCCAAACCGTCGTGGAACAAGCTCGGGCAGCGGGTGTTTCCTTCGAGTGTCACTTCTATACCGGAGGCCACGGCTTCATGCGCAAGCCCGATCCGCAGAGTTACCACGAGGAGTCCGCACGGCTGGCGTGGGACCGCACGATCGCGTTCCTGAAGAACCACGCCGCCGCATAACTCCGGCCTTCTGCCATCATCGTCCGATTTCACTTCCTAATCGGACTGCGTGCCGGTCTTTATGCCAATCACTGTGAGTACCTGCTCTAGGTCGCGGACATGCTCGGCCCGAAGCTGCACCGCATCGTTCTTTTTTTCGATCACACCATCTATCACCAGATTCCGTGTTCCGTAAATCACCGGCCTCTGCTCGGCCAACAATTGCGGGCTGACAATCACGTTGAGCAGCCCACTTTCATCTTCCAGCGTCAGGAACATAAATCCTTTGGCGGTCGGAGGACGCTGCCGAATGATGCAGATTCCGGCCACGCGTGCCTGACTCTTGTGGGTTCGTTGCGACAGCTCACCGAGCCGCGCTACGCCATAGGATAAAAGCTCGCTGCGAACCAGTGCAAGGGGATGAGGACCGACGGTGACCCCGCTGCCGTGAAGATCGGCTTGCAGCTCTTCCATCTGTGACATTTCCCGCAGCGGTGAAGGGTCTTGCTGTTCCGATTCCGTGATCGAAAGCGAGCTACTCCGCTCCCACTTGCTAACTTGCCACATCGCTTCACGCCGACTCGCTTTGTTCTGCAGAGAAGACAGGGCCCCTAGCTCCGCAAGCTGCGCGATCTCCTCTTGAGACAACGCTCGACAGCGGTTCATCAGATCCGCGATATCGCCAAACGGCCGCTCGCCCCGCGCCCGAAGGAGGGATTCTGCCGACGAACGACGCAGCCCACCCACGTAACGCAGACCGAGCCGCAGCACCTTGGACACCGGCGGTGTGCGGACTCCCAATGGAGCCGCATGCCACGGACTGCGATCAAACGGAATCACGTTATCGACCGTGTCTGCCGTCCAATACCCCACTTCGCGATCCGCACTGTGCTCAATTGAGCATTGCCACTGCGAGGTGTTTACATCGATCGGACGAATGATCACCCCTTGGCGCTGGGCATCACGAATCACTGTGGACGGATGATAAAATCCCATCGGCCAAGCATTCAGGAGCGCCGTGTAGAATACCCCCGGATGATGGACCTTTAGGTACGCGCTGGCATAGGTCAGCCAGGCAAAGCTGATCGCGTGCGACTCTGGAAATCCGTACTGTGCGAAGGCGGTAATCGCTTGCTCGATCTGCTCTGCGGCCTCTTTGCCAATGCCGCGCTGCTCCATTCCGGTACGCAGTTTTTCGACGAGAGACCGCATCTTTTTGGTGCCGTGCTTGCTGTCCATGGCTCGCCGAAGTTGGTCGGCCAGTCCGCCACTAAAGCCAGCCGCGACCATCGCCATCCGCATCACTTGTTCTTGAAACAGAGGGATTCCCAATGTCCTTTGCAAGATTGGGGTAAGCGAAGGATGCGGATAGGAAACCGGCTCTTCTCCGGCGCAGCGCCTAAGGTACGGATGGACCATCTTACCGACGATCGGTCCAGGCCGAATCAGCCCAACCTGCACGACCAGATCGTAGAACTTACTTGGCCGAGTCCGAGGTAGACACGACATCTGAGCGCGGCTCTCCACCTGAAAAACTCCAACCGTATCAGCACGGGCAATCATAGCGTAGACGGCTGGATCATCCTTGGGCAAAGCTGCCATATCAAATGGCTGTCCGTCGTGAAATGGCACCATCTTGGTCGCAGCTTCCAGCACCGCCATCATTCCCAAGCCGAGCAGATCAATCTTCACGATTCCCAGATCGGCGCAGTCGTCTTTGTCCCACTGAATGATCGCTCGTCCTGGCATCGAGGCTGGCTGGATCGGAACGATCTCATCAAGCCGCCCCGCCGCGATGATCATGCCACCGGGATGTTGGCCAATGTGGCGCGGGATGTCCTGGATCTCTTCATACAGTTTGATGAGCTGCTTGACGTTGGGTTCGCTGGGATCAAGTCCCGCGCTGCGCACGTGCTCGACAAATGGAGTCGGAGCCGCATCGGCGATGCCAGAGCCGGTACTGCCAAACTCATCCCCAAAACGACTCAATTTTTTGGCGAGCTGAGAAATAGAGTCATCTGAAAAGCCTAATATTTTTCCTAGATCACGCACCGCACTACGCGCACGATAGGTTGTAAATGTCGCGGTGAGTCCGCATCCTGCCGCGCCGTACTTCCGATAGATGTACTGGATTACTTCTTCACGGCGGCTTCCGGACGGTAGATCAAGGTCGATGTCGGGCCACTCTCCTCGTTCTTCGGACAAGAAGCGCTCGAACAGCAGATCCATTTTCAGTGGATCGCAGGCGGTGATTCCCAGCGCGTAACAGACCGCAGAGTTGGCGGCGCTGCCTCGACCCTGGACCAGGATTCCGCGACTGCGACAAAACTCGATGAGATCCCACACGATCAAAAAGTAGCCGGTGAGTCCAAGCTTGCAGATCAGACCCAACTCACGCTCGAGCTGATCGCGAGCACGCTGATCGTAGGGACGGAATCGGTCGCCCGCAGCGTCGAAAACCACCGCACGTAGGAATTCCTCCTGCGTCTCACCATGCGGAAGCGGATACTGGGGAAAGCGATAGCCGAGTGCATCCAAGGAAAAGCTACAGCGACCGGCGATTTCGACGGTGTTGCGAACCGCTGCGGGCAGATCGGTAAGCAGCCCAGCCATCTCATGAGCGGGCTTTAGGAAGCGCTCTCCGTTCGAAAGGAGCCGTCGCCCCGCCGCCGCCAACTGCACTTTTTCGCGTACACAGGTCAGCGCATCGAGCAGAAGGAGCTGATCTCGGCCAACCATGCGCACGTCATTGGTCAGCACCAGCGGCAGATGCTTGTGCTCGGCCATGGCAGTCAGCGCAGCATTGCGACGATCCTCTCGTTCATCCAAGTGAAGCTGAAGCTCGACATACAGGTTCTGGGGACCAAAAATTCCGCTCAACGTATCGAGCTTGCGCTCGGCCAGGGTTAGGTCTCCCCCATCGATGAGGCTCCCGACCCTGCCTTCGCCCCCGCCGCTCAGCGCGATCAGCCCACCATGATGCGATTCCAGATCGAACAGCGTCAGGCCGCGACCACCCCGTGCCGCACTGTGCTGGGTCGTCATCAGCCGACACAGGTTGCGGTAGCCCTCGACGCTCTCGCACAGAAGACCAAGCGGAGCACCGTCGACGATGACCTCTCCACCGAGGATCGGAGTCAGTCCTTCCTGACGTGCTGCTTTGTGAAAGCGCGGCAAGCCAGAGGCATTTCCAGAATCGATCAACCCGACGGCCTGATATCCCGCTGAGACGGCCGCTTTGGCGAGATCGTCGGGGTCCACGGTGCTCTGTAGAAAGCTAAACCAGCTCTTGCACCGAAGCTCGACGTAGGGGGACTCTTTGCTGCTCATCACACACTCACCATCGTTAGTCGTAGCGTGCGTCGAGGAACCAGTTGCCCTCGTCGCGGTCGAAAAAAAGTCGCAGCGCCTCGCCCCCCGGTAGCTCGACGTCGTAGTAGTCGCGCAGTCCCTCGTTGCCGACGCTGCCGCGAATTCGATAGGGACCACCGGCTCGCAGCACCGGCCCACTCAGACCGTCGCTGTGGAGATGTGTCAGTCGAGCGCCGTTCATCCGCACCGTAGCCGCTCGTGGTGGTCGCAGCATGTGAAGAGCCATTCGGTGCTGTGGGTCTGACACGACGGGCTCGTCCCGATCGCGGCTCGACGGCAGCTTGAGCGGCACCACCTCACATAGACCCGGCAGGTGCGAATCCATCGCCGACGCCTGACCGACTCGACCCTCTCCACACAGTGCTTGCAGTCGGCCGAGCAGCGTCATCAGTCGCTCGGGCAAAAGCTGCTCTCCATCGAACAAGCCAAGCTGAAGCGAACGCGGACGCTGCGCCACCGTCCGCACCGAAAGCCCACGCACCGCCAGCTCCGGCGGATGGGCCGACAGCGACAACCGCAAAAGCTCGGTCAGCGTCGCCACTTCACGAGTCGGCGTGGCCACCTTGACCTCGACACGCTGGACGCCTTGCGGTTTTTGCAACAGCTCGACGGTGAAATCGCCGCAGGCCAGGCTCATTGCCTTCGGCCGCGCCATCATTCGGTCGGCCAGTCCGCGCAGCAAAAACAGCAGTGGCTCTAGGCTGTGCTCTGGTTCATCGAGATCGATCGATTCGCGGATCTCGACCGGCGGTGTCGTTGGTTGCAGCGGTGAGTCATCCTCCCCCGCTGCCAGTCGATGCAGCCGCAGTCCATCCTTACCCAGCCGCGCCGGCAGCTTGGTCCGAGGCAGCGCGATAAAGTCCCCAAGCGTCCGAAGTCCAAAGCGTGATAGCAACAGTGACTGCGCGGCGGTCAAGGGCAGAACCGACAGCGGCAACGCTCGCAGATACAGCTTTTCTTCCCCGGGAGCGACCACCGTCACGTCGATGCGAGCCCGCGCAATCAGCTTCGCCGTCGCAGCATGGCTGGCAATCGCCACCCGTCCGTGAAGCCGCACCGACTCGGCTTGGATCAGCAGCGCCTTACCGAGCATCTTTTCGTCGGGAAACAGCTTCGCCATATCGCCGACCCCGAGCAGTGCATAGCCATCGCCACACTCGACGCTGGGCGAAAACGCCGAAGCCACGTCGTACAGCGCATCCCGCGCCGCCTGCCGATTGGCTTCACTGAGCACCTGCACTTGCAGCTCGCCACACACTGCCCGCGCCTGCGCCACCGTCTGCCCGACCCGTACGCCCATCTGCCGCACCGGCAGCGTTGCCCCCAGCACCACCGAGGTTGGCAACAGCCCATCGCTGACCACCAGCTTCTGCGACCGCAGTTCGGGCCGTACCCGCAGCAGCGCTTGGAGCGTCCACGATGGAATCCACAGACAGGCAACTCGCTCGCAGGTCAGTGACATCACTTGGACCTCTATTTGCTCAAGCACCACGACTGAACATCGCCGGGTGCGCCCAGTCGGCTCCGCGTCACTTCGATGCGGGTCTGCCGTTGCAAGAGCTGCTGTCGTCCGCCCGGTGACTGCTTCCAGCGAACACCTTCGTCGTGAAGACCGAGCGTCGCGACGGCAAAGCTCTGCGCCAAGGGCCTGTCGCAACAAACCAGTACAGCCGCCTTGGCCCGCTGCGCTCGTTGGGTGAGCCGCGACCACAAAGCCGCCCGTACGGCTTGCTGCGGATCTTTGGTTTCGACCAGGTAAAGCACGACCAGAGAAATGCCTCCGGCCCCCAGCACCATATCGGCTGCACGTAGGGCTTCATTACCATTTCTTACCCTTGCCCACAGCATTCGCCGCAGATCCACACCTTGATCGGCAGCACCGCTGGGATCGAGGGCATCGGCCCCATCAATCAGCGCCGTCAGCTCTCGTCTCTGGGTCGCTTGAGCCAACACCGCCAGCGCCAGCGCCAGCCGCCCGACCTTACCCACCGCCTCGACAATCTGACCGCGTGGCAGCCCGCCGGCCAGGGCTTGATCGATCACCGAAACGCCCGTAGGCAGTGGCGGTTCCGTGGTTCCGTGCAGCTCGTTGCGACAGGCCTTGCGAAGCTGAGCAATCGCCGCTTGGCGCTGCAACGCGACGTCAGAGTCCGTCGGCATGCTACGGATGAGGGCCGGTTCTGGCGATTCGATCCGCGCTGAACTGCTAAACATGCGTTCAGGCTATGAGGATCAAATGTTCAGGTCAACAAGTTTGGGAAGATTTTACCCAATTCTGGTTTTTATAGGCAAAAACGGATCAAAAAGTTGGTCCCAGCAGTAGCAGTTGCGCTCGGTAGTGCCGAAAATTCGAGGCAGCGCACGCTCTTCGGGAGCGGTCGCATCATTCAAATGGGGGACTCATCCATGAGCGAAACACACGTGGGGTGGCGGATGGTTGTGGCGGGGGCGGTTGTGCCCGTGGCGATGACGCTGCTCCTGGCTTGCGAACCAAGCGGCCACGGAGACATGGCGGATCTGGGCTCGCAGGTGGACATGCCGGAAGTCGATGCGGCCCCGATCGAACAAATCCAGCTTGGCAGCATCTCTCCCGGCAGCGGCGGCACGGCGGGCGGGACGATGCTGACGCTCACCGGCAGCGGCTTTCGCAGCGGCGCAGTGGTTCGGGTCGGCGGCACGATCGCATCAAACATCCAGGTCAGCGCGGACGGAATGACCATCACCTGCACCACCCCAGCGCGCCGAGGCAAGCCCGGTCTCGTCGATGTCCTCATCACAAACCCCAGCGGGCTCTCGGCCACCCAAAGCCAGTCTTTCCGCTACTTCTTGAGCACCCTTGCCTACGATGTCCCCACAGCGCTCACCGGCACCGACACCGGACCGCGCAGCGTGGGCGTGGCTGATCTCAACAAGGATGGATTTCCCGAGATCATCGTGGTCTTTCAGACGAGCAGCACCGTGCAAGTCCACAAAAACAGCGGCAGCGGCGCTTTCGGTGTGTCGGTCAGTCGCACCGTCGGAAGCTCGCCATTGGGGCTGGTCATCGCGGATCTCGATGGCAACGGCAACCTCGATGTGGCGACGGCCAGCGCGGGAGCCAGCCTGGTGAGCGTGCTCCTTGGCGATGGACTGGGCTCGGTGGCCACCGCCGTGAACTCTTCGACAGGAGGCGGCCAGCCGGTGTCGCTGATTGCACTCGATGCAAATGGCGACGGCAGCCTCGACTTACTGACCGCAAACAGCGCCGCTGCCATAAATGGCAACCTCGGGCTGCTGCTTGGAAACAAAACCGCCGCGTTCACACTCGGCTCGGCCATCGGCACCGCTGCGGCAACGCTGATTGGACTCACCGCCACCGACCTAGACGGCAATGGCAAAGTGGATGCGGTTGGCGTGCATCGTCTCAACCAGCTCGGCGTAAGCAATGTCTCGGTACTGCAAAACCGAGGTGTGGCGACGGCTCCGCTGTTTGCGCTCACTTCCGCCAAGACCAATCAGATCAATCCCAACGCCGTGGGGAGTGGCGATTTTAACCGCGATGGACTGGGCGATGTTGTGGTCACCAATGACGTCGCTGCCACCGGAAAGCTGACGTATTTGCAAGGGGCATCAGGAGCGCAGCTTGGCGACGCCGGTGCAGCCGGGAGCTATGACCTCGACGGAATGCCGACGGCGCTCGCGGTGGCGGATCTCGATGGAGACGGATTCTTGGACGTAATCGTCGCCAATACCTCGGGCGTGTCGGGAAACCTGAGCCTGTTCCGAGGCAAGGGCAACGGAACCTTCCAGAGCTCACAACGGATCGATTTCCCGGGGGTGATTCGTCCGGCTGGCATCGCGGTCGGCGATGTGGATCAAGATGGAATTTTGGATCTCGTCGTGACCGATCAACCGTCGGTGGGCGCGGGCTCGGTGGTGATTCGGCGCGGCATCGGCATGTAACAGCGAGGGAAGATGGCCCCGACCACGCTACTTGAGCGTCTTTAGCACCGTCTCAATCCACGAAAACGCCGCGCCTCTTACCTCGGGAAACTGGGTGGCAATCAAGCTCAGCAGCGGCAGCACACCGTAGATCACCACCTGCGAGATAAAAGCGCGATCCCAGGTCAGCTTGCCGGGCTGGCTCTTGGCGATGCGCGACAGCACCTCATCGCGGTTCATCTGCGCCAGCACATACAGCGTCGTTGGTCCCGTCACCACCAGCAGCATGGTGGAGAGCAGCACCATATAGCGTTGCGGCTGAAACGGATACGAGATGAGCGCAAGGAGCAGTAACACAAATCCGACGGTGACGTTGAGGAGCCCATTGCGCAGATGCGGAAACAGTCTGTTGATGTAGCTGACCACTTGGATCGCCAAAAAGTCCTCGGCGAGCCGCAGCCACAGGTGCAGAGAGTCGGGCACTAGGTGCTGATAGACTTCGGCAGTGCTCTGATCGGGAGACGGACGCACCCCCAGCACCGTATCCCCCGGCTTCCCCGCAAGCAGCGCCCCCGGCAAAGGTCGAGCCCGCCACGCCCGCTTGAGGATCTTCGTCAGCAGTCGCGAGGCCCGCACCACCTGAGCGTCCGCCACCTCAACCGATACCGGCGTGCTACTGCTCAGCGTCATCTCTTTTTCGAGATCGGGTTGCAGTTCGCGCAACTTCTGCATCAGCAGCTTGATCTGTTCGATGTCATCGACTGTCGACAGCGGCCGCAAGTCTCGATCCAAATCGAGCTGGTTCATGTGATTGACGAGCAATCGAAAGTGCTCTTGCGCCGCCTCGCGACGGGTCAGCTCTGGGAGATCTTCCAAAAACAGCGCCCCGAGGGTGCGAATGAACTTGTGCGGCAACCGCTCCAGCGCCTGCGCCAGCGGGTGATGTCCCAGGTGATGCAAGAAGTCGCGAAACACCGACCACAACCGCACAAATCGATAAAACACAAAGCCCAGTGCGGTGACCTGCAGCGCGATCAGGAACCGAAACAGCAGGTTCATCGGCGCAATCTCAAGCGACACCAGCTCGGACAGCATCGTCACCGCCTGCAGCAGCGCGAGCAGAAGCCCAGCGAGTAGCTGCCACATCGATGGACTGCCCAGTCGGGCCGCGATCTCCGAGATTTTTTGACGAAGCCCGCGATCGTCCTCCAGCTCCTCCAACAGATCGAGATACACCGTCGCTAGCTTTTCGAGCAGCCGAATCCGCTGTAGTTCACAGTAGCCAAAGAGCTGGACTCCGCAGCCGAGCAGCATCAGCGGCACCATCGAAGACAGTCCAAATGCTGGCTGCGCACTACGCCGCAGAAACAGCAGGTGGTTGAAGTCGATTTGCAGGTAGTTCACAAACGCGACGAACAGAAAAAAAATGACCGTGGTGAGTCCCGAAAACAACAGCACCGCACCGGCCACTCCGATTCGGCGCGTCCGCTGAGAGAGCTTCTGAAACAACGCCAAGAAGCTGTCATGCAGCCGCTTACGCCAGCTTGGAAACAGGTAGTGAAGCGCAGCGTCGATGGCAGTGATCGTAAAGGAGAGCTGCACCACCACCCCAAAGAGCGCAATGCACAGCACCTTCCACGACAGGTTCTGGTACACCCCGATGTGACCGGAGTGATACCACAACCGGACCCACATAGAGAGCCGTTTCTCGTCGAGAAACTCATCAAGATTGCCATCGCGAAGCTGCATAAAGTGCGCAGTGTTCAACGCAAAGTAGGCAATCCAGGCCGGCACAAACAGACACAGAATGAACAGCGGCTGGCGCGCCGACTCTTGCTCAGCCAGCTCGTCGTCGAGCAGCGAGCGCACAATGCTACTTGGCCGAAAGATCTTGAGCAGAGAAAATACAAACGGGGGCTCCGGTTCGGGATAGTAGTAATGCCAGAAGTATCCGACGACAAACCACAGTCCGATCCCGCCAAGTAGCAGCATCAGGAGGCTCAGCGTGCCTTGCTGATACGGCGAGTAGTGATACTCAAACTGGGCGCGATGCACCGTCGGGTTTTCGTAAACGTAGCCGCCCGACTCGTAGTCCTTGATAAACGCGAGCGGAAACAGGGTGTCATTGCCGACAGCGCTGATCCAGATTGCGGGACGACTACGCGGCTTGTCGACGCCGGGTGCCGCCTGCGAATACTCGATAAGCTGCTCCGGATAACCAAGCAATGCGACGGCGGCGTTGTACACACCTTGATCGGCATCGCTGGCAAACTGGAGACGATGACGCAGCCCTCGGAACGGATAGCTCCACTGCTGGTTTCGGGTAAACAGCGGATAGGGCGACACCACCAGCATTCCCTTGAGGTAGGGACGCGCCTCGGGATGGGTAAACAGAATGTCGCTCTCGAAGGTAAACAGCACGACATCGGGGCTGTAGGCGCGAATCTGCCGGGCCAAAAAGAGCTTATCCTGCACGTCGGTGGCGATGATTCCGACATAGCGAATCTTTTCGGCGTAGATCGTGGTCAGGATATGAGCGAGCGAGCGCTCCGCCGCAGAAACCGTACGCGGTGACAGCGTCGGCATGATGTCGGTGCGTGGGCTGTCATCGAGGATGGTAGGCAGCGGTCGAGTCGTCGGAGATGGCAGAAACTCCGGCAGCCCACTCGCTTCGTTGCGAGCACCGCTGGGCGAGCTCTTGGACTCCGTGTTGTGAAGACGCGCAATATGTAGCGGTACCGGTAGCGTCAGGCGGGGCCGGTGCGGACGCTGACAGTGACTGCTTTTGTGAACGGGCCGCGCTGGAAAGACGCGAGGATTGCTGGGCGGCAGACCTTGGCTCTGATCGGCGTTGGCGGCAATCACGGCTTGGCCATATCCCGTCGAAGACTCGGTGATCAGCGCCACATCATGCTCATCGGCGCCGAGTGTTTCGGTCAGATAACAGAAGAACTCGGTCTGGAGCGCCTCGTCCGGAATCACCGTTGCCTGAAAGTGCACACTGCGCCCACCGCCATCGTACTTTTGAATCTGATCCCGAATCGCACCATTGGTGGCTCGTCCCGACAGCATTCGAAACGACAGCGCTGGATAGTGGCTTAGAAGCTGCTCGACCGAGACTACGCCGCCGGAAAACGCTGGACCGACAACGCGGACCTCTCCACACGACTCGCAACGAGCAGGCGGCAGCATCTCCCGCAGCCGCTGCAGATCGTCGACGGCACGAATGAACGCACTTTTGTGAATGCCAGCGACCGGTGACTCTCCCACGATATAGAGCAAAAGCAGGTTGCGTCGCGTGGGGCCGCTGGGCTGGTTTGGAGCGCTCGAGACCCGATGAAACAGCGCAATCCCGGGCTGATCGAGAGGACAAGCACTGTCGGCGACACGCTTGTCGGCAGACACACTCCACGGCAACAGATAACGATCCAGCAAAAAGCCCGTCGCTTCGAGCGCACGCGTGATCGACTCAATCGTTCCATCAAAACCGAGCCGTGGCTCCGGAACGGTCGCGATCAAAAACTGAACGGTGACATCTTGGCTGCTGATGATCTGACGGACAGCGTCGAGCGTGGCACGTCCTTTGTCGACTTCTCCGACGGCAAAGTATGCGGATAGAAGTCGACTCCCCTCTAAGCTCGCGCAGCCTGAGGTTTCCGACGATACGCGTGCCCGTTCCTGTACAAGTGGAACAACGGACGCAGGCTGCACAACGACGCTTGGCGCGCTGCCCGGTGTCGTCGGAGCCGGTTGTAAAAGGAGAGAGCCCGGCTGACCCGCTGTGCCGGCTTGGCTCGAAGGAACCCCGAGTACCAACCAGGCCAGAAGGAGCAGTCCATAAGTCAACCAACTGGGACGCACACCCCGAAGCGGTCTCCGCATGGCTTCGACGTTAGCAAAACCGCCCCACTCGTGGGAGTTTGTGCGATCCGGCTAGGTACGATCGCGGCTAATACAGGTCAAATCGCAACAGCCGCCCTTCGAGCATGCCGTTCCACAACACATGTCGAGCCGACGGACGCAGCCCGATCTGCCGCGCCAGTTGAAGGTTCGCGGTGTAGACATAGGCACGATAGCCGACAAATCGACGCTTCAGCGTGTCACCCAGCGCTCGATACAGTTCGATCAGTTCACGCTCATCGCCCATTCGCTCGCCGTACGGGGGATTGCACAGCACGATGCCGGGCTGATTCGTCGGTGGCTCGGCATCTCTCAGATCGCAGCGCGTCAGCCGTGAGTAGCGATAGAGCCCCGCCGCTTGCAAGTTCTGACTCGCCGATCGCAGCGCCCGTGGATCGACGTCGGAGCCAAATAGAAACACCTCGCTGGCAGGACGAATCTTCTGGCGCGCCTCCATTTGCAGCTTGCGCCATAATCCACTGTCAAAGTCACGCCAGTGCATAAACCCGAAGTCTCGACTGAGCCCGGGTGCCATCCGTAGCATCGACAACCCAGCCTCGGACAGCAGCGTTCCGCTACCGCAACACAGATCAACGACCGCCGTCGAGCGCTGCTGATGCGGTGGAGCCGTGTGAACCGCCTCTGCAATCGGTGCCGCACCCAGCACAGGCTCGCCACTTTGGGCAATGATGGCCGCCGCTAGCGTCTCTTTGAGCGGTGCTGGTCCGCCCTGCTGCCGATAGCCACGCTGATACAGCGGTGGGTCAGAGCTATCCAGACTGACCATGCAGCGAGGGCCACGCGGACCTTCGTACAGTTGGACGTTGATGCGCAGGTCAGGCCGCTGCGGATCGACATCAGGCCGCCGCCCAAGCCGATCGCGAAAGCGATCCACCACTGCATCCTTGGTCTTGAGCGCGGTAAACATGCTGTTGCTAAGCCCCGGGGCTTCACCCATCGCACTGACCGCCAGCGTGCCATCGGTCGTCACGAACTCTTCCCACGGCAGCGTCCTCACCGCTTCATACAAATCCGCTGGACCGCCGCACGAATAGTCACCGAGCACGCGCAGAATCCGTGAGGCACAGCGTGAATACAGGTTCGCTCGATACAGCGCCGCTCTCGGACCCGCAAACGCGACCGCACCGCTGCGAACCTCGACGTCAGCCACTTCGGGCAGAGCGATCAGCTCTGCAGCGACGAGCGGTTCCGTGTGACGAGCACACAAAGCAAGGTAGCGCGGCCTGGTCGACGAGACCGCTGCCGATCTAGAAACGCTGGCTGAGGTCATCGTCGGTCCTTTCCAAACAGAGTGACGTAGCAGCCCGGCACTGTAGTGACCCACCACCGGACCTGTCAACGCTCCGCCAGCACGGCGAGGTGTGGGTTGACTTCGCCACCGCACTACCGGCACCGTAGCGGCCATGAGTCCCGACTGCATTTTTTGTAAAATTGCCGACCGCTCGATTCCCACGCCGCTCGTCTATGAGGACAGCGAGGTTGTGGCGTTCCAGGACCTAAATCCCCAGGCCGCCCACCACATCCTGATCATTCCCCGTCAGCACTTCGCTGATGTGGGCGAGGCCGCCACCGCCGGACAATCCGCCCTGCTGGGCAAAATCCTCGTCGCCGCCACCCAAATCGCCCACGATCGCGGCCTGTCGACCGGCTACCGTCTGGTCTGTAACACCGGCAAAGATGGCGGCCAGACCGTGCGCCACGTACACGTCCACCTGCTCGGCGGGCGTCCGATGGGCTGGCCTCCCGGTTAGACGCGGCCAGCGCACCGGCCAAGGCTAGCGCAGCCCGTAGATCAGTGCCTCGGGGCTGATTTCCTGAAGTCGATCGATCCGATAGACGTAGTCTCGGTAGTCTTTCGAGTGAACTTTGCCATCCGACTGCTGCGTGGGCCGCTCGTTTGACGATTCCTTGGACTCACCGCTCGTCTCACCATCCAGATCGACGGACGGTTGCAAATGCACATCGGTCAGCCGAGTCGTCGTAAATCGCACACACGCGAGCCGCAGCATCTCCGGCAGCGCCGTCCACTCCGCATCGGTCAGCAGTCGCATCCGCTGATAACCCGCCACCATCGCTCGTGCGGTCGAACTCAGCATCGGGCCACATCGCTTTGGCACCTCGGCCCCGCCCTTCGCCGCCGCGTTCATCTGCGGAAGCGGGGCAGCGCAAGCCAGCAGCGACACCGCCAAGTCATAGATCAGCGTCGTCCACGCCGCCTGTTCCAGATCAATCAACCATGGACCCGGCTCACTGCCGGCACGGGCCCGTCGCACGCAGCGCGCACTCGGGAACAAGATGTTGTCGGGAAATAGGTCACAGTGACCCACCCCCGAGGGCAGCGACCCGAACCGCTGTCGAGCCAGCCGGTCCGCCTCCTGCCAGAGTCGATCGAGCAGTGGCAACAGGTCGTCGGTCAGTCGCGGATGCCGTCGCAGCTTGGTCAGCCGCTGCTGGAGGTGTGACAGCGAATAAATCCCTTCGCGCCGCACCGGCAATGTCGCCGTGCACAAGTGGAGTTGACCGAGGATCTGGCCAACCTCGTAGGCATGGCGTTCGTCATATTCCGCGTCGGTCAGCTCGTAGCCATCCACCCACTCATAGACCATCGCCAGCGCTGCGACTTGTCCCTTGAGTCGCCCCGGCACCGTCACGAATCCTTGTCGATTGTGCGCCTGATACAGGGCCGGCGTCCGCAGTCCGTGCGACAGCAGATGCCAGATGAGCCGCGTCTCGAACTCGGCGTCCGCCACCGCCCGACCGGGAGACACCCGCAAAAATATCGGGCCAATGTCCGTCTGCACGCGGAAATTCTGGCTGATGGTGCCCTTCCAAATTCGCTCAAGCGCAATCAACCGCAGCCCGTAGGCCCGCAGCACCCTCGTCGCCTCTTCCTCGCCAAACTGGAGCGATTGTCCAGGCATCAGCCGCCCTTCCGCTTGAGCAGCCCGCCGAGTGCACCAATCAACGTCCAGCCGATGACGTTGCGTGACACCTCGGCGACCCGACCGCTACACCCCGAACACAAAGGCATGTCCACGGACGTGCCCGCTCGCGCCAGTCCGTTGCAGTAAGCCCCCGAGAGCCACGTGTAACACTTGACCCCGAGTCGCTGGCAACGATCACATCGATACACATTCCGCGCCGTCCGACCTCGTCTCTCCTCGACCAAGACGTAGGTGGTGATGTCCCGACAGTGCGAACAAAATGCCAGCTCGGCCCGGCAAGCGGCGCTCGAACAGACTGTTGCGGCGACATCGACCTCGTTCCCGCAGACGGGGCAGCGATAGGTCTTGCTCATACGGCACAGAATACCACGCGCTCCATGCCTCGCTCTCTCGAAGTCCACAAACTTGTTCGCCCAGCCGTCCCCAGCGCGAGCCCGTGCCGAATCGAGAGCTTGACTTCCCACCGATTCATTCCTATGGAACAAAAATTGGGCTCTCTTGTTATTCCTTCTGAACGCTGGTCATAGCCAACGCAAGCATGTGCTGCTTGCACGATCATGCAAACCTGCGGTCAGTCACTTGGACAGATTTTGTTGCGATGAACGACCGAATAAGTCACAGGAACCAGCGACTCAATAGAACGCGTCGCAACGGATTACAGACTCGATCCCGACACCGGTTAGGAGTCCTCTCAGAGGCCCCTATGTACCGGCTCCTATCGCAGGAAATCTGTCCGTTTTCCAAGAAAGCAGGCTCCTAAATGCGTCGAGCGTCCTGGGATGAGTATTTCATGGACATCGCCAAGGTTGTCTCTTCGCGATCAACCTGTTCCCGCAAACAAGTCGGTGCCGTCATCGTGCGCGATCGAACCATCTTGTCGACGGGATATAACGGGTCCATCCGTGGCATGCCACACTGCGATGAAGTGGGACACATGCTCGAATCCGATCACTGTGTCGCGACCATTCATGCCGAACAGAATGCCATCATTCATGCCGCCAAAAACGGGGTTGCCATCGACGGATCGGATCTCTATGTAACGGCCTCTCCGTGCTGGTCGTGTTTTAAGTCGATTGCCAACTCCGGCGTACGACGTGTGGTGTACGGAGAGTTCTACCGCGATGCCCGAATCTTCGAGGTCGCGGGTCGTCTGGGAATTGAGCTTCACCATCTCCCTACGGACTCCCAACCGAATTCCGCTGCGGACTCCTTAGGATAGGGAATTGCAAGTGAAAATCCGTCGCTGCCACGTCACAGGAAATCGGCGTACTCACAAAAGTTTTTTGTTGACCATCTCGCGGAGGCAAAGCTACGGTGGGGTTCGGTTCTTTGGCGTCTATCCCATATCTTGGCTTGTGGACGAGGTCTTCTGCGGAACATCAAACGGCTCTGAATTGTTTACGAAATCGCCTTTACAACCCTCGCTAGACGGAGGAATGAAACAGTGAAACTCTCGAGCAAACTCTCGAATCTCCTATGTGGGATGTTGCTCATTGCTGCGCCGCTCTCGGCGAATGCCGGATCGGATGCTGCCGCTGCCTCCTCTAAATCCAAGAAGGCCCGCCGTTCGGGTCCGGTCTTTTCTGGCTGGGTTGCCGCAGAGTCACAGCTACGCAGTCGCCCCGCTGCCCGTCCGAGCGGAAACATCGTGATTTCGTCGGTGAACGAGCCGAAGAACGTCGTCACGGTCAACATCTACAACGCCGACGGTAGCTTCAACGAGGAAGCCCTCGATCAGCTCAACCGGGTGTGGCGTTGTCGACGAACGCAGACGGAAAAGCAGATCGATCCGCATCTGTTTGAAGTGATCTCGCACGTTTACGATCACTTCCAGAAGCCACTCACTCTGGTCTCCGGGTTCCGCAATCAGAAGAAGACCACGTCCTTCCATTACGCGGGCAGCGCCTCGGACCTGAGTGTTCCCGGTGTGCCCGACTCAAGGCTGAAGGCGTTCGTCGAGGGTCTCGACACGGGCGGCATGGGCATCGGCATCTATCCACACGCCGGCTTCATCCACGTCGATATTCGCCCCGAGCCCAGCTATCGCTGGGTCGACAACTCTCCTCCGGGCTCGAGCGACATGGGTCAACCGAAGACCAACCGCGATCGCGCTCCGAACAGCTAACGCTCCCGACCTACCACGTCCGCACCATCAAGCCGCCGTCGCTCAGGCGGTTGGCTGGTTGTTCTTGGCGGCTAGGGCCTTGGCCTCGATCCGCAGCTTGTCAATTTCCTCACGGATCCGATCCATGTAAGCCGACAGCTCTTCATCCCTTGACGGGGGTGCGAGAGGCTCGCCAATGCACACTGCGATACTGCCTGGATAGACCGGAAAGCTATCACGAGGCAACACCTGGGCGGTGCCAGCGATACCGACGGGGACTACCTCGATTTGAGCAGCCTGTGCCAGCGCAAAACCGCCGCGCTTGAGCTTGAGCAGTTCCCCGCCGTCACCGCGAGTTCCCTCGGGGAAAACCAGCACCGACCGACCTTTGCGAATCAGCTTATCGGCACGTTGCAGTCGCGCATAAGCCGCCTTGGTGTTCTTGCGGTCGATGAAGATAAAGCCGGCGAGCCACATCCCCCAGCTAAACACCGGCAGGATGAACAGCGAACGCTTGGCGACCATCACGACCTTCTGAGGCAGCGTCGCGTACAGGGCCAAGATGTCCGTCAGCGATTCGTGATTCGAAAGGTACAGGTAGCTCTTCGATAGATCGAGTCGGTCACTTACCACCATCTGCCAACGAATCCCGCCGACGAAAAAGATGACCCGCGACCAGACCTTGGCGAAATACAGAAACAGGTCGCCACGCGGCGAAAATGGCCAGGTGGCGACGGCCAGCGCCGACATGAAGATCGTGTACGCGATGATGAAGAAGCTGGTGAAAAACGCGCGCGCTCTGAGCATCGGGGCGAAAAGAATGCCTCAGCTCCCTAGCAGCAGTCTACGCCTACGCGCTGTTCGATTCTTGCGCTGGTCCGACGATAGAGCCGTCATTTAAGGCGAATTTTTATGAAATTTTTAATACAATAAATGACATACGAGTACGTGATGCTAACTTCTCCTCGACGCGTTGCCGTGCTGTCGTTCTGCCTTTTCGTGAGGACCGCCGCACCTTCTGCCATGGCTGCACAACCCGAGTCGCCGTCGGGGAATTCGGGAACCCCAAAACACAATCTCGCCCCCCGCCCGAGGCCCTCGCTGCTGGACGGGCCTTTTTTGAAAAAGGCCAGGCCTACTACAGTGCGGGCAAGTACCAAGCCGCCTGGGTTGAATTCAGCTCGGCTTTTCAAATCATCGAGCTTCCGGACCTCTTGTTTAACATCGCTCGCTGCGAAGCGAAGATGGGACGCAAGGACGACGCAGCCCGGCACTTCCGCCAATTTCTAGCCGCCAATCCTTCCGATCCCGAGGCCGACAACATCCGCAAGCAAATCGACGAGCTGGAAGGCCACTCGCCGCCGTCCACCGTCACCGCTCGTAAGGTACCGTGGATTGCGCTCGCGACTGGGGGTGCCGGACTGCTACTGGTCGTTGGCGGTGCGGGTGCGATCGGGGCCGCCAACTCAACGTATTACTCGCTCCAGACCACCTGTGGCACAGCCTGCACACCGGAGGCTGTCAGCGTCGGACGTACCCAGAGTGCTGTCGGTTATTCGCTTCTTGCGATCGGCTTCGCCGGAATGGCCGCCGCTGCCGTCATCGTACCTATCGAGCTTAAAAAGATGGAGGCGAAGCCCAAGCTGGCACTCACGTTGTCGCCAAGCGGCTTCGCCTTCCAGGGGAGATTCTAATGCGCCGTCTGGCTATTGCCTCGCTGCTCATATTGGGTTGCTTCGACTGGGATGTTCTGTCGTCGACATTGAACGAGCCAGACCTGTCGGTAAGCGACGATCTGGCGATGGCAGACCTCATGGTGACGGACCTTGCATCAGCCGATCTGCGGATGCCGGACCTATTGCCGCCGCCCGACTTGTCGCTGCCGGTGATTTCGTTCACTCGCCAAGACGTCACCGCGCTTGGCGGCAAAAAGCCCAACAACGCCCTGTTCGGTTGGAATGCGACCAACCTAACGGCAGTGGGAGACGGTGGCGTAGTGGCGAAAACCACCGATGGGAAGACCTGGATCCCGGCGACGCTGGCGATGGCCACCACGCAGAACCTCAACGATGTGTGGTTTTTCGACGCCAACAATGGCTGGATCGTGGGCAGTGGTCCGAC
>ERZ724504.484-NODE-484-length-22487-cov-6.822932_pt1 | contig 22487 bp, 24 predicted proteins | sample MGYA00376037_ERZ724504 | MGnify/ENA primary metagenome ERZ724504 (study PRJEB28724, sample SAMN07190888) | wastewater metagenome | isolation source: influent of sewage treatment plant in Hong Hong | place: USA: Christiansburg, Virginia | collected 2016-03-01 ... | reverse complement strand
AAATCGGCTGCGCTCACCTATTTTTAAGAACGTCAAGCCGACACGCCTCAAGTCGAGTAAAATGGCGCCTTGTTCAACTTGGTTTCACAACCGTTTACAGTAAATACCATGAATGTCCTCATCATCGGCTCAGGCGGCCGCGAACACGCCCTCGCTTGGAAAATGGCCCAATCACCACTCGTCAGCCAAGTCTTCGTTGCCCCAGGCAATGCAGGCACTGCACGCATGGGCAAAACTCAAAACATCACTCAAGTTGACAATGCCGCACTGGTCAAATTTGCCCAAACCAACGACATTGCACTAACGGTCGTCGGCCCAGAAGCGCCACTCGCCAAAGGCGTGGTCGACGCATTCCGTGCAGCTGATTTGCCCATTTTTGGCCCCACACAAGCCGCAGCACAGCTTGAAAGCTCAAAAGCATTTGCCAAAGCATTCATGGCGCGCCACAACATCCCGACCGCCGCCTACGACACCTTCACCGACAGCTCACTCGCCCATGACTACGTCAATGTTCACGGCGCACCCATCGTCATCAAAGCCGATGGCCTCGCCGCTGGCAAAGGTGTTGTTGTCGCCATGACCCTCGACGAAGCACACGCCGCCATTGACGACATGCTCGCCAGCAACCGCCTCGGCGAAGCAGGTGCACGCGTCGTCATCGAAGAATTCCTCGAAGGCGAGGAAGCCAGCTTCATCGTCCTCTGCGATGGTGAGCACGCCTTGCCGCTCGCCACCAGCCAGGACCACAAACGCCTGCTTGATGGCGATCAAGGGCCGAATACAGGCGGCATGGGCGCATACTCGCCAGCCCCCGTCGTCACACCCGAGATTCATGACCGCGCCATGCGCCAAGTCATCCTGCCCACGCTGGAAGGCATGAAAAAGGACGGCATTGTATTCACAGGCTTCCTCTACGCTGGTTTAATGATTAAAGCCGACGGCTCCATCAAAACCCTCGAATTCAACTGCCGCATGGGCGATCCAGAAACCCAACCGATTTTCCGCCGCCTGAACTCCGACCTGTTTGAAGTCCTCAGCCACGGCGCAAAAGGCACGCTCAACCAAGTTCAACTCGACTGGGACAAACAAGTTTCCCTTGGCGTCGTACTCGCAGCACACAACTACCCAAACACACCACGGGCAAATGACGTCATCACCATCGCAGCCGACACGCTCAACTGCGTCACCTTCCATGCGGGCACAGCGGACAAATACGACCAAATGGTCACCTCAGGCGGCCGCGTCCTGTGCGTCACAGCTCTCGGCAAAACCCTTAAAGAAGCACAAGCCGCCGTTTACGAACACATCAAAGGCATCCAATTCGACGGCATGCAATACCGCCACGACATCGGCTACCGCGCGGTGGATTTGATTTAAAACAACAGCAACAGAAGCAACGATTTAAAATCAATCGGGCATTAAGCAAGTAAAAAAACGGTCAACACGACCGTTTTTTTACCAAAGTACGCACTCAAAGCAATGAAGTCATTACGCACTTAAGGCGAAAACCACAGTCATTCCGTCATACCCACTTGATACGTCACCTCCCCCCATGGCAGGGGGGTGTGACTCAAGCCCAGTCCATCACTTGCTTTAAGCACACAGTCTCCGTGAAGTCGATTCGCAAAATAATATTGTAATTGGCGTGATGCGTGCCTGTGCTTGTGTGCCTGTGCTTTAATGGACATCAGCAGCTTTTTATTTTTTAGCTTATGATACGGCTTTAACGGATGTTATTCCTTTGTTTGTTCTGATTTTTAATTGTTGTTTGCTGGATGTGGTGCGTTTATACACGGCGTTTATTTTATGGAGTTGTAATGAAATCTTTTTTGAAGCATTCGATGGTGGCTTTAAGTGTGGTGGCAGTGGGTTTAATCGGCATGGTGACGGATGCTGATGCGGCACGCTTGGGTGGTAAAAAATCCAGCGGCATGCAACGCAGCAGCGAACAATTGAGCACCCCCAGTGCCAATCTGGGCACAAAAACAACAGCCCCTCAGAGCAACACTCAGAACACCCCTCAGGCTGCCGCAAACACACCCAGCCCTGTACAACAACCCAGCACAGCACGTAAATGGCTAGGCCCCATTGCAGGCATTGCGGCGGGTTTGGGCATTGCGGCACTGTTATCCAATCTGGGTTTAGGTGAAGGCATGGCAAGCATGTTGAGCATGCTGTTGTTGGCGGCGTTGGCATTTGTTGTGATTCGTTTTGCCTTGAATCTGTTTAAACGTCAAAAACCTCAAGCAGCGGGTGCGCATGCGACAGGTTATCCGACCTCTCAAAATTCGACCCATTTTAAACATGAGCAAACCGCATCACCCGTATCGCCTAATGTTTTTCAGGTACCCAGTTCAACAAGTTCGCTTAAACAAGCAACGCATGTGAATGCAGAGGAGTTTTTACGCACAGCGAAGGGGCTTTTTATTCGCTTGCAAGCAGCAAATGACAAAAAAGACATGGATGATTTGCGACGTTTTTTAACGCCTGAAATGTATGCAGAGGCACAATTACAAATCATGGAGCGCGGCTCAGAAGTGCAAACCACACAAGTGGTGAGTTTGAATGCCACATTGATCAGCTTGGTCTCGGAAGGTTCACACGACATTGGTTCAGTTCGCTTTACGGGTCAGTTAAAAATGAATGATGAGGTCGTGGCAGATGACATTTCAGAAGTTTGGCATTTCACCAAATGGAGCAACCATACCGATGAATGGTCTTTGGCTGGGATTCAACAAAACTAAGTGGTCAGGATTTTGGCAAGCACGGATACATGAGGGATATGCAAGCATTGACTGCGCCCGATAAAAAAGCCCCTTTCGGGGCTTTTTTATCGGGTTTTAATTTTTGATGGTGGTTTTGCTGTGCAGTCGAGCTTGCGCTGGCTTATAGCCAGTGCATTGCATTCTTCGTTTGTATGAAAAAAGCATTGCGGATACGCCCACCTGAGGCTTCAGTCCATCGCTAGATTCCCGCATGCGCGGGAATGACGAACAGCTGATGCAGGCGGCACGAGTAGATCGATACCCTTCGTTTGAAGCCGCCCAGCACATTAAATTGAAGGGGTTTTATTACAATTGAACATCCAATGGATGCCAAATTGATCCGTTAACATGCCAAATCGTGCGCCCCAAAAAGTGTCGCCCAGCGGCATGGTGATTTGGCCACCTGCGCTGAGGTGCTCAAATATTTTGGTTTGCTCCGCTTCGTCGGTGAAGTTGAGGCTCATGTGGATGTTGTCGCCCATTACAGAGGGTTTGTCCGACATGCCATCGCAAGCCATGAAATTGACGTTGCCTGATTTAAAATAACAATGCATGACGTGATTTTTATGTGCTTCGTCACACGGCACGGGTGCATCGCCCTTTCTCATGATCTCGGCTGTGCCGCCAAATGCGGCTTGATAAAACTCAATGGCGACGGCGCATTGTCCGTCGTTAAAACTCAAGTATGGCTCTAATATAATGCCCATGATGGACTCCTATAAAGTTAACAAACCCGTTGAACAAACCGCGCCTATATCATCCTATAGCATTAAGTTGTAAGTCAAGCCGAGATGAGGATAACAAAATGAGTGTGCGATCAAAACCTTTATAGTAAAGACCTCAACTATTCTTTCGTACCGCACTTGAAATGGCATCCAGCACAAGAAATTGTGGGTAAGCTCGCAATGATGCAGCAAATGATTAAGGTTTTGACGGTCATCATTTGATATTCCATTGCAAACATATCCTGTGCACCTCATTAAGGTTAATGCCGTGTCAAGCATGGCTTGATGAGAAAAAACCATCAGTGCGCATGAAAAGCACACTTCGCCACATCAGAAGCAAAAGCTTTCGCCACTCACCCCGCTCTCATGCGAAAATACGTTTTATTTCCTTTTGATGAGACCATGCATGACCACCCCGACTTTAATCGAACTTCAAGCTTATTTCAGTGATTTACAAAACCGCATTGTGGCTGGGCTTGAAACACTCGACACCATGCCTTTCACGCGCGACATTTGGCAAAAAGAACCCGATTCACCGCTTCAAGGGCGTGGCAATACAGCAATCCTTGAAAACGGCTCGTTTTTTGAGCGCGGTGGTGTGGCCTTTTCGCAAGTATCGGGCAAAGCATTGCCACCTTCTGCAACGGCGCATCGGCCTGAATTGGCGGGACGCGGTTTTTCAGCAATGGGTGTGTCGCTGGTGTTGCATCCGCACAATCCGTTCGTGCCAACAGTGCACATGAATGTGCGTTGCTTCGTGGCGTTGGCGCGTGATGCGTCGGAGCAAGATGTGATGTGGTTTGGCGGTGGCATGGATTTGACACCGTATTATGGTTTTGAAGCCGATTGTGTGCATTTCCATCAGACTTGTTTTGATGCATTGCAGCCTTTTTCAACCGTTGCGGATGGGGCAAATGAGTTGAGTGGGCTGTATCCTCGTTTCAAAAAGTGGTGCGATGAGTACTTTTACCTGAAGCACCGCAATGAAGCGCGTGGCATTGGCGGTATTTTCTTTGACGACTTTGCTGCGCCTGATGTGGCGACAGCGTTTGCCACGACGCGCTCGGTGGGGGATGCATTTTTAAATGCTTATGTGCCGATTGCCCAACGTCATGCAACGGATGCGTACGATGAGTCGCATAAAAATTGGCAAAATTACCGTCGTGGCCGTTATGTGGAGTTCAATTTGGTGTTTGACCGTGGCACACATTTTGGTTTACAAAGTGGCGGGCGCACAGAGTCGATTTTGATGTCAATGCCTCCCGTGGCGAATTGGGCATACCAGTACATGCCAGTTGCAGGCTCGGCTGAAGCCGCCTTGCTGACGGACTTTTTACCTGTGCGTGATTGGTTGGCGTGATGGATTTAACCCCACCCATTGGCTGCTTCGGCGGCACGTTCAATCCACCGCATCGCGCACATTTTGCCTTGGCGCATGCGGCATGTGAGCAACTGCATTTGGCTGAGTTGCTGATGATCCCCGCGGGGCAGCCTTGGCAAAAGCCCCAAGTCTTGCCTGCCGTGCAGCGTTTGGCAATGCTGCGTGCGGCCATGACGGACGATGAGCATGCGCATTTTGAACTTGGTACGCCGTATCCATTGTCGATAGAGACGCTGGAAATCGATTTGCCTCAAGCGAGTTACACCATCGACACCTTGCGCACATTGCGTGCTCGATTGCCCGACTCACCTTTGGTTTGGATCATGGGTTCAGATCAGTTGCGCAATTTAACCACGTGGCGGGACTGGGGGCATTTGCTCGACTTGGCACACATCGCAGTGGTGCAACGGGCAGGGGCTGAAGTGATGGCAGCTGATTTGCCTGCCCCCCTCAATGAGCGCTACGCCGAGTGCCTGTGTGTGGATGACAGCTGGCGCGAATCGTTACATGGGTGCTTTATTCCTTTTGAATTTGCCCCAATTGCGGTATCATCCAGCCACATTCGTGCGGCGATTGCAGCGGGACAAGCGGCCGATTCACTCAGTGCGCTGTCGCCTTCGGTTGCACATTACATCACCCAACATCAACTTTATGTGACCTCACCATGACCACTTTTTTTTGGACTGCCGCCGCTTATTTATTGGGCTCAATTTCTTTTGCCATTGTCTTGTCTAAAGCTTTTGGCATGGCCGACCCCCGTTCGTATGGCTCAAACAACCCTGGCGCGACCAATATGCTTCGTTCAGGGCGCAAAAATATCGCTTTGCTGACATTGCTCGGTGACGCTTTAAAAGGCTTTTTGCCAGTTATGCTTGCCAAGCAATTCACAGACCTACCCGTGGCGGCTTTATGCGCCATTGCGCTGGCTGCATTTTTAGGACATTTATACCCGATTTTCTTTGGTTTCAAAGGCGGTAAAGGTGTGGCGACTTTTCTGGGTGCTGTTTTGGGTTTATTTCCCGCAGTCGGCGGCATCACGATGTTGGTTTGGTTAGGCGTTGCACTGTTGACCCGTTACTCATCCGCGTCATCGTTGACCGCCAGTGTGGTGACATTTGTCGTACTCACCTACCATTGGGGAGTGGGCATGTGGATGGTATGGATGGCGATCATGGTGGGTCTGTTGTTTTGGCGTCATCGTGGCAACATCAGTCAATTGATCGATGGCACTGAAAGCAAGCTGTTTTCAAAAAAAACACCATAAAAAATCTGCTTTTCAGGTAGAAAAGCTAAAAACAAATCACATCTAAATGCGGCAACGCATCATTTTTAAATATTGGGCTCCATTTTATTGCGAAGCCCAATTTGGTGCAGCCTTCAGACCCCCAGCATCATCAAAAGAACGTCATTAACCCCTGAAAGCCCGACTGATCGGATGTGAAGCACTATACACATATTGCAACGCACCATCGAAAACCCCATTTTTCTCCATTATTTTGCTTGCACTCGGTGCATAAGCTTGTTATAGTTGCGCCACATTGAGTTCAGTCTTATAGAAGACAAAAGAACTTGATGTCGGCAATTTTCAAAATGCGGCGCCATCCCCAGATTGGCAAAGAATTTTCGGAAGGAGCATGGTAGGAGACAAACGCGCGACTCAGATTGCGCATATAAAAACGAGCAAAAAAACAAAAGCTCAACAATGTAGAACAAGAAAGCGCGACCAATTCCTCATGGTCGCGCTTTTCTTTGATCCAATTTCTTTGATCTAAAAAAGCCGCTTTAGCGGCTTTTTGATGTTGTGTGACGATATACAGATGAATACAGATGGTTTATTGCACTTGTGCAACAGCTTCAATTTCAAATATACCACCTTTGGGCAAACTGGCCACACCAACGGTTGAACGTGCTGGAAACGGTTCGGGTACGTATTGTGCCATGATGGCGTTGACCGCAGAAAAATCAGCCAAATCAGTCAAAAACAATGTAAATTTGACCACATCAGCCAATGAGCTGCCGGCTTCTTTCAAAATCGCATCTAAATTTTTGAAGGCTTGGTGTGCTTGCGCTTCAATGCCACTGGCCAGCTCCCCAGTCACAGGATCGAGTCCCAATTGACCCGATGTGAACACCATATTGCCCACTTTCACCGCTTGTGAATAAGGACCAATCGCTGCAGGTGCATTGCTGGTGTGAATGATTTGTTTTGTCATGTGAATTCTCCAAAAAGTTAGACATTGATATTATAGTTTAAAACCACTTCGTCGCCATGCTGACCACGAAAGCCCCAGTTTTCAGGGGGACTTTCAATGATGCAGACTTCCAAATCATGTTGACGTATGCCCAATTGGGCTTCAATTCGATCAAATAGCAAGCGAATCAGCGCTTTACGTGTATCTTTTGTGCGCCCTGCCATCATGGTGATTTCAATGATGGTGTATGCCTCACTGCGGCCATTGGGATAAAAGAAGTCGTCTTGATCCAAATGAATGAATCGGTGCGCCCGTTTGTCTACGGGAAATTGCAATGCATCCACGACACACGAGTGAATGACATCCGACATCTGTGCACGCAATGGCATGAGGTGTGTCCGCAAGCCAAACACCTTAATTTGAGACATTCTTCCTCCAAAAATATCGCCTTGTGCGATGACCTCAGGCGCACAAAGCTTAATTCCTCAGCATGCCACGTCTTATTTACTGCTCGGCAAAGTTGTTGCGTTTCAATTCACGGCGCGCTTTAACCGCATTCGATAGGCCATGTAAAACCTCAATTGAAGCGTCCCAATCAATGCAACCATCCGTCACGCTTTGGCCGTAGGTCAATGCTGCACCCGTCACGAGGTCTTGGCGACCACCCACGATATTGGATTCAATCATCACACCAAAAATGCACTCGTCACCCGAGGCGATTTGTGCTGCAATATTGGCGCACACGGGAATTTGATTTTCTGGCTTTTTCTCGCTGTTACCATGCGATGCATCGACCATGACCTTTTTCGCCAAGCCAGCCTTGCTGATCTGTGCACATGCTTCAGCCACGCTTTCAGCATCGTAATTTGGTTTTTTGCCACCACGCAAAATGACATGACCGTCTTCATTGCCTTCAGTTGAAACGATTGCCGCCAAACCAGTTTTGGTCACCGACAAAAAATGATGCGGACGTTGCGCAGCCAAAGTTGCATCAACTGCGATTTTGACATTGCCATCGGTGCCGTTTTTAAAACCCACAGGGCATGATAAACCCGACGCCAGTTCACGATGTACTTGCGACTCTGTGGTGCGTGCACCGATCGCGCCCCAGCTGACAAGATCAGCGATGTATTGCGGCGTGATCATGTCCAAAAACTCAACGGCAACAGGCATGCCCATCGTGTTGATTTTTAATAACAATTCACGAGCCATCCGCAGACCCGTATTGATGTCAAACGTTTCGTCCAAATGTGGATCATTGATCAAACCTTTCCAACCCACGGTCGTGCGTGGCTTCTCAAAGTAAACCCGCATGACGATTTCCAGCGTGTCCTTGAATGCTTCACGTTGCGCCAATAAGCGTTGGCAGTAGTCCAAAGCGGCTTCTGGGTCATGGATAGAGCACGGGCCAATCACCACCACAAGCCGATCATCGGCACCATGCAATACGCGATGAATTGCAGCACGTGATTGAAAAGGGACATTGGCAACGGCTTCGCTCAACGGAAACTCATCCATCATTGCCACAGGTGGCGAAAGTTCTTTTAATTCTTTAATGCGAGTGTCATCGGTACGAATCATGATTTTTCTTTTCAAAATAGAGGAAAAGTGCAGGTGCACCATCGGTACACAACACGCTGCTTTTCGAGTTTTAAAGGGTCAGTCAATACAAAAATTAAACATACAAACAAAAAAACCGCTAATTCACATTAGCGGTTTGACAAATTTCGGTCGCGCAAGGCTCACCGAACAGACAGACCGCCAGTTCGAGTAAAGTGCCAGAAATAGAAAGATTGTGAAACGCGCATGACCTGGATTCTTTTCGAGAAAAATAAAAAACATATCAACATTTTACACGCAGACATTGCGCAATCAAAACATGCACCAGATGCTTCGTGTAAACTTATGACTTTATAGCGCGTTTCAAAATATTTTGCAACTCTTTTATAAGAGTTATCCTCTTTAAACCCAAACCTCTTGATTTGTGGTGCTTTTTTCATAAACTCCTGAGCTTGATCTGCGAATGCCCATGTTTTTTAATCCCACCCTTGCCGAAGTCCGCCAATTTTTTTATCATGCGTGGCACAAATCATTGAGAAATGAAGCGCTTGCTCCCATTGAGGGCATCGCCATGCACTGGATGCGGCAACACCCAGAATACCATGCGGTGCTCAATGGTCCAATTGAAGCCTTAGAAGCGGCGCAATTTCCACCTGAAGCAGGTGAAAGCAACCCCTTTCTTCACCTGTCAATGCACCTGTCAATCAGTGAGCAACTGTCCATCAATCAACCCATCGGCATCCGTGCGGCTTATGATAAACTGGCGCAAAAGTTGGATGATGAGCATGCCGCACAACACGTCGTGATGGAGTGCCTTGGTCAAGTGTTGTGGCAGGCTCAACGCGACAAGCGTGAACCCGACAGTACGGCATACATTGATTTGATTTTACATGCCAGCAGCTAAAACACAGACCAGTCAATACTTGCCCTCCAGTTGGAGCACATCATTAAATACAGCATCATTAATACATTATAAACACAGCATTTTTGGAAAATATTGTCGAAACACTTGAAGGCATTCAAGTGCCCTTAATCACTTTAAAGGAAGAACCATGTTACTCAAAACCAGCACCCTGTTTAAAGAAAACCTTGAACAATTTCCGAGCATTGATGGTGTGGAAAAAATTGATTTTTACCAAGACGGTCAGCTGCAAGGCACGGTCAGCAATGTCGAGGGGCAAAAAGGCTCTTTGGCGCTGTATTTCTACCTGTTCAAAACCATGGGCACACTTGATCTGGCGGCGGCCCGTCGCGGTTTGGAGCTGTTTGCGGAGCACACCGCAGTGGCACGCGCCACACCAGGTGCTCACCCGAACATTGACCGTTTGATTTTGGTTGAAGCCACACATCAACCCATGGAGATGAAGGTCACTTACAAAGAAGGCAGCGGCTCAAGCTCGGCATGGGATGATGAGCCCGAAGATAAGCAATAATAAAAAACCGCTGATGACTCAGCGGTTTTTTTATTGGCTTTGCGGATCGATGTTAAAGACAAATATCGGTGACAAATATTGATGACATATGTTGGATGGGTTCATGTTAAACGCAAAGTAAAACCTTGCTGTGCGTGTGTTGAACACTTACGATGGACTCATGCCCCACCCCACCATTCGTTTTTAAAGCATGCACCAACCATGACTCACATCAATTGATTGCCCTGTCAATGCGCCATTGCTGTCATTGGCCAAATAGGTCACCAAGTTGGCGACATCATCGACCGTGGTGAACTTGCCATCCACCGTTTCTTTGAGCATGACATTTTTAATCACCTCTTCTTCAGTGATGTTTAAAGCCGCAGCTTGCTCAGGGATCTGCTTTTGCACCAAAGGGGTGAGTACGAAACCAGGGCACACGGTGTAACTGTGAATGCCGTATTGCGCGCCCTCTTTCGCGATCACCCGTGCGAGACCCAGCACACCGTGTTTGGCAAAGACGTAAGCGGATTTCAACTTAGAGGCCTCATGCGAATGCACAGAACCCATGTAAATGATTTGACCGCCACGGCCTGAAGCTTTCATTTGCGTGTACGCGGCTTTGGTGGTCAAGAATGCGCCGTCACCATGGATCGACATCATTTTTTTCCAGTCTTCGAATGGATATTCTTCAATTGGGTGAACAATTTGAATGCCTGCATTCGACACCAAGACGTCAATGCTGCCGAACGCATCAACCGCTTGCTGGATGCCCGCATTGACTTCCTCTTCCAATGTGACATTCATGCTCACAGCGATGGCTTTACCGCCAGCATCCACGATGCTTTGCGCCACAGCTTTTGCCCCATCCAGATTCAAATCAGCGATGACAACCGCGGCACCATCTTTCGCCAAAGTTTTTGCACATTGCTCGCCAATGCCACTGGCTGCGCCCGTAACGAGAGCGACTTTTCCGACTAAACTCATGATAGACCCTTATAAAAAATAAACCTCAGATTTCAAACCACAACACAACCATTTTACTGCTGTAAATAATCAAAAGCCACTTCACCCAGACCCAATGTTAAATTGGCGATGACATGTTTCGCACCCACTATTTTACGCACTGGCAAATCAGCGACGGGCGCCAACACATGGCTGAACAGCTCCAACGCGGCCGGCCCCGTATACGCCTCCAACACATCCACATTGTTCAAATGATAGCGCACCAACTCACAAATGCGTGGAGAACCATCCACATGCGGAATGATTTTGAGCAAATAATTGGGCGTTTGCATCATTTTATCGGCTTCGGGTGAAGTTTCAAGCGCAATGTGCTTGAAACCCATCGTGCCATTCGCCACGCGCACCGAACCATAATTTAAAGTACCAATCAACGTGTCTTTGTCTGCATTGAGGGTTGGCGAAGCCAATTTCTTCGGAAATCCCCAAATCTCACGTCCGCCCGCTATCGGCGCATCGTCATCCAAGTACATGCTGTGCGTGTAATTTGCATGTTTGCCGTCCATGTCAATCACACCGATCACCTGCCCCGACTCAGTGTAATTGCCAAAACCAGATGAATCAGGCATGCGAATGAATTCATAATGCACCACAGGATGTTCGGGGTCAATTTGCAAAGGCTCAGGCACGACCGAGCGCACAGCATCGACGTCTGTGAGGTAACTGATGATTAAATATTCGCGATTGCGAAAATGATACGGCCCACGCGGATACGAGGGGCACGTCATGGGCATGGCAAAAGCATTTTTACGGATGTCATTGATGTTCATGGGTTGTCCTATAGAAAAAATAACCGCATCTACTATAACTGAAATCAAAGGGCAAACCATGTATCGCTTTGTTATTTTCGCATGTACATGGTGACGTGCGCAGCCCCCCACAACGACCTCATTCAAATCTCCGCGGGATCCACTTCAATCAACCACATCAAACGACTTTTCTGTGCCACCAGCTCACCTTGCCATTGCGCTAAAAAAGCTTGTAAACGTTGGCGTGATGGGCACTCAATGAGGATTTGTGCGCGCTCTTGGCGGTTCAAGCGCATCATGTTCATTGGGACGGCGGCGTTAATGGTGACATGAGCAAATTCCGAGTGATCGGCGATCAATGTCAACGCCAATTCACGCGCTGTTTGGGCGAAAGCGAGGGCTTGCTTGAGCTCTGGGGCGGCGACTTGCAACAAAGCGTGCGCAGCAAATGGCGGCAAACCGAGCTGTTGGCGCACTGCCAGCTCACTGGTGGCAAACGCTTCAAAGTCGTGCTGACGAACTTGTGCCCACATGGGGTGTTCTGGGAATGCGGTTTGAATGAGCACACGCCCAGCATGTTGTCCTCGCCCTGCACGTCCGATGACTTGTTGCAATAAAGCAAATAAACGTTCGGGCGCACGGTAATCTTGCGCAAACAAGCCACTGTCCACATCAAGTACGCCCACCGTATTCAAATTAGGCCAGTCGTGGCCTTTGGCCAGCATCTGTGTACCGATGACAATATCGACCACACCCGCGGCGATGTCGGCGAAAGCATCTTCCAGCTCCCCTTTTTTGCGTGTGCTGTCAGCATCGATGCGGCGCACAATGGCATTCGGCCACAAGCGCGCAGCTGTTTCTTCAAGCCGTTGTGTGCCTTGGCCAATGGGGTGCATGTCGGCATTGCCGCATTTGATGCAGGTTTTTGGCACGCGCTCTTGCTGACCGCAATGGTGGCAATGCAGATGGCGTGTGGTGCTGTGGTACACAAAATGCGCGGCACAGTTGGGGCAATCATGGATGTGGCCGCAATGGCCACAATAAAACACAGGGGCGTAGCCGCGTCGGTTTTGAAACAGCAATGTGGTGTGGTGATGTGCCATCGTTTCAACGATGGTGCGGCGCAGTGGTTCGCTTAAGCCGTCTTGTGCAGCCGTTTTCTGCACATCCACCAGTGTCACTTCAGGCAACAGAGCGCCTTTGACCGCTCGCTCAGGCAGTCGATGCAAGCCATATCGCCCTGAACATGCGTTGTGCCACGTTTCCAGTGATGGCGTGGCCGAGCCGAGCACAATGGGTATTTTCAACTGGTGGGCACGGTAAATGGCCACATCACGTGCAGAGTAGCGCACACCCTCTTGCTGGCGGTACGAACTGTCATGCTCCTCATCCACCACAATGGCTTGCAGATTCGGCAACATGGCCAGCACCGACAAACGTGTGCCCAAAATCACCCGCGCTTGCCCACGGGCAGCACGCCACCAATTCATCAAGCGGGTTGATTCGTTCAAGCCACTGTGCAAAGTCACCACTGTTTCGGTGCCGAATCGGGCATTCAATCGTGCTGCAAATTGTGGCGTGAGGTTGATTTCAGGCACCAAGATAAGCACTTGACCGTCGGTACTGTTCTGTAACACATGTGCAAGGTATTGCAAATACACTTCAGTTTTGCCACTGCCAGTCACCCCAAACAGCAATTGCGGGCGAAGATCGGTATGTCGACGCGCCAATAAATCATTTAAAACAACATGTTGGGCATGGGTTAGGTTCAACGCTTGACCGACATTCAACGGCGCAGGCAATGGCGACAACGCCGCCCATTTTCGCCAAGTCTTCATCCCCGTACGCAACACCATTTCAGCCGTCGCTGAATCCCGCACAAAGTTTTTCGCGGCACGCAATGCAAGCGGCAACGCAGGTAAAGCAACCTCACCCAAACCTCGTTGATAATATTTGGCCATAAAGCGCACGAGATCAAGCCAATGCCCATTCATCTGGGGCACAAAGGGCAACACCGCTTGGATGGTTTTAAGCTTGGCTAGCGGGACCTCACTGGTGACTGAAACCCCCATCACAATGCCCACCAACAACTGTTTGCCAAAAGGCACGAGCACCGCATGCCCCAACCACGCCTCGGGCACAGCCAAACTCAAAGGGGTGTTGTTTAACTCGATGGGCGCATAATCAAAAACACCTGTAGCAGAAACTGCGACAGGCACATCACACGCCACTTGCAACACCCATGCCACCATTGATAGCTTTCAAAAAATTGATTCAATCACTCGCACCAACGGCGACGCGTTCAAACACACAATTTTAATGCCCACCACTTGCCCACAAAAACTGTGGATAACTCTGTGGGGAACTCTTGGACAATCCCAATAAATACATGTAAATCAAGGCTTAAACTCGATTGCCTATTTATTAAACATTTTATAAAGTCATTAAAATTCAATATGTTAATCAAAAGACAGAGAAATAATTATAAAAAAAACCTTGGTTGACGGTTTATCGTCTCTTAAAAAAATCAGTTGATAAAGTCAAGTTATTTTCAGTATTTTTACACAACAAATAAACCCCATTCACCTTGATTTAATCGAAAAAAAATGTTTCATAAAAATCAAAGCAACACGCTTGTCGCGACAAACCCACTTTCGATAAAAAAACATAAGCAATTGATTTTATTGGATATTTTGCATTTACCCACAAAACCTGTGGATAACTTTGTGGGTAACCCTTTAAAAAACTGAACAAATCCCGTCAAATCAAGGGTTAACCTAAAATGAGCAAATTTTACACAATGATGAAAAACATTTAAATTCAATGACTTACATCATTACATTTGCACTCCAAAGGCATTACCTTGCAGTGCCGCATGCTTTTCATTGCTTTTAAAAAATGTGGGTAAGTCAAGTGGTTTTAAAAAAAATTTGCACAAAAAACATCAAAAAAAGCCGATTTATTTTTTTGCGATTCAAACCATTTTTTTGTGACAATCAGTGACCCACTTAGCTGTGGCTGTGATGCTTAAATTTAAGTTATTACGCTAACACGTTTGATTTCATTGATTTTTTTCACTTACCCACAAAAGCTGTGGATAACTTTGTGAGTAAGTCGTGGAAAAGTAGAAAGAAACCAGTAAAATCGGGGCTTAACCTAAAATGCTTATTTTTTACACAACCATGAAATTTATTTAAAATCAAACACTTAGCCGAAATAAAAGCGATGCAAAACCTTCAACCCGCGCGAAACCGCATGCTGGTGCGTTTTTTTAAGCAATGTGGGTAAGTCGCACCTGTTTTCACTTTTGCGGGCTAAGTACAACCCATTATTTAAAGATATAGCTCTTTTCAAAACCGTTGACTAAAAAAAGAGCCCACTTTAATTATTGCGGTGCAGAAAGTCGCAAACCTTTGCTGTAACTGTGCACTTCATCCACCAAGACCTTCACTGCATCAGGATGAGTGAATTGAGAAATGCCATGACCCAAATTAAACACGTGCCCTGGATGGTTACCGTAGGCATCCAAAACACGACGCACTTCTTGTCGAATGGCGGCATCTGAACCAAACAAAACCATTGGGTCAATGTTCCCTTGTAAAGCCACTTTATCGCCCACTCGGATGCGTGCAGAACCAATGTCCACCGTCCAATCCAAACCCAGTGCGTCAGCACCCGACTCAGCCATGCGATCCAACCAAACGGCACCACCTTTGGTGAACACAATCACGGGGATGCGTTCACCGTTGACCTCTCGGGTCAAGCCTTGCATCACTTGGCGCATGTAAGCAAGAGAAAAGTCCTCATATGCATCGTGTGACAAAGAGCCACCCCATGTGTCAAAAATCATCACGGCCTGCGCACCAGCGGCAATTTGCGCGTTCAAATACTGCGTTGTTGCTCGGGCGTTGACCATCAAAATGTGATGCAATAAATCAGGACGCAAGTACATCATTGATTTAATTGTTTTAAACTCACGTGATGAACCACCCTCCACCATATAGCATGCGATGGTGTATGGACTGCCCGCAAAGCCAATCAGTGGCACACGACCATCCAAAGCCGAACGGATTTTAGCGACTGCATCAAACACATATTGCAAACGCGCCATGTCAGGTACTTCCAAGCGCTGTACGGCCACCTCATCTCGCAAGGGTCGATCAAACACAGGCCCTTCACCTTCCACGAAGCGCAGCCCCAGACCCATCGCATCGGGTACGGTCAAGATGTCGCTGAATAAAATCGCGGCATCGAGGTTGTAGCGGTCAATTGGCTGTAAAGTCACCTCTGTCGCCAACATGGGGTTTTGTGCAAGTTGCATGAAACTGCCAGCCTGCGCACGTGTGGCGCGGTATTCAGGCAAGTAACGACCCGCTTGACGCATCAACCACACAGGCGTGTAAGGGGTGACTTCGCGGCGCAAAGCACGCAAGAAATAATCGTTTTTGAGTGGCGCAAATTGGGTCATAATCTTTTCAATTCAATTTATAATGTAAGCTGTTATTGTAACAAAGCATCACCGCCTTGAGCGATCGAATCTGTTATTTCTATTCACATTTAAACAGCATTAAAACAACTGAGTAAACACCATGAACCAAACTTTCACCGTCTCTGGCATGACTTGCCAACACTGCGTTGCCCGAGTCCAAGCCGCTTTGTCCAGCGTGGCTGGCGTTTCCAATGCCAGTGTCAGCTTAATGCCACCACGCGCCACGGTTGAAGGTGAACACATCGACCCATCGGCTCTTGCCGCTGCACTGGCGGGCACACAATTCACGCTCTCAGACGCCCCTGCGATCACACCTAAAACCACCAAACGCTAAGCACCCACGCGCCATGTACAATGTCACCAACCTGCAATCTCAATTCGATGTTGCTTGCAAAACCATTGTTGACACCCCCTTCGATGCCAAGCAACCCGCGCATATCCTCGCTGTGGGCTTGTATGTGCGCGCCACCGAGACCGCGGGTGCCGTACTGAGCATTTACCCCACCCAGTTTCATTCGGCCATTCTGACGCTGGGACGCAGCTTATTGGAGGCGATTGCACAATTGGGTTTTCTGTCAAAGGACACCGTAAAGCATTACCACGCCCTGACGTTGATGGATTTGGAAGAAACGCTGCACCGACTGGAAGACAATTCCCATCAAAAAGCCGACTTAAGCCAATTGCATGCAGACATTGAGCATTACAAATCATTGGGTGTGAAGCGTGTGAGCCTGAAGCGCATGTTGGCGGACTGGGGTTATGCCGAGGTGTATGAGAGCTATCGTTTTTTAAGCCATCATTCGCATGTGTCGCTGTCCAGCATTGCCGACACCTCGATCAAACATGCCAGCATGAATTTGGGCAGCCAAATGAGCCCTGAAGTGCAGAATGCCATTTTTGGGCTGTTGGTCGAGCTGTTAAAAGAAGGTGAAATCGCTTTTTTGCGCATCTTAAATACACCGTTGCAGCCCCCTTCTCCCGCGGTTTAAAAATAAAAAAGCCATGTCAACTTGAACATGGCTTTTTTATGCGTCTTTTGTATCCATGTTGTGTCGATTGATTCACACTGGATGCATTTGCAAAGAGGCAACCTTGGTTTCGCTTATTTAACTGCGTGATCACGTATTTTATTGTGCGATCGCCTACAAATCCGCCAACAAACTCGCGCGAGCATCACCTGTCACCACGGCCTGCTCGGTGTAATGTGGGTGATCACAGCCCACGGTCAACGACACACCAGCCATCAACGCGGCACACATGGCCTCCGTCAACTCCCAGCGGCAAAAATGAACGGCTGAGGTTTTGTCCTCATTTTCACGATCCAAATCCTCATCGGCAATCGCATAGACCCGCTCGAGATCACCCGCTTGAACATACAAATGGTCTTCGATGCCGATCAATTGAGCCAAAGCGGCTCGACGCTCATCCACATTGGGGTATTCCAATAACACCGTGGCTTTCCAGTTGCGTCCCGTTGGCATCAATGGGGCATAGGTTTCAATTTCACTTTGAATGTCCTCTTTCTCGAATATTTTTTCGATGCGCAGCATTTCCTGAATTTGATAGCGCACCGTCATTTCGCTTTCAAACTGAATATTTAAATGCCCACCCAACGGCACCGAACGCATGCGGCGGTGGGTGATGATGTCAGCTTGATGCACTTTACGCCATGCGCTGTACGCTTCAAGCGACATCAGGGAGTCGGTGTCAATGTGTCCTGTCATCTGCATGATGGTCTCCAAAAAGATGAAACGATGAGTGTGAAACGCCACATGGGCTTGCGTTTGAGGCAATATTATTTTTTCGGTGCGTCCAAACCATATGCCATGCGCACCAATGAAATCGGATGCGCCAACTGCGGCTCTCCAAGTTGATTGACCTCAAAACCTTGCGCAATGTGGTGTCCGCCGAGCGGACAATCGGAACTGATGTAGTCTGGCTTCGTACCATCTTTCATGCTGGCCATCGCTTTAAACACGGGCCTACCAATTTTCAATGCATCTTGGTGGTGTGCTTTTTTCACCCCATACGTGCCTGCGTGCCCTGAGCAGCGCTCGATTGTATTGATTGTGGTTTCAGGTATCATCTTGAGCATTTCTTCGGTTTTTTTACCGATTTTTTGCACCCGTCCATGGCATGGAATTTGATAGCTAACATTGCCCAGTGGCTGAGGGAATTCGGTTTTCAGCAATCCGTCACGCTTTCGCAACATCAAGTATTCAAATGGGTCGTACATGGCCTCCTTGACCAACTGAACATCCGCATCGTCGGGGTACATCAAAGGAATTTCTTGCTTGAACATCAAGGTGCAACTGGGAACGGGCGAAAGGATGGCGTAGCCCGCACGCGCATAACGTGCCAACACAGGAATATTGATCTCCTTACTGGCATTGACCGCTTCAAGATCACCAAGCTCCAACTTTGGCATGCCACAACACCGTTCTTGATCAACCAATTCGTAAGCGATGTCATTGTGTGTAAGAATTTTGAGCAAATCATGACCAATCGCAGGTTCGTTATAATTGACAAAGCATGTGGCAAAAATGGCCACTTTGCCAGGTGCATGCTCACCATCTTTGACTTCAATATCGGGCGACTTGGCTGCCCTGCTGCGGAACTTCGTCGTCGCAAAATCAGGCAGCCATGCATCTTGATCAACCCCCAAGGTTTTCTCCATCACTTGGCGCGCCACCTGAGTGTGGTTAATGGCATTGATGGTTTGCACAACCACAGGAATGCCTGCAAACATGCCATGCATATCCGTCGAAGCAAGCAATTGACTGGCTTTAGACACCTCGCCTGCTTTGAATTGAATCGCTTTTGCACGCAGCATGGTGTGCGGGAAATCAAGGTTAAATGGATGGGGGGGCACATACGGGCATTTGGTCATGTAACACAGATCGCACATATAGCACTGATCAACCACCTTCCAATAATCCTTTTTGTCGACCCCATCAACTTCCATCGTTTGGCTTTCATCCACCAAATCAAACAAGGTTGGAAAAGCACCACACAAACTGACACAGCGGCGACAACCGTGACAAATATCAAAAATGCGTTCCATCTCAGTCAAGCAAGCGGACTCATTATAAAACTCAGGGTTTTGCCAATCCAATGGATGCCGCGTGGGTGCTTCAAGTGAACCTTCTCGAGTCATGACAACCTCCGTGGGCGGTTAAAATCAATCGATCACAAATGGGTGGTGGGATGACCAGTCATGAGCCCCATCCAAACCACCCGCATTGGGCACGACCTTGCCCGAATGAACACCCTCGTGTTCAATCACACAAGCAGGTGTGGACGAACCACACGCACACCCCATGGCGTGTGGCTTGACCCAAAGCAAAACTCAGTCCACTAACTCATTCAAGGCTTTTTGATAGCGGTTGGCATGGCTGCGTTCAGCCTTGGCCAATGTCTCAAACCAATCGGCAATTTCATCAAAACCTTCTTCACGTGCGGTCTTTGCCATACCCGGATACATGTCGGTGTATTCATGGGTTTCGCCTGCCACCGCAGAAGCCAAATTATCTCGTGTCGCACCAATCGGCATCCCTGTCGCTGGATCACCCGATTGCTCTAAAAATTCCAGATGCCCGTGCGCATGACCCGTTTCGCCTTCCGCGGTTGAGCGAAATAAAGCCGCCACATCGTTTTGACCCTCAATATCTGCTTTGTTTGCAAAATACAAATAACGACGATTCGCCTGTGACTCACCTGCAAATGCATCCTTCAGTGATTGTTCTGTTTTAGAACCTTTTAACGCAGCCATGATGTTCTCCTTGAATGAAAAAATCGGTGCTCAACGGTCGTTCAGCCCTTTCAATGTAGTCCCCTCCCACCCAAAAGTCCAGTGAAAGAGATCAATCAGTCCGATTATAAAAAGCTATCAATCCAAGCAAAATGAAAAGTGTTTTGTGCTGCTCACATCTTTTTCATGCGACAATTAAAAAGCAGTCCACCCCGATTTAATTCATTTCACGCAGACCATCCAGCTTAATTTTTGATGTCCTTTTTTGAATGTCAATTGTCTCGTTTACCTCTGTTTATGAGCCATATAAACATCCATACTGTGTCATCAAACAAACACTGGGGGAATCATGAAGACAGCGTTATTGGTCATCGATGCACAACAATCATTTGCTCAACGCACGTCTTGGGTCGACAGCGAGGCGACCGCGTACATGCACGCACAGCAAACGTTAATTGATGGCATGCATCGACTTGGCTTGCCTGTCATACAGATTGTTCATCATGATGACGATGAGGAGTTTCAATTGGACAGCGGTTTTGTGCACACACTTGATGGCCTGCAAGTCAACCCCAGTGCAATTTTTTACAAAACCCGCCACAGTGCGTTTGTGGGAACGGGCTTGGATGTGTGGCTGCGCCAACGCGGCATCAACCATTTGGTCATCTCTGGCATTCGCACCGAGCAATGCTGCGAAACAACCACTCGCCATGCATCTGACTTGGGCTTTAAAGTGGATTACGTCACCGAAGCGACCCATACTTTTGCCATGCAGCATGCGGCCAGCGGCGAGTGCTTTGAGGCCGCGGCGATCAAACGCCGCTCTGAATTGGTCTTGGCGGGGCGATTTGCACACATTCATACGGTGAGCAGCGTGCTTGCTGCATTGGCTGTTTTACAGCAAGAGGGGCTCGCATGACGGCACTGGACATGGGGCGTGCACTGCTGATTGTGTTGATCTGGGGGATGAATTTTGTGGCCATCAAAATCGGTTTGCAACACATCCCGCCATTCGCGCTCGGCGCGTTGCGCTTTGCAGCCGTCACCTTACCCGCTGTTTTTTTCATGGCACGTCCGCGTTTACCTTGGCGTTGGCTGTTCGCTTACGCATTGTGCATCAGCTTTGGTCAGTTTGCGTTTTTATTTATGGGCATGCGATTGGGCATGCCTGCGGGTTTGGCGTCATTGGTGCTACAGGTCGCTGCACCGTTCACACTGATCTTTTCGGCTTATTTTTTTAAAGAGTCGGTTAAACCACATCAAATCATCGGCATGCTCATTTCAGCAGTCGGGCTGGTCTGTTTGGCGAGCTACTCATTGGCCAAACGCACCCCCAACCAAGCCGAGGTGTCATGGATTGGTTTTACATTAACCGTGTGTGCAGGTGCTTCGTGGGCGCTGGGCAATGTCGTGAACAAACACATCGCCCGCTCCAGCCCTGTGCCCTTGCTCAATCTCGTGGTCTGGGGTGCGCTGATGGTCTTGCCTTTTTTCACAATCAGTGCATTGTGGTTTGAAGGATTGGATGTGTTTGCACGCATCGCCACACAGCTCACTTGGTCGGATGTTGCCGCCATCGCCTACATTGCCTACCTTGCGACGATTGTGGGGTATGTGTTGTGGGGCGGCTTGCTTGCGCGTTATCCTGCTTCATGGATTGCACCGATCACCCTCATGGTGCCGCCCATTGGCCTGACCGCAGGCTTTGTCTTGCTCGATGAACGCTTGATGATGTGGCAATTGATTGGCATCGTGGTGGTCATGGCGGGGTTGTTGTTCAACGTATTGGGTCACCATGTGCTGGAACGATTGCAAAAACAATAACGCCCCACTGCGCACAGCAGCGGTATTGATGTTTTAAATATTGAAGGAAAAGTCATGTTAGAACTCAGGCCAAACTGCGAACATTGTCACGTTGCGTTACCGCCGAACGCCGTTGATGCACGCATATGCAGTTACGAATGTACGTTTTGCGCCCATTGTGTCGAGACCATTTTACAAGCCAATGTGTGCCCAAACTGTGGCGGCGGTTTTGTGCCTCGCCCCATACGACCAGTCAATGACTGGCACAATGGCAATTGCCTCACATTGAACCCTGCCAGCACAACGGTTAAGTTTCGCCCAGTGAACATGAGCGCTTATGCGGAGCTCGTGACAAAAATCTCTGGCCTACCACCAGAGCAGAGGTGATATCAACAAACGGGGCGATCATGGGGCTGCCATCAGACTCACCCCATGCATCACCCTACTGATTGGAATTGGGACCTACGCCTCAATCGACTTTAGACCCATCGATATAGGACAAAGCCCCCGTTGGACAACGCTTCACTTGGGCAATCAGTTCAGCCGTCGTGGCATTTTCAATTTTAATCCACGGCTTTTCTTTTGGATTGTACACAGCAGGCAATGTTTTCACGCACACACCTGCATGCTGGCACAA
>ERZ724504.481-NODE-481-length-22563-cov-12.152301_pt1 | contig 22563 bp, 22 predicted proteins | sample MGYA00376037_ERZ724504 | MGnify/ENA primary metagenome ERZ724504 (study PRJEB28724, sample SAMN07190888) | wastewater metagenome | isolation source: influent of sewage treatment plant in Hong Hong | place: USA: Christiansburg, Virginia | collected 2016-03-01 ... | reverse complement strand
CTAGAGGCCTATTTGACTCTAAATTTTCGCTAGGCGGCGCCGAAACCGGATCCGCCGTGGGTGCGAAGAAGTCCAGCGCCAGTTGGAGCAGTGCCTGCATGCCCGCCTGCCCGCCTCAGGATGCCACCAGAACCGCCTGCTCGCTGGCCTGCGCTTCGTCGCGCCCCAGGTAGTCAGCAAAGGCCGAGAGGTCCTGGTGCACATGTGTCTGCGGCGGCAGTCCGCCGGGCAGGGGCGCACCGGGCAAGGGCTGTGGCAAGGCAAGCGAGCGCAGCCAATGCAATTGCGCCCCGATGGCCGCGCCCGCCTCCAGATGTGCGGCGCCGCTGCCCACCACCTGCACATCGGCTGCAGCCACGCCGTAGCGATCGCAAATTTGCTCCAGCAGCCCCGGCGCCGGTTTGCGGCACAGGCAATGCTCATCGGGGGCATGCGGGCAATAAAACACCGCATCGATGCGCCCCCCGGCGGCCGACAGCAGGCGGTGCATCTTGGCGTGGATGGCATTGAGTGCAGCCACATCGAACAACCCGCGCCCCAGGCCAGGCTGATTGGTGGCCACCACCGCATGCCAGCCCTGCCGATTGATGCGCGCCACCGCTTCCAGCGCGCCCGGCAGGGCATGCCAGTCGTCGGGCGAAGCGACGAACTCTTCGCCCTCCGCCAGCGCGTTGAGGGTGCCATCGCGCTCAAGAATCACGAGTTTCATGGAGAGATTATCCGGCTATTGCAGGACCGCCGTCGGTTCTTGGATGACCCAGCCGGTGAGGTAGAGGCCGTAGAACCGCCCCTGCGCGAGCTGTGCGCTCAGGCGCTGGCCGGGTTGCCAGAGCGCCACGCGGTCGTCGTTGATGCGCACGCGCTGCGGCCCGGCCAGACCCGCAACCGCCAACACGACCTCGCTGCCACCCACCTCGCGCAGCGTGGGCGGGCGCGGGCGCAGGCCCAGCACGCGGGCCTGCTCTGTCGGCAGCGGGGCAAGCTGCGCAGTGTTGGCGTGGGAGGCCCAAAGCGCGCCAGACCCGCCCATCCACAGCAGCGCCCACAGGGCCAGCAGCAGGCGCTGCACGGCGCGCGCGCCGCCGCGCCGCCACCACCACCACAACCCCCCCGCCATGAGCACCAGTGCCAAAGCGGCGAGCAGCCAGGGCATAAACAGCGCGCCGACAGAATCGGAAACCGGCAGGGGCGCCAGGGAAAACGCTGGCGTCGGCGGGTGCCGGCCGTCCTGCCATTCAAGCCACGCCCGAACGGACGCAAGAAAGATGGGCGGACCAAACCCCAGAGCGAGCGCCGCCCGGCGCCTGCGGCTGGCGGCTTCCTGGGGCGCGCCGCCGCGGCTCACACCGCCAGACGCGAGAGATCGGCGACGCGGTTCATCGCCAGATGCAGGCTTTTGAGCAGCCCCTGGCGGTTCAGCCGCAGGTCCATCTGCTCTGCGTTGACCATCACGTCGTCAAAGAAGGCGTCCACCGGCGCGCGCAGCACGGCCAGGGTTTGCAGCGACGCCGTGAAATCGCCCGCTTCGAACTGGGCATTGGCTTCAGGAACGAAACGCTGCAGCGCCGCGTACAAGTCCTGCTCCGCCTGCTCCTGCAGCAGCTCGGGGTTGACGTGGGGATCGACCGGCCCTTCGGCCTCGGCCTTCTTGAGGATGTTGGCAACACGCTTGTTGGCAGCGGTCAGGGCCGGGCTTTCGGGCAACTGGGCGAAAGCCCGTACCGCTGCCAGCTTCTTTTCGACCAGTGCCAGGCGCTGCGGGCGCAGGGCCAGCACGGCATCGACCTCTTGCGCGCTGAAGCCCTGCTCGCGCAGGGTGCCGGCAAGGCGGTCGTAGATGAAGTCGTCAAGCTTCGCAATATTGAAGCCGAAATTGAACGCTGCATCACCACCTTGACTTACCAACCATCCATCGAACGCATTGGATCCAATCGACAGCAATCGATCGAGATTCAAAGGTAGCGCCTGCTCCACCAGCATCCGGATCACACCCAGCGCATGGCGGCGCAGCGCAAACGGGTCGCGGTCGCCCGTGGGCAGGTTGCCAATGCCAAACATGCCCACCAGGGTTTCGAGCTTGTCGGCCAGCGCCACCACCACGCCCACGGTGCTCCGCGGCAAGGTATCGCCGGCAAATCGCGGCTTGTAGTGGTCTTCAATGGCGTCCGCCACCGCCTCGCTCAAGCCATCGTTGAGCGCGTAGTAGCGGCCCATGGTGCCTTGCAGCTCGGGGAATTCGCCGACCATGTCGGTCACGAGGTCGGTCTTGGCCAGCAATGCGGCCTGGTCGGCCTGCTGAGCCAGGCCGCTATCGCCCAATTGCTGCGCAATGGCTTTGGCTATTGACCGAACGCGCTCCACGCGCTCACCCTGCGTGCCCAGCTTGTTGTGATAAACCACTTTGGCCAGGCCGTCCACGCGCGAGGCCAGCGTCTTTTTGCGGTCTTGGTCGAAAAAGAACTTGGCATCGGCCAGGCGCGGGCGCACCACGCGCTCATTGCCGCCGATGACCAGGCTTGGGTCATCCGGGGTGATGTTGCTGACCACCAGGAACTGGTGGCTCAGCTTGCCGGCGGCGTCGAGGAGCGGAAAGTACTTCTGGTTGGCCTTCATCGTGAGGATGAGACATTCCTGCGGCACGCCGAGAAACTCCTGCTCGAACGAGCACACCAGCACATTGGGGCGCTCTACCAGCGCGGTCACTTCGTCGAGCAAAGCATCGTCGTCAATGGCATGGACGCCGTTGCCCACTGTTGCGGCCGCAGCAGCCAGCTGGCGTGCGATCTCGGCGCGGCGCTCGGTAAAGCTGGCAATCACTGCGCCTTCGTCGCGCAATTGCATTGCATAGCTGTCCGCGTCCCTGAGCACCACGGGGGAGACCTTGGCCTCAAACCGGTGCCCTTGCGTGCTGTTGCCCGCCGTGAGCCCCAGCGCCTTCACCGGCACCACGTCGCTGCCGTGCAGCGCCACCAGCCCGTGTGCAGGGCGCACAAACTGCACGCTGCTCCATCCGGGAAGTTCACAGTCGGTCTCCAGTTGGTAGGTCATGACCTTGGGGATGGGGAGCTTGGAGATGGCCTCGTGCAGGGCCTTTTGCAGAGCATCAGGAAGCATCTCACCACTGGCTACGTCAGTGTGGAACAAGACTTCCGTCTTACCGTCATTCTCTTGACTGACTCGCTGGTCCCATACCGCTCTATCAACAGTCAACAAGTAATTCAGGTTCAGTCCCGTCAACTTTTTAATCAAGGCAGGAGTCGGCTCTCCATTTGCATTCAGACCAATGGCTACAGGCATCAGCTTAGTCCTCACAGGAAGCTGTGCGCCTTGCCAAAAAACGTTGGTCACCTGAGCGGCCAGTCGGCGCGGCGAGGCAAAGGGCGTGACCGCCGAATCTGCGGTGGCCAGTCCCTGGGCCTTGAGCTGCTCGAACAGCACGCTGGCAAACGCATCGCCCAGTTTTTGCAGCGCTTTGGGAGGCAGCTCTTCAACAAAGAGCTCGACGAGTAGATTTTTTGTTGTCATGAAGTGGGCTCCGGCCTCAGGCGGCCTTGGGGGCCATTTGCGCCACCCATTCGCGCGGTGCCATGGGGAATCCCAGGCGCTCGCGGCTCTCGTAATAGCTTTGTGCCACGGCACGCGCCAGGTTGCGGATGCGGCCGATATAGGCCGCGCGCTCGGTCACGCTGATGGCTCCGCGCGCATCCAGCAGGTTGAAACTGTGCGCCGCCTTGAGCACTTGCTCGTACGCCGGCAGGGCCAGCTGCACCTCGATCAGGTGCTTGGCCTGCTTTTCGTGCGCGTTGAAAGCGGTGAACAAAAAGTCCGCGTCGCTGTGCTCAAAGTTGTAGGTGGACTGCTCCACCTCGTTTTGCTTGTAGACGTCGCCGTAGGTGAGCCTGGAACCGTCCGCCCCTTCGGTCCAGATCAGGTTGTAGACGTTGTCCACGCCCTGCAGGTACATGGCCAGGCGCTCCAGACCGTAGGTGATCTCGCCCGTGGCGGGCTTGCAATCGATGCCGCCGACCTGCTGGAAGTAGGTGAACTGCGTCACCTCCATGCCGTTGAGCCAGACCTCCCAGCCCAGGCCCCAGGCGCCCAGCGTGGGGTTTTCCCAGTCGTCTTCGACAAAGCGGATGTCGTTCTTCTTCAGATCAAAGCCCAGTGCCTGAAGCGAGCCCAGGTACAGCTCAAGGATGTTGCTCGGCGCGGGCTTCAAAACCACCTGGTACTGGTAGTAGTGCTGCAGGCGGTTGGGGTTCTCACCGTAGCGGCCATCCTTGGGGCGGCGGCTGGGCTGTACATAGGCCGCCTTCCAGGGCTCAGGGCCAATGGCTCGCAAGAAGGTGGCGGTGTGCGAGGTGCCCGCGCCCACTTCCATGTCGTAGGGCTGGAGCAGCGCGCAGCCTTGCGCGTCCCAGTACGACTGAAGTTTGAGAATGATTTGCTGGAAGGTCAACATGGGGTGTGCTGCGCGGTACGGGCCGCGCGAGAAAAAGTGGGGGCCAAGCCCTTGGCACGCCAGAGCGGCGCGCAAGCACACGATTTTACGCAGGGCCTGGGGCGGCCCAGCGGATCAGGCGCCGTCCCAGCGCCGCAGCACCAGACTGGCGTTGGTGCCGCCAAAGCCAAAGCTGTTCGACAAGGCCGTGCGGATCGGGGCGTCCACCGTGGTACGCACCAGCGGCATGCCTTCGGCAGCGGGGTCAAGCGTCTCGATGTTGGCCGAGCCGGCGATAAAGCCCTGTTGCAGCATCAGCAGGCAATAAATGGCTTCCTGCACGCCGGTGGCGCCCAACGAGTGCCCGGTGAGCGATTTGGTGGACGAGAAGCGAGGAATCGCGTCACCAAACACCGTCTTGATGGCGCGCAGTTCCGGTACGTCGCCTACGGGCGTGGACGTGCCGTGGGTGTTGATGTAATCGATGGGCTGGTCCAGCCCCGCAATGGCCTGGCGCATGCAGGCAATAGCGCCTTCGCCCGATGGGGCCACCATGTCGGCGCCGTCGGACGTGGCGCCAAAGCCCACGACTTCGCCCAAAATGGTGGCTCCGCGCGCCTGTGCATGCTCCAGGCTCTCAAGCACCACGGCGCCGCCGCCGCCCGAGAGCACGAAACCGTCGCGGTTCGCGTCATAGGCGCGCGAGGCCTTTTCGGGCGTCGCGTTGTAGGCGCTCGACATGGCGCCCATGGCATCAAACAGCATGCCCATGCCCCAGGTGACTTCCTCGCCACCGCCGGCAAACATCACGTCCTGCATGCCCCAGGCAATCTGCTGAGCCGCCGCGCCAATGCAATGCGCCGACGTGCTGCACGCCGAGGTGATGGAGTAGTTGATGCCCTTGATGGCAAAGTTGGTCGACAGGCAGGCCGAGACGGTGGAGCTCATGCAGCGCGTGACCTGGTAGGGCCCCACACGGCGAATGCCCTTGCTGCGCAAGATGTCGGCGGACTCGATCTGATTGGCGGGCGATCCCCCGCCCGATCCCATGATGAGGCCTGTGCGCGGGTGCGAGACCGTCTCGGGCGGCAGGCCAGCTTCTGCGATGGCGTTCGTGAGTGCCACATGGGCGTAGGCTGCTGCGTCGCCCATGAATCGCAACTGCTTGCGGTCGATCAGCGCTTCCAGGTCGATCTTCGGCACACCCGCCACCTGGCTGCGCAGGCCCATTTCGGCGAACTGCGGCATGGCGCGAATGCCCGAACGGCTCTCGCGCAGCGACTGCGTGACCGATGCCTTGTCGTTGCCAATGCACGAGACGATGCCCGTGCCCGTGATCACCACGCGTTTCATGGAGTCTCTCCTGTCGCTTTCGCAGCGGCGGGCGCATCGTCCTTTTTGAACAGGCCGACACGCAGGTCGCTTGCCACGTAAATTTCCTGGCCATCCGCCAGCAAACGGGCGTCGCCAATGGCCATCACCAGCTTGCGCTTGATGACCCGTTTGATGTCGATTTCGTAGGTGACCAGTTTGACGTCGGGCCCCACTTCGCCCGTGAACTTGACCTCGCCCGCGCCCAACGCTCGGCCCTTGCCCGGCAGCTGCAACCACGTCAGGTAGAAACCGATCAGTTGCCACATGGCATCCAAACCCAGACAGCCCGGCATGACCGGGTCGCCCTGGAAATGGCAGTCGAAAAACCAAAGGTCTGGACGCACGTCGAGTTCGGCGCGGATCATGCCCAGCCCATGCGCACCGCCGTCGCTATCGATGTGCGTGATGCGGTCGAACATCAGCATTGGCGGCAAAGGCAAGCGCCCGCTTTCGGCCGAAAAAAGCCGGCCTTCGCCCGAAGCGATCAGTTGTTCGTAGGAAAAGGAATCTGCCATGTGAATCGTGCTCCAGGGCTGCCCGCGCAGCGCTCATTCAGTGGGTAGTGCCCTGCCCCGCCCCGTTGGACCCGGTCGCTTGCTCAAGCGCTGCCCAGACAGGCGGAAAGTGCCATTTTTAGATGATTGCGTCTAGACCCGATTGTAGAGAGGCTTTATGCGAGCGGCTTCAGGTGTTGGTTGCGAGCGCGGCGGCGCGCCAACAGACCGGCCAACAGACAAATCGCACCCAGCAGCCACAGCGGCTCCAGGCGCCAGCGCGCCGCCCACCAGGCAAAGGGCGTCACTGCGCCGCTTCGCCCCTGCACCTGCGCGAGCAGGACACCACGCGTCGCGCGAGGCAGCAGGTGCGTGACCTGCCCGCGGTAATCAATCACGGCGGTGGCGCCCGTATTGGTTGCGCGCACCATGGGGCGCTCGAACTCCAGCGTGCGCATGCGGCTGATCTGCAGATGCTGGTCGATCGCCAGGCCGGTGCCGAACCAGCCAATGTTGCTCAGATTCAACAGCACCGTAGGAGCCCGTTCGGGCGCACGAAACTGCGCTGCGATCTCGTCGCCAAAAAGGTCTTCGTAGCAGATGTTGGGCGCAATGCGCTCGCCGTGCCACAGAAAAGCGGGCTGACCCAGCGGGCCTCGGGCGAAATCACCCAAAGGAATATCCATCATCTCGGTGAACCAGCGAAACAGAGGAGGAATGAATTCCCCGAAAGGCACGAGGTGGTGCTTGTCATAGCGGTACGGTGCGTCCTGAGCCGGCGCAAAGCCGAGCACCGAATTGGTGTAACCCGCTTGCATGTCGCCCAGCGGAATGCCAATCAAGGCGGCTTGGTCGCCCTGTGCGTAGCGCCGGACGATGGCCTCCAGATACCCGGGCGGCAGTTGCGCCGGCAGCAAGGGCAGCGCGGTTTCGGGCGCCACCACCAGCGCGGCCGTGGCGGCCGCAAGCTGGCGCGCGTACCAGGCCAGCGCCGTCGGCACTCCACTTCCCACCTGAAATTTCTCGTCCTGCGGGATATTGCCCTGAAGCAGCGCCAGGCTGAGCGGCGCGTGCTCTGCGATCGCGGGACGATTGCACCCGCCCAGCGCGCAGTGGCGCAGCCCGCTCGCGGCGGCCAAACCGATGGCGATTGCCCCTGCCAGCAGCCAGGCACTGGGCCGCCGCAGGTCGGCAGCGCGCAGGTTGGCCAGCAGCATGGCCAGCAACGCCGCCACAAAGCCGACGCCGTACACGCCGACCAACCGGGCCAACGCCGCCAGAGGCCCATCCACGTGGGCGTAGCCCCCGGCGCCCCACGGAAATCCCGTCCAGAGGGTGTTGCGCGCCAACTCGGCCAGCAGCCAGAGTCCGGCGAACAGCAGCGCAGCCCCAAGCCGCGAGGCGGGCGCCAGCAGCACGTAGAGTGCGCCCGCAATGGCGTAATACGATGCCAGGAACAGCGCGAGCCCCAGCACGGCCAGAACGGCCAGCGGCGCCGGCAAGCCGCCATAGGTGTGCAATGAAGTGAACAGCCACCAGAAGGTCCCGCACAGCCAGGCCGTGGCGAACAGGCCGGTCAGCGCCGCAGCGCGGGCGGAGCGCGTGGCGGACCGCAGCAGGCTTGCAAGAACAGCGAGCGAGAGAATCTGCAGCCACCAGAGCGGCTCACCGCTGCCCGGCCAGGCCAGCGACGCCGCCTGCGCCAGCCCCGCAATGCACGCGAGCCCAGCGCGCGCGGCGCCGCCGAGTTCCCGCATCAATCGGGCCGCGCGAGGTCTTGCGTGGCGCCTGTCACCTTGAACCAGCGTACCGCGCCGCCCTTGGTGTGCAAAACCACGAAATGCAGGCCGCAAAACTGCAGGTGCTCGCCGCGCTGGGGCACATGACCCATTTCGTGCGCGATGAGGCCGCCAATGGTGTCGAACTCGTCTTCCGGATCGCTGCCGGCAATCGGCACGCCAAAGGCTTCGGCGACGCGCTCCACCGGCGTGTCACCGCTGACTCGGTAGGTGCGGTCGGCCAGGGCAAAGATGTCGCCCTCGTCTTCAGGAATGTCGAATTCGTCCTCGATCTCGCCGACGATTTCTTCGAGCACATCCTCAATGGTGACCAGGCCAGCGACGCGGCCAAACTCGTCGATCACCACGGCCAAGTGGCTGCGGTTGCTGCGAAACTCGCGCAGCAGATCGTTCAGGCCTTTGGTCTCGGGCACAAAGGTGGCGGGACGCAACAGCGTGCGGACATGCAGTTCGGGCGCGCGCTGCAGCTTGAGCAGGTCTTTGGCCATCAGCACGCCAATGATGTTTTCGCGCTCGCCCTGGTAGACCGGAAAGCGCGAATGCGCGGTGTTGATCACGAGGCGCAGCACCTCGTCCATCGACGCATCGATGTCGAGCAAATCCATGCGGGGTGCGGCCACCATGACGTCGCCGGCCGTGCGGTCGGCCATGCGCAGCACGCGCTCAAGCATGACGCGCGATTCGGGTCCGATGAGTTCGTTGTCTTCGGCCTCGGAAAGAATGACCACCAGTTCCTCGATCGAATCGGGTCCTGGGTGGATGAACTCAACGAGCTTTTGCAAAAACGTGCGCTTGTCTTCTCTGTCAAGCGCGCGCGCGGGGTGCGGGTCGGACACTGCCTTCGGGTGCAGGACGTGCGGTAGTGAAACAGAGCGCTAGTGTAGTGGCGCGAGCGCTCCGCCTGCTACCGGCTCAGTGCGGCGGCGGCTGTCCGTCGCCCGGCGCACCGCTGCGCTGCGCTTGCATGCCGCTTAAAAAGGCCCAGAACTGGTGCGCCTGTTGTTTGAAGCGGTAGTCAAGTTCGGCGAACTGCTGCTCCACCACCTCGGCCATGCGCGTGTCCAGACTCGCGGGCGCAAGCTCCAGAAAAGCTTCGGACTCCGAGCCATCGCGCCGCACCACGGCGCCTGCCGAGCGGGCGATGTTGAGCATGGGGGTATTTTCTGAAAGCGCATGGATGAACAACATGCGCACGTTTGCATTCCGTGCGTGAATACAAGCACGCTCGAACAAACGCGCACCGTACCCCCTGCCGCGTGCGTGCTCAAGCACTGATACGCCAAATTCGGCACATTCACTGTGTGAGGGAGTGGGCGCAAACGCCAAGTGCGCCATGGCAATCAGTTCGAGACGGCGGTTGTAAATACCGAAAATATCGTCGCGCTCGAAATCGAGTTGCTCAATGTAGCGCCGCACCTGCTCGTCGCTGGCCGAGTAGCCAAACCGCAGGTAACGGTCCGCTGGCGCGAGCTTCAGCAAATGCTGAGCGATGCGCTCGCGGTGGCGCGGTCCGAGCGAGCGAATGGGAATCATCAATGGGCTGCGCGAAGCACCCGACGGCAGTGCGTCTGAGGGACGCAAAAGGTGCATTCCGGCGTCCCAGGATGTCTTGAGCCAGTCTTTGGTTTCAGTCATACACGCAATATAGGCGCTCTGACTGTGCTTTCCAAGTCTTTTTTGCTGCATTGCAACAAATTAGACTGAAAAGCCAAATTAACAAATAGAATCAATAGCTTGCATTCTCTCTGCTTGTCAGACAAAGGCGCGAAATGCGGTCAGACCGGCACCGCCGTCGTGGCCTTCACGTGATCCAGCACAAAGCTGGTCTTGCAGTCCTGCACGCTCGGGTGCTTGAGCAGCGTCTCCATGATGAAGCGGCTGTAATGGGCCATGTCGGCTACCACCACGCGCAGCAGGTAGTCCATCTCTCCGGTCAGCGAAGCGCACTCCACCACTTCTGGCCAGGTCTGGACGGCCGCGCGAAACACGTCCATCGGATTGCGCTTGTGGCTCTCCGTGGCCTTTTCCAGCCGCACGTTGAGGTAGGCGGTCAGCCCCAAACCCACCGATTCGGGCTTGACCAGTGCTACGTAGCGGTCGATCACCCCCGCCTCTTCCAGGCGCTTCACGCGGCGCAAGACCGCGCTGGGTGAGAGGCCCACCTGCTCTCCGATGACGTCATAGGTTTCGCGGCCGTTGGCTTGCAGACAGCGCAGGATAGATCGATCCAGCTTGTCGAGTGCGTCTTTGGTTTGCATCGCGCAGGATTTTATCGATACGGGTTCCGTGTGCGCGACTTGCGGCAACCCGGGTATCTCCGAATACGCAGCATCGGCCGTCACAGAAATAATTCTATTCACAAAAACGAACGAGCGTTCTTTTTTGTCTACAAATACCAGGAGACACCCATGACCTCTTTTTTCCGCCAGTTGCGCAGGCGCTGGATATTCGCCTTGGCTCTGCTGTTTGCCGCTGCGCTGCCTGCCACCGCCGCGAGCAACTATGCCCAGACGCGCTATCCCATCGTCTTGGTGCATGGGCTGTTCGGCTTTGATTCGGTCTTCGGTGTCGATTATTTCTACGGGATCCCAAGCAACCTGCGCCAGAGCGGCGCCCAGGTCTACGTGGCGCAGGTGTCGGCGGCCAACAGCACCGAGGTGCGCGGTGAACAGTTGCTCGCGCAGGTGCGCAACATTCTGGCGATCACCGGCGCAGCCAAGGTGAACCTGATCGGCCACTCGCATGGCGGCCCTACGGCACGCTATGTGGCCGGTGTGGCTCCGCAACTCGTTGCTTCAGTCACTTCGGTCGGCGGCGTCAACCGCGGTTCGCGCGTGGCCGACGTCCTGCGCGGCGTGGCCCCGGCCGGCAGTGTGAGCGAGACGATCGCCCAGGGTGCCGCTGGCGCCCTGGTGACGTTGATCAACCTGGCCTCAGGCGGCAGCAGCCTGCCGCAGATGCCCACTGCCGCCCTTGATTCACTGACCACGGCCGGCTCGGCACGCTTCAACCAGCGCTTTGGCGCAGGTGTTCCCAGCAGCGGCTGCGGCAACGGCGCCGAACTGGTGGCGGGCGTGCGCTACTACTCCTGGACCGGCAAGAACACGCTCACCAATGTGTTCGACCCGAGCGACGCCGCCTTGTTTGCCACCGGCCTGGTGTTTGGCGAGGCCAACGATGGCCTGGTTGCGGCTTGTTCGGCGCATCTGGGCCGCCACCTGGGCGACTACCGGCAGAACCACCTGGACGAAGTCAACCAGATGGTGGGCCTGCGCGACTGGTTCTCACCCGACCCGGTCACGCTGTACCGTGAGCAGGCCAACCGCCTGAAGAACGCCGGGCTGTGACTGGGCGCACCATCGCCCTGATGTGCACGGCCGCAGTGCTTGCGGCCGGCGCATGGTGGCTGGTGCCGCAGGACATTGAAAAATCAGCTGCGCAAAACGTGGCAAAGCTGCCGGCAGGCGCCGGGGCATCGCCGATGCGCAACGGTGAACCGCTTGCACCCCGTGGGACGTCCGCGCTGAGTTCCACCGCCGCCGACCCCCTGCTCACCCCAGGGGTGCGCGATGAACTGGAAGCGATGCTGCTGGAAGCCGGCGACATGCCCGATCCACAAGCCTTGAAGCGCCGCGTGGCCGAGTTGGTGGCGCGGCGCTTTGGCGAGGCGCTCAGCACGCGCGCCCTTGCCTTGGCCGAGCGCTATGTGGACTACCGCGTCGCCCTGGGCGAACTCAAGCCACCGCAGGACGCCACCGACCCTCGGGCCCTGCGCGACGTGCTGCAGGCGCGCGATGCACTGCGCCGCCAGTATTTCGACGAACCCGAATTCGACGCCCTGTTTGCCGATCAGCAGGCGCTCGACCGCTACACCCTGGCGCGCCTGGAGATCGAACGCAACCCCGATCTGACCGCGGAGCAGCGCCGCCAAGCGCTCGCGGGAACAGAAACCGAACTCGACCCGCAGCAACGCGCCGAACGGGCCCAAAGCGTGGTGCAAGAAGACGTAGGCGCACAAACCGCCGCCTTCAATGCTGCCGGAACCGATGACCGCACCCGCTTTGTGCAGCGCAGTGCGCGCTTGGGCGAGGACGCAGCCCAGCGCCTGGCCCAACTGGACGCCCAGGACCGCGACTGGAACGCGCGGCTGGACGACTATGCACGCGCCCAGACAAGCCAGACCGACGCCCATGCCCTGGCGCAACTGCGCGATCGCAGCTTCACGCCGCAGGAGCAATTGCGGCTCGATGCGGCGTTGGCGGTGCGCGCTGCTTCGGCCCGCTGAAATAGCATTGCGCCCTATTGGGCGCCGCAGCTGCGCCGCTGCGCGCATTGATACAGCGCAGGGATACCGCATAAACCTGCGCAAAAACCCAACAATTCGCCTAAATATTGATCGAACCGGCCTCTACAGTGCAGGAGTTCGTTCGCTACGGCGCACACGCGTCGCATCAGAGCATCGCGAACCAGCGCCAAAAACCTTCCACAAGACGGAGACAGCATGCACCCCACCGAGATCCTTGCGACCGCCGACGCCCCTGCCGCCTGGGACAACCCCATGGGCACCGACGGCTTTGAGTTCATTGAATACGCCGCGCCCGATCCAACCGCCATGGGCCGCGCCTTCGAGGCCATGGGCTTCAAGCCGGTGGCGCGCCACCGCCACAAGAACGTCACCCTCTACCGCCAGGGCACGATCAACTTCCTGATCAACGCCGAACCCGACAGCTTTGCCCAGCGTTTTGCGCGCCACCACGGCCCCAGCGTCTGCGCCATAGCGTTCCGCGTGCACGACGCCAAGGCGGCCTACGAGCGCGCCGTGTCGCTGGGCGCCTGGGGTTACGCGGGCAACGCGGGCCCGGGCGAACTGAACATCCCGGCCATCAAAGGCGTGGGTGACAGCCTGATTTACTTTGTTGACCGCTGGCGCGGCAAGGGCGGCGCGCAGCCGGGCGATATCGGCAACATCGGCTTCTTTGACGTCGATTTCGAAGCCCTGCCCGGCATCAGCGCCGAGGAAGCCCTGCAGCCCTTTGGCCACGGCCTGACCTACATCGACCACCTGACGCACAACGTGCACCGGGGCCGCATGGGCGAGTGGGCGGACTTTTACGAGCGGTTGTTCAACTTCCGTGAAATCCGCTACTTCGACATCGAAGGCCAGGTCACCGGCGTCAAAAGCAAAGCCATGACCAGCCCCTGCGGCAAGATTCGTATCCCGATTAATGAAGAAGGCAAGGAGAACCCCGGCCAAATCCAGGAATACCTGGACATGTACAAGGGCGAAGGCATTCAGCACATTGCCATGGGATCGGACGATCTGTACCAAACCACGGACCGCCTGCGCGCCAGCGGTGTGCGCTTGCTCGACACCATTGACACCTACTACGAACTGGTGGACCAACGCATCCCGGGCCACGGCGAGCCGCTCGAAGAACTGCACAAGCGCAAGATCCTGATCGACGGCAAAAAGGATGCGCTGCTCCTGCAAATCTTTAGCGAAAACCAGCTCGGACCGATCTTCTTCGAGTTCATCCAGAGGAAAGGCGACGACGGTTTCGGCAACGGCAACTTCAAGGCGTTGTTCGAATCCATCGAACTCGACCAGATTCGCCGCGGTGTGCTCAAGGCACCAGCGGGGGCGACAACCCCCTGAGTCGCCTGCGGCGCCTTCCCCCTTCTCTCGAATGGCTACGCCATTTCGGGAAGGGGGACGCTCCCAGCGCGGCGGGGCGGCCCTAGCGCGGGAGCACTGGCTTGGGCTGCGCCAGTGCCATATGCCGCAAATAGTGCTTGCACCAAGCAAAACCAGAAAGGAGACCCCATGGCCGTCGAACCCGTTGTCTATGGCGCCAGCGAGCGCCCCCCGCGCGGCGACTACGCTCGTGCTGGCGCTGACTACACCTGCCCGCAGGGCTACGCCCGCTATACCGAGCAGGACCACGACACCTATCGGCGGCTGGTTGCGCGCCAGTCGGCGCTGCTGCCGGGGCTGGCCAGCGAGGCCTTTATTGCGGCGCTGCCGTCCCTGGGTGCAGAGGACCGCATTCCGCGTTTTGAGGACATCAACGCGCGGTTGAAACCCGCCACCGGCTGGGAAATCGTCGGCGTGCCCGGGCTGATTCCCGAAGTGCCGTTCTTCACCCTGCTCGCCAACCGCAAGTTCCCGGTGACCGACTGGATTCGCACGCCCGAAGAGTTCGACTACATCGTCGAGCCCGACATCTTTCACGATCTGTTCGGCCATGTGCCACTGCTGTTCAACCCGGTGTTTGCCGACTACGTGCAGCGCTACGGCCAGGGCGGGCTCAAAGCCGATCAATTGGGCGCGTGCGAGATGCTGGCGCGGCTGTACTGGTACACCATCGAGTTCGGTTTGATCCGCGAAGCGGGCGGCCTGCGCGCCTATGGCGCTGGTATTCTGAGTTCGTCGGGCGAGCTGCCGTATTCGGTGCAAAGCAGCACACCGCAGCGCCGGCCGCTGCAGCTTGAGCGAACCATGCGCACGCGCTACAAGATCGACAGCTTCCAGGAGACGTATTTCGTCATCGACAGTTTCCAGGACCTGTTCGACATGACGGCGGCCGACTTCGCGCCGATGTACGAGCGCCTGCGCGGTCTGCCGGAATTTGCGGCGGGCGGAAGCGGCGATTGACACTGAAGGCCTGGAGTTCAGGCAACGCCGCCGCCAAAATTGCTCTAATTTTGATAGCTTCTAGCGCTTATCCATAGAGCGCTTGAGGCTTATTTTGCGGGCACAACCGGCCTGCCCATTGAGGCCAGGGGGCGGACCGCGCACAATTTCCTCCCAGGTCAATCGTCTACCTAGCATGGACGCCCTAGCCGACCTGCCCCCGCCAGCCCACCCCGCCATGCCCGCCAACGCCCTGCGCTTCACCGAAATCGTTGCGCGTGAGCGTTCGCGGCTGGGCCACTTCATTCGCGGCAAAGTGCGCGATGCGGCGGAGGCGGAAGACATCTTGCAAGACGTCTTGCTCGAGCTCTACCTCGCCACCGATGCCATTGAGCAAACCGGCGCGTGGCTGTTTCGAGTGGCCAAAAACCGTATCGTCGATCGCGCACGCAAGAAAAAAGAAGAACCGCTGCCCGCTGCCAATGATGCAGACTGCAACAGCTGGCTCGAAGAGAACTTGCCCGATCCCGCTGCAGGCCCTGATGCTGCCTATGCCCGCTCCGTGCTGCTCGGCTCCATACAGACCGCGCTGCAAACCTTGCCGCCCGAGCAGCGCGACGTGTTTGTGGCCCACGAGATTGAAGGCATTTCATTTGCCGAGCTGTCCACGCAATGGCGCATTCCGCAAAACACCTTGCTCGCGCGCAAGCGCTACGCGGTGCTCGCGCTGCGCTTGCGGCTGCAAGCCGAATACGGCGACCTCCTTGTTTAGCGCGAACAGAGCAACACGTCCCGCATCTTTTTTTGGAGAAACCCATGCGCATCTTCCCGCTCGCCCTCATCGCCATTGGTGTGTTGGGGGTGCTTAAGCACTATGGCTTCATTGATCCTGCATGGGTGCCTCTGTTCTGGCCCGTGTTTCTCATCGGCATTGGCGTGGCCCTGTTGGCGCGCGGCCCGCGCTCTCGCGCAGAGATGCGTGAACGCATGCAGGACCGCTGGGAACGCCGCATGCACCGCCGCTTTGGCCACGGCTGGGCCAACCTGAGCGAAGAAGAGCGCGAGCGCTTTCGCTCAGGCATGCGACAGGGGCACTTTCATGGTGACGGCGATGGCACTTCGTCCACACCAACGCGCGCAAGTGATGCCGCATCCCCGCCTGCGCCCGGCGAGCAACGCTGACGCTTGCCTACTTCAATCCTTTCACTCGAACCCTGTCCACCCAAAACCCGGAGCACCCCATGAGAATTTTCCCCATCGCACTCATCGTGATTGGCTCGCTCGGCCTCGCCAAGCACCTCGGCCTTATCCCTATCGGCATGTTCCACCTCATCGGCCCGCTATTGCTGATCGCACTCGGCACCGCCCTTCTCTTTCGCCACCCGCGCCGTTGCCGCAATGATTGGCGCACCCGCCGTGGCGGTGGCAGCACCAATGCGCCGCAGCCACCGTCTACCGGACTGCGTTGACACGTCCCCGCTGAGCTTTCGCAGCTCACCGTTTGCACGTCAGCAAGCAACTGACGCCATCGCAAGCACGTGCGTGGTAGTTACTCCTATTTTTATAGCTATTTACGTATGATAGATAAGCGCTAGAGGCCTATTTTTCTTAAATTTTCGCCGCAGAATCCGCTGCCCGCGCCAGCAAGGCCAGGCAGCCCTGCAGCACCTCGGGGCGGCGCGCCATCTCCACATGCGCCACTCCGGCGATCAAGCGGTTGTCGGCGCCCCGCAAGGTGGCGGTGCTGGTGGGGAAGACGATGTTGTCGCAGTTGGAATACCAGCAGGTGAACAGCGCCGCGCGGCCTGGCGGCTCGGCGCCACTGAGATTCCCCACCCAATCACCATCGAGCGCCATCTGTCGGCCATTGACGGCGCGCGAGAAGCGCCCGGCCCAGGTGCCCCTGTGCGGCGTTCCCAGGGTGATGACATGTTGCACCCGCAGCTCGCCTGCGCAGGTACGCAGCCAGGCGCGGGCAGCGAGGCCGCCCATGCTGTGGCAGATGAGCACCGGCGCCATGCCGGTGGCCGCGTGCACACGCTGCACAGCGGCCTCGATGCTGGGCGCGTAGTCGTCAATCGAACCAAACACCGGCTCCAGATTCACCGCCTCGTAGGCGTGGCCGGCAGCGCGCAGCGGCGCAAACCACAGGCGCCAAACCGCGCGATTGCACAAAAACCCGTGCACCAGCACCACGCCGCGCTGGCCGGTGGGCGCCGTGGGCAACCAGTCGGGCTCGGCGCGGCTGCGAAAGGGCTGGTCCCAACAGAACACGCGCAGCGCCACGCCCAGCTCGGCCCACCAGGCACGCCGCACCTGCGGGAAGCGGGCACGCGGCGCCGGATCTGCGGCATTCACGCGCTGCATCAGGCCGAACTGCAGCGCCATCACGGCCAGGTACAGCAGCGCGGCAAGCGCCAGACCGCCGGCGGCCCAACCGGGCGAGCGCGGCAGCGCAAAAACCAGCCAGAAGGCTGCAATCAACAGCAGGGAAATGGTCCAGGTGGCTTGAAGGCGGGCAGTCATGGCGATGGTGTAATGGGTGCAAGCCCTATTGTGCAAGCCGAAATCTCGAAATGGACGCAGCAGAAAACATCCGACAAAGCATTGCCCGCGTGACCGACCTGCGTGCCGCGCAGGCGTCCAACCCCGCGCTGGCCGCCGCCGTGCGCGACATCAAACAGTTTCAGTCGCGCCGCTTCATGGGAAGCTACACCGACCTGATGCGCGACCCTACAGTACGGCCGGCGACGCAGTTCTTCCTCGACGAGCTCTACAGCCCAGGCGACTTCAGCGACCGCGACGCGCAGTTCGGGCGCATCGCGGGCACGCTGCAAACCATTTTTCCCCGCCCGGTGGTCCACACCGCATTGACACTGGCCCTACTGCACGCCAAGACCGAGGAGCTGGACCATGCCATGGCCCAGGCCTGGCTGGCGCAGCCCGAAACCACACCCGAAGCGGGCCGCTACGCCGCAGCCTGGAAAGCAGCGGGCCAGCCCGAGGCCCGGCACCAACAATTGACCTGGGTGATGGAGCTGGGCCAGGACCTGACGCGCTTCACCCGCACCCCCGGCCTGCGCCTTCTCTTGCGCACCATGCGCCGGCCCGCCCAGGCGGCAGGCATGGGCGCATTGCAACATTTCCTGGAGATGGGTTTCGACACGTTTGGCGCGCTGGCAAAGAAACGCGGCGCAGTCGAAGGCTTTCTGGACACGGTGCGCGAGCGCGAGTCCCGATTGATGGACTTGCTGTTCAACGCCGAGCTTGTCGCCTGCGAGACGGAATTGGCCCGCACCCTAGGACAAGCCCGGTAGGCCCGTACAGAGAGGTCCAACAGAATCGAAGGTTTCGTCACTTTGCACCCGCAGCTTCGCATGGACAAGATCTGGCTCAAGAATTACCCCGCAGGCGTACCGCACGAGGTGCACCCCGAGCAATACCGCTCGGCCGCCCACATGATCGAAGACGCCATGCGCCAGCATGCCGGGCGCCCGTTCTCGGTCTGCATGGAGCAGTGGATGGGCTATGCCGAGCTTGACCGCCAGTCCGCTGCGCTGGGCGCCTGGCTGCAGGGCCAGGGGCTCGCACCCGGTGCGCGCGTGGCCATCATGCTGCCCAATATCCCGCAGTTCGCCGTGACCATGGCGGCGGTGCTGCGCGCGGGCTACATCTGCGTCAACGTCAACCCGCTCTACACCGGACGCGAGCTGGAACACCAGCTCAAGGATTCGGGCTCATCCGCCATCGTCATCCTGGAGAACTTCGCCCATACCCTGGCCGAAGTCATTGAGCACACCGGCGTGCAGCGCGTGGTGATGGCGTCCATGGGCGACCTGCTGGGCTTCTGGTATGGCCGCTGGATCACCTTTGCCGTGCGCCACCTGGCCAAGATGGTGCCGGCCTATGACCTGCCGCTCTCGGCGGGGCGCACGCTGGTCACGTTCCGCCAGGCTCTGTCCGATGGCACGCGGCGCACGCTCACGGCCAGCAGCGCCACACTGGACGACACGGCGTTTCTCCAATACACCGGGGGCACCACGGGCCTGTCGAAAGGCGCGGTGCTGACCCACCGCAATATCGTCGCCGCCACGCTGCAGGCCGAAGCCTGGTTCACCCCGGCGCTGGCCAAAATGGGCGACGTCACCAAGGCCAACAGCATTGCTGCGCTGCCGCTGTACCACATCTTCGCGCTCACACTGTGCCTGCTGGCGATCCGCCAGGGCTCGCACCTGACCCTGATTCCCAACCCGCGCGACATTCCCAAGTTCGTCGAGGTGCTCAAGAAGCGCCCCTTCCACATGCTGCCGGCGGTGAACACCTTGTTCAATGCGCTGCTCCACAACCCGCAGTTCCGCACACTGGATTTCTCGCAGCTCTGCGTGTCACAGGCCGGCGGCATGGCGGCGTCCGAGGGCACGGCGCGCCAATGGCAGAAGGTGACCGGCAGCACCATGGTCGAAGGTTGGGGCATGAGCGAAACCTGCGCCATCGGCACCAACAACCCGGTGAACACCACCGAGTTTTCCGGCAATATCGGCCTGCCGCTGCCGGGCATCGACATTGCCATCAAGGACGACGAAGGCAACAGCGTGGCGCTGGGCGAGTCGGGCGAAATCTGCATCCGCGGCCCCAACGTGACGCCGGGCTACTACGAAAAGCCCGAGGAAAACGCCGCCGCGTTCACCGCCGACGGTTTCATGCGCACCGGCGACATCGGCATCATGGACGCTGGGGGCTACACCCGCATCATTGACCGCAAGAAGGACATGATTCTGGTCAGCGGCTTCAACGTCTTCCCCAACGAAATAGAGAACGTGGTGTCGCTGTGCCCCGGCGTACTCGAATGCGCGGCGGTGGGCGTGTCCGACGAACGCCAGGGCGAGTCGGTCAAGCTCTTCGTGGTGCGCAGTGACGCGAGCCTGACCGAAGACGACGTGGCACGCTATTGCCACGACAACCTGACCGGCTACAAGCGCCCCAGCCGCATCGAGTTCCGCGACGACCTGCCAAAAACCAATGTAGGAAAGATTCTGCGACGAGAGCTAAGGACAACCCCCTGAGTAACTTGCGGCGGAGGCCCTTGCGCGGCGGCCGCTGACCCGGACCGCGCCCATAAAATTGCTCTTTTTTCTATAGCTTATGACGCTTGCTGCACCTGCGCTACCGCCTGAAATCACCGTATTCGAGCGCGGCTGGCTCTCGTCCAACAACGTCTTGTTCACGGGTCCCGACGGCGCAGTGCTGGTGGACACGGGCTACTGCAGCCATGCTCAGCAGACCGTGGCCCTGGTGCGCTCGGCCTTGGGCGATGCGCCGCTGGGCGGCACACCGCTGGGTGGGACACCGCTCACCCGCATCCTCAACACGCATCTGCACAGCGACCACTGCGGCGGCAACGCCGCCCTGCAGCAGGCCTGGCCGGGCGTGCACACCGCCATTCCGCCCGGGCAGGCAGCGCATGTGCGCCATTGGGATGCCTACGCGCTCAGCTACACGCCCACCGGGCAGGAATGCCCGCCCTTTCGCTGCGATAGCGTGCTGGTGCCGGGCAGCGAAGTGACGCTGGGCGGCAAGCCCTGGCAAATACACGCCGCGCCGGGGCACGATCCACATTCCATCGTGCTGTTCGAGCCGCAGGAGCACATCCTGATTTCGGCCGATGCGCTGTGGGAAAACGGCTTTGGCGTGGTCTTCCCCGAGCTTGAAGGCATTGCGGCCTTTGACGAAGTGGGTGCCACGCTGGACGTGATCGAGCGCCTCGCCCCGAAGGTCGTCATTCCTGGTCATGGCCCGGTATTTGGCGATGCGCCGCGCGCCCTGAACGCTGCACGGCGGCGGCTCGACGGCTTTGTGCGCGCGCCGCAAAAGCACGCGCTCTACGCCGCCAAGGTGCTGCTGAAATACAAGCTGCTCGAATGGCAGCGTATTGAGCAACAGGCGCTAGAGGCCTGGGCCGAAGCGACGCCCTACTTCGGCCAGTTGCATGCGACGCATTTTGCGGACCAGAGCCAGCGCGAGTGGCTCGATTTCCTGGTGAACGAGCTGCTGCGCTCGGGCGCGGCGCAGCGCGAGGGATCGGTGCTGGTCAACGTCTGACCGCCCAGTGCCTGGCCTCAAACTCAGGCGGCCATCACCACCGGCCCGCCCTTGGCAATGGCCAATTGGTACGCCGGCCGCGCTTGCATGCGCGCGCAATAGGCCTGCAACTTGGGGCAATCCTTGGCCTTGGCGGCGCGCGAGAGCGCGGCTTCGACAGCAAAGCTCATCTGAAAATCGGCCATGCTCAGGTGCTCACCGGCAAACCAGCGGTGGCGGCCCAGGTGGTCCTCCATGAAGACCAGCGCAGCGTCCACATTCGGGTCCACCAGCTGCTCCTGCACCTTGGCGCACAGCGCGCGGGCAATGGGTTTGGCAAAGAAGGGCATGGGCTGTTTTGGAATGCTGACAAAAACCAGCTTCATGACCAGCCAGTTCATCAGCGAGCCCTCGGCGTAATGCATCCAGAAGCGGCAGCGACGGTGCTCGGGCGTGCCGGGCCGGGGCTGCAAATGCGCCAGATCGCCTGTGGCATGGGCGCCGTGCGTTTCCACCAAGTATTCGATGATGGCGCCCGACTCGGCAATCGTCTCGCCGTCTTCGGTAATCACCGGCGATTTTCCCAGCGGGTGCACCTTGCGCAGTGCCGCCGGTGCCAGGCGGGTGCGCGGGTCGCGCGCGTAGACCTTCAGGTCGTACGGTACGCCCAGTTCTTCCAGCAGCCAGAGGATGCGCTGCGAGCGCGAGGTTTCGAGGTGGTGAACGGTGAGCATGGTCGCGATCTTAGAGCCTGTTCATGGTCTTTTCATGGTGCCCGCAAAGCAGCAAAGCGCCGCAATCAAGGCGCACGCCGCCGGCCATGCTGGTGGCCTGGACAAGGCGGGCAACGCTGAGTGAGGTGTTTTGCTTCCTTGCCCGAAGGGTTGCCCCGCACAGGCGGCGTTTGCAGCGTTGCAAATCCTCGCCGGGCCACCAGCCCGCCTGCGGTTTGCGCCTTGCAACCACCCCCTGGGCGGGGCAACGGGCTCCATGAAAAGACCATGAACAGGCTCTTAGGCAGAAACCCCGTGATGCGCTGACCAGAGATGCCGTGGAATAACTATCATAAACATAGCTACCAACGCTTACTAGATAAGCGCTAGAGGCCAAAAACCTCTGAAATTCAAGGCAAGTCCTTGTTCACCTCGGGCACCGCCGCATCGCGCGGACCGATCTTGCCCAGGCGCTCGCGCAGCGACTGGGACTTGCCGGTGATCAGGGCGGCGTAGTTGGTGGTGTTGGCCAGCACCTTTTTCACGTAGTCGCGGGTTTCGGTAAAGGGCACGTTTTCGGCCCAGATGGCGGCGTCCAGCACTGGGCCGTTGCGCCAGTTGCGCGGCCGGCCTGGCCCTGCGTTGTAGGCCGCTGCGGCCAGCGGCATGGAGCCGGCAAAGTCGTCCAGCGCGAGCTTGAGGTAGGCCGTGCCGATGGTGATGTTGGTGTCGCGGTCATTGAGCTGATCCGGTGTAAAGCCGGTCAAGCCGATCTTTTTCGCCGTCCAGCGCGCCGTGGCTGGCATCACCTGCATCAGGCCTGAAGCACCCACGCCCGAGCGCGCGTCCATGATGAAGCGGCTTTCCTGCCGAATCAGGCCGTACACATAGGCCGGGTCCAGCCCCACCTGTCGGCTGTGTGCGACCACCGCGCCCTCAAACGGCATCGGGTAGCGCTGTGTGTAGTCGGCTACGGCCTGGGTGCGCTCGCTGGTGTTGATGCAGCGGTCCCACACCTCGTACTGGCAGG
>ERZ724504.471-NODE-471-length-22796-cov-5.250297_pt1 | contig 22796 bp, 23 predicted proteins | sample MGYA00376037_ERZ724504 | MGnify/ENA primary metagenome ERZ724504 (study PRJEB28724, sample SAMN07190888) | wastewater metagenome | isolation source: influent of sewage treatment plant in Hong Hong | place: USA: Christiansburg, Virginia | collected 2016-03-01 ... | reverse complement strand
GCCCCGCCATTGTACGGACGCTATTTCGACGGACAGTGGCAAGACGCAAGTAGCTGTCAACGTGGACGGCGCCACTAGCCAGCCTTTATTGTGGTAGCTGGACTGATTAAATTTCAGCGTGTTTCATTACGCCGATTTTCGTCTGGCGCTCGATGGCTCTTGCGTAATTGACGCCGTGTGTAGATCGTCATCAGCGGCGTCACTGAAATTCCGTGAATGATGATCGAGGCGGTTATCGCCGACAAGGTGATGGAAATCGCCTGCGTGGCTACCTCGCCGGATAGGCCATGATTCAACGCGAACATCAGATAATAAACCGAGCCTATACCCCGGATGCCGAACCAGGAAATCAGCAGGCGTTGATCGCCCGAAACCGAAGCGCCAAGCAGCCCGAACCACACTGAGATGGGACGCAGGACAAAGAACAGGAGCAGCAGAAAGCCTGTCGTTATCCAATCAAGCCGGGCATACGGCAACATGGCGCCAACGATCAGCACGACGACCAATTCAGCGATGCGCTCCAGTTGCTCATTGAAGCCCCGCACCGCCTGCATCATGTAAGCGCCAGCGTGGTTGTGATGGGTGGCAACCGCCAGGTGAGCCTCTCTATCCTGCAGGCCGGCCGGACCCTTTACCGGTTCCTTCTGCTTGCGGGAATGCTCACGGGTGCGCTGAAGCGCAAGACCCGCAGCCAACACGGCAAGAAAACCGGAAGCGTGGGCGAGTTGCGCGACACCGTAGGCCAAAGCCACCAGCCCAAGGGACAGGAACTCATCCAGTCCGACCGCCTCCTGGTGATGTGTGCGCAGATAAACCACCAGCCAGCCGATCATCGTACCCAGCAAACTGCCAATCAGCAGACCACCAACCAGCGCCCAGACCACATCGAGCGCTAGCCAGCGCCAGCCATCGGTGCCCAGCTCATGCAAGCCAAGCAAACCCAGACCGAGAAACACGAAGGGGAAGGCAGCGCCATCGTTGAGCCCGCCCTCACCCGTCAGGCTAAAGCGCAGACGGTCACGGTCACAAGGCTCATCCACCTGAACATCCGAGGCCAGCACCGGGTCGGTTGGCGCCAGAATGCCACCGAGCAGGATGGCCACCCCCAGCGGCAAGTTCAGGACAAAAAAGCCAATGGCGGCAATCAAGCCAACGGTCAGGGTCATTGAAACAAAGGCCAATCGCAGCGGTAAACGCCAGTGCGGGCTGGAAAAAGGCAAACCCAGTTTGAGACCAACCGAAAAAAGGGAGATAAGCAGTGCCACTTCGGCGATACGCTCGATGCTGACGGCGAATTGCAGCGGGTCAGGCGCCATCAAGCCCAAGCCGGAATTGCTCAGCCCATAGCCAACTGCGAGATACAACATCGAGGCGCTGACCGGCAGCCGCTTCAAAAGCGAGCCGGCCAAAACCATGGTAATCAACAAGACACCAATGACCAGCGCCCAGACAGGAAAAGAGAATGCAGCCGGCGCCTGTTGAATCAAAATTTGGCCATCAATCGATTCACTATTCGATTGCCACGCTGACGCGCCAAATTACATTGCCCACATCATCTGCTACCAGCAACGCGCCCTGCTTATCCAGCACGACACCGACCGGCCGACCAAAGGCTTCACCATCCTTGCTGAGGAAACCGGTCAAAACATCTAGCGGGATCTCGCCTGAAGGCTTGCCGTCAGCGAAAGGCACGAAGATGACTTTATAGCCGCTGTGTGGCCGGCGGTTCCACGAGCCATGCTGGCCGATGAACATGCCGTTACTAAAGGCGGCGGGCAAACTGGTACCCAGCGAAGAGGCCAGACCCAATGAAGCTGTATGCGGCCCGAGGGCGTAATCCGGTGCAATCGCCTTGGCGACCAGATCAGCTCGCTGCGGCACCACCCGTTCATCGACATGCTGGCCGTAGTAGCTATAGGGCCAGCCGTAAAAACCACCTTCCTGCACTGAAGTCAGATAATCCGGCACCAGATCGCTACCGAGTTCATCGCGCTCATTGGCTACGGTCCACAGCATTTTTCGCTTGATTTCCCAGGCCAGACCGTTCGGGTTACGCAAGCCCGACGCATAAATTCGATGCGTGCCCGTTTTGATATCCACTTCCCAGATCGCCGCTCTTCCCTCCTCCACAGCCATACCGCGCTCACCCACATTGCTGTTCGAGCCGACTGTCACATAGAGCTTGCTGCCATCCAGACTGGCAATGAGGTTTTTGGTCCAGTGGTGATTGATCGGCCCGGCCGGCAGATCAAGCACCTTGATGCCTTTTGTCGCAATATGGGTGTCGCCAGTCTGATACGGAAAGCGCAGCACGGCATCCGTGTTGGCTACATAGAGGTCATTACCAACCAGCGCCATGCCGAATGGTGAATGCAGACCGTCCAAAAACATGGTGCGTACATCAGCAATCCCGTCACCATCGCTGTCACGCAACAGCGTGATGCGGTTGGCACTCGGCACGCCTGCCCCTGCCCGCTTCATGACCAGGCCCATCAGCCAGCCCTTGATGCCCTTGCCGTCTTCTGGTTTGGGCGGGGCATTGGTTTCAGCCACCAGCAGATCGCCATTGGGTAGCAGATACAGCCAGCGCGGATGGTCGAGTTCACTGGCAAATGCGGCTACACGAGTACCCGGCGCCGCGACCGGGGTTACTCCGAACGGCCAACCCTTGGCGGGTGCGATATTGACGGTTGGAATCAATGTCAATTGTGGCGCCGGCAGCACGGGCTGTAGGCCGGTGCCGGCAGAGATCGGCAATGTGGCGATTTCACCGCAAGCGGCAAGGGCCAGCAGGCCGATCAATAGTGCAAACGTGTGATGTCGCATTAATTCACCTATTTCGGACGCGGCCGCGACAATTTCGGCTGTACCGCCTGAAGTCTTCCGGCCCGCAGTTCAACAACCGCCTTCGCCACGGCACGTGCCACATTGCGCGTTTCTTCCTGCATCGCTTCGTCTTTATCCAGCGTTTCGTGGCTGTTCGCGTAGGGCTCGTAATAGCCGATAAAGCGATCCAGTCGCGCCTGTACCCCGGCATCGATGAAACCCATCCAGTCCAGCCAGTCCGACAGGGAACGGCGAGCGCCCTCGATGCCGGCCACATCGCCATGCACAATCAGCCCGTAGGCGCGCCCGGCCAGGTGCTTCGGGTAATCCCAGCCGGCCATTTCCAGCGCTTTCGCCTTGCTCGCCGTTTTGCCCGAGGTTGTAGTCGGGTCGGGATTGCCACCGTCGGCACAAACCAGCCGGTCTATCATCAGTTTCAGCGGGCTGGGGCTTTGGTACCAATACACCGGCGTGACGATAATCACCGCGTGCGCGGCCGTCCACCGTTCGTAAATCTCCGCCATCCAGTCATTGGTTTGATTGAGCGTGTGATTCGGGTAACAACTGCACGGCCAATGGCACAGCGGCATTGCCGTCGACACGCAGCCCTTGCACGGATGAATGTTTCGCCCGTATTCGGAGGTCAGCAGACTGAGATCAAGGACATCGACCTCAATATCGGCCTGTTGCAAAATTTCGCGAGCCATTTCCAAAAGGCGATACGACTTGGACATTTCACCGGGACAAGTCCCGTCGTTCCTTGCCGAACCACATATCAGCAACACCCGTGACGGGCTCTTTGCATCAGCCCAACGCCGCTGCGCTTCATCAATGCGCAGTTTCGTGGCAACCCATTCAACTGACAATTCGTAATCCGGGTCGGCATAGCCCGGCCCAGCCTTCTGCGTGATTGGTGCCTTACGCCCAACCTGATAAATCTGCCAGGCAATTTCCTCCAGCCGCGCAATCGATTGATCCTCGACGCGAAATAGCGGATCGAAATAAGCGTCACGGAAACGTACGCTGAATGCCGCCCGCCCAAGCAGGGCCGGCGCCTGACCCTTGCGGATTTCAATCACGCTCAAACCGTGCTGACGACGTCTTTGAATTCACCAACCGCCGCGCCGATCACCTCGCGCGCAATTTCGGTTTCTTCTGCCGTTCGGGTTTGCACCACCAAAACCACCTGACCACTGGCAATCGCATCATGGACCAGATCTGAAAGCCAGCCGTCCTTGTGCTCGATGCCGGCATTAGCACCTGCTGCCGCACCAACAAAAGCACCAAGGCTGGCACCCCAACCCAGCATGACTAGTGGAGCGACCAACGGGCTGGCAACAAACAGACTGACACCCCCCGCAACAATTGCAAGTTGTGCCAAGGCGCCGATACCCGTACCTACTACGGTACCGATGGCGCCATCGACAAGAACGTTGGTCAGTACTTCATTACTTTCGCCTTTCGGTTCGCTGATTGCCGGGCCGGAGTCAGCGTCGAAAAGCTGTAATTGGTCACGCCCCAGGCCACGCCCGATGAGGGTTGAAAGTGCGCCTTCGGCTTCGGCGCGGTGGGCAAAAAAGCCCGATACGTGATGGCGATATTGGTCCATGTTTGTTCTCCTTGGGTATCCGTAAATTACGGATGAAATTGGAGCGTATTCGGCGTTGACCGTAAGGTCTGTGCGCCATCGCACCAATTACAGAAGATCAACTTTTAATACAGCGCTCACCTCATCGATGCCGGTGTTTCCTAGCGATAACGCACATCGGAGTGCGGGCGCTTCAACTCCTTTTTGACCACGGCGTAGCACTCGTAACTCTGCACTTCCAGCCTGGCACGATTGAGTACCGCTGTCACTCACAATTGATTTAAACAAATTACCAGCGCATCACTAAGGCCCTGGATGAGTAATCTCGGGGCTTTTTTCATTCGTTCCGCGAAAAAAAGCTGTATACACTGAACCAGACAAGATCCCAAAGGCCAAACCATGACGCCGGCCAAATAAAACCTGCACCATGCGAATCCAGATTGCTTCCGACCTGCATCTTGAGCACCTTGAATGGCGATTCCCCAGTTTCCGGGGGGTCGAGCCGACTGATGCCGACATACTGGTTCTGGCAGGCGATATTGCCAACGGTATTCGTGCGCTCCAATTGTTCGGTAACTGGCCCTGTCCGGTCATCTATGTACCGGGCAATCACGAATATTACGGTTCATCCCTTGCCAAGGTACAAGCCGAATTTGCAGAAATGGCTGAATATTTTCCCGGCATCTCCGTTCTTGCGCCAGGGGTCACCCATGTTGGCAACGTCCGTTTTATCGGCTGCACGCTTTGGACTGACTATTGCCTTTTCGGAGAACAGTACCTCGAGCTGGCGATGGTCGCTTGTGCTGCAAGCCTCCCTGACCATAAAGTCATTACGGTTGAAGGGAATACACCGTTTAGCCCGACCGTTGCACGAGCGCTTCATTTACAACAGAGAGAATGGCTACGCAGACAACTCAACGAACCTTTTGATGGCAAAACCGTTGTCGTCACCCACCATGCGCCCGCCCCGGCCAGTCTTCATCCGATGTTTGAAAAAGACCTCGTCAGCACAGCGTTCATCTCCGACCTGACTGATTTGCTTGGGTCAGCCACACTACATATCCATGGTCATACTCATCATTCTTTCGACTACGATATTCGTGGCACCCGGATCATCGCGAACCCGATGGGTTATAGCAAGGGTGCCAAAACTGTTGCCTCGCCCCATGAGCTTCGCAGAGAAAACGCCAACTTCAACCCGCAATTGGTGGTCGAAATTTAACTGCATTTTCAATATGATTTGCTTCAAGTCCGTTAAATTTGATTCGACACATGCGCCCGACCAATCAAAGAAATACGAAAGTCCCCGGAGATGATCATGCCCCATAGAGATACCGTGATTGCCGATATCGCCAAGCGTCATTTGTTGATAGATACACTTGAGACTAGGAACAGCGATAGCGAGGATTTCTACGAAGTTGCAGTATGGTGTATCAAGGCGGCACTTCTGGAAGCCTATGAAGCGGGTCAAAATGCATCAGCTATTGATATACAGATGCCGATTAAGAACGTTTGACTGGTTTTCGAGTCAGTCAGAAATGCCGGAATTTCAGAGACTCATTTTCCCCAAGGATTAGCCAATGGAACTCACGACTACCCCCTCAATGGAGGGCCGCAAGATTACCCGTTATTGCGGCATTGTTGCCGGTGAAGCGGTACTTGGCGCCAACGTATTCAAGGACATGTTTGCCAGCGTTCGCGACATTGTCGGTGGACGTTCCGGCACCTACGAAAAAGAACTGCGCAAGGCGCGCCAGATTGCCCTGGACGAATTATCCGAACAGGCTCGGGAGATTGGCGCCAATGCCGTCGTAGGTATCGACCTTGACTATGAAGTGCTGGGCGAAAAGAACGGCATGCTCATGGTATCGGCCAGCGGCACTGCCGTGGTTGTCGAATGAGTCGTGAAGCCAGCTTGAACAACCAGATAAACCACAGAAAGTTCTAACGCATGGAACGCTGCCCCTGGTGTGAAGGTTTCGACCTTTACCGTCAGTACCACGATACCGAGTGGGGAGTGCCACACTACGACGACCGTGAATTATTTGAACTGCTCATACTCGAAGGTGCTCAGGCTGGTTTGTCATGGTCAACCGTCCTCAAAAAACGGGAACACTACCGACGCGTGTTCGACGGTTTCAATCCGGAACTCATCGCTCGCTACAACGATCTGAAGTCAGCCGAATTGCTGGCTGACCCAGGCATCATCCGGAATCGAGCCAAGGTAGCTGCCACCATTCAGAATGCCAAAGCATTTCAAGCCATCAAAGCGGATGGCCAAACATTCAGTGACTTTCTTTGGCATTTTGTCGATGGCAAGCCGATTCAAAACCACTGGCAATCCATGGCCGATGTGCCGTCAAAGACAGTTCAGTCAGATGCAATGAGCAAAGCGTTGTCTCGCGCAGGTTTTAAATTTGTCGGTTCAACAATCTGCTATGCCTTCATGCAGGCTTCAGGCATGGTGAACGACCACTTGCTTTCCTGTCCGCGACATGCGGAAATTAAGACACTATCCCATTCGTGAGCAAGCCCTCAATGGTCACCATGCCGGCCATTGTCATCTCAGAAACAAGCGGATACAAAACGTTGCAATACTAATAAAGCCAGGGTTTGCATTTAGTGTGAAGATATCACTCGCACGTTAAGCATGATTATTCACTTAACCACCAAACAGGAGATTTGGCTGAATGAGCATCAGGAAAAGACTGATTGTTTCGGAACGCCAACTGGTTTCGCTCCAGCCATCGCCTACCGGGGCATAGTCTCAAGCATCAATTCGAGATTCGCCAATCCAGCCATTTTGTTGGCCTTGGCGCGAGATTTCCTGTTCCCAATAGAATCTCGAAGCTTCAAGTGTTTTTAAGTCGATATTTATCCATGCCAAGATAAGGACAGGTAATGAAAAACAAGTTGCTGTGGTTTGTATTATCAATCGCGCTGGCGGCGCAAGCGGCAGCCTTCGAGGCTACCCCGGCATCCGCTCCCGTTTTGAAACCACAGCCAGAACAGTCACAAGCCGCGCATTTGTCTGCAGCGGTGCTGACCAAGTATCACTACAAGGCAATGCCGCTTGATGATGCGATGTCGGAGAAAATTTTTGACCGTTACCTGAAGTCCCTCGATTCTGAAAAACTATTTTTCGTACAAGATGATATTGGACAACTAGCCAGCGCACGCACCAGACTGGATAACGCGATTATCGATAAAGATCTATCGCTTCCATTTGCCATGTTCAATCTCTACACAAAGCGTGTGGTTGAGCGGTTTGCTTACGCCCGATCCTTACTGGGCGAAAAGTTCAATTTTCAGGAAAAAGAAAATTATCGTTATGACCGTGAGAAGGAATCCTGGCCGGCCACCGAACAGGAAATGCGTGAAGTCTGGCGCAAACGGGTCAAGAATGACTGGTTAAGACTCAAGCTTGCCGGCAAGGACGATAAAAGCATTTTCGAGACACTGGATAAGCGTTATGAAAATTCGCAGCGACGGGTCAGCCGGACAAAAAGTGACGATGCCTTCCAGTCCTTCATGAATGCTTACGCCATGGCCATTGAGCCACATACAAACTACCTGGTTCCGCGGACAGCAGAAGACTTCAACATCACCATGCGGCTCTCCCTGGTTGGCATTGGAGCAGTGCTTACTGAAAAAGACGATTACACCACCATTCGAGAACTGACACCTGGTGGCCCGGCGGAACTCTCTGGTCAACTAAAACCTGGAGATCGGATTATCGGTGTCGCCCAAGGTGAAAACGGCGCCATGACCGACATTCAGGGCTGGCGACTTGACGATAGCGTTGCGCTGATTCGTGGCGCAACGGACTCTGTTGTACAGCTTGACGTCCTGCCGGCAGATGCCGGCCCGGACGGCAAACACAAACGGGTTTCGCTGATTCGAAAGAAAATCACGCTGGAAGAACAGGCAGCCAAGAAATCAATTCTTACCGTCAAGGACAAGCATGGTGAGCAACGCATCGGGGTCATAACACTGCCCACCTTCTATCAGGATTTCGAGGCAAAAGCCAAGGGCGAACGAAATTTCAAGAGTGCGACACGCGATGTCGCCCGCCTTTTGAACGAGTTTAAAAAAGAAAAGGTTGATGGGGTTCTGGTTGATTTGCGAAATAACGGCGGTGGCTCATTGACCGAAGCAGTCGAGCTGACCGGCCTGTTTATCGGCAATGGCCCTGTTGTTCAACAGCGCGATGCCAAAGGGAATGTCTCTGTTGCCAAGGATGCCAATGCAAAAGTTGCCTGGGATGGGCCACTTGGCGTTTTAATCAATCGAGGTTCGGCATCTGCTTCTGAAATTTTTGCAGCAGCAATGCAGGACTATGGCAGGGGCGTTTTAATTGGCGAGAGAAGTTTTGGTAAAGGTACTGTCCAAGCCATGATCAATCTCGACCAGATGGTGAAAAACGAACCAGCGACATTCGGTGAATTGAAATTAACGGTCGCACAATTCTTTCGCATCAACGGGGGTTCCACCCAGCTACGAGGGGTAAAGCCTGAAATTACTTTCCCGATGCGCCCGGAACTGGATGACTTCGGCGAATCGAGTTATGACAATCCATTGCCATGGGTAAAAATTGGCGCAGCTGAATATGCTCCGGTCGATGATTTGAATTCCTTGATACCTGAACTGCTGAATCGTCATGAGGCACGTGTCAAAACCGACAAGGAATTCCAAGCCTTGCGAGAGGATGTCGCCGAAGTGACACGCCTACGCAAGAAAAATATGGTTTCCCTCAACGAAGCAGAAAGACGCAAGGAGCGTGATGAGCTTGAGGCGAAGCTGGTCGCCAGAGAAAAAGCAAAAATCACTAGCGCAAGTAACAACGATCCAACGCTCGGCAAACAAACCTCATCAAGTAGAAAAAATATTTTCCAGGACGATGGATTACAAGCCGATGAACGCAATCTAGCCACTGATCTGGCAGCAGAAAAGTCGCGGAAAAACACCAAGGATGTATTGCTTATAGAGGCTGCAAATGTAGTTGCCGATGAAGTAGTACTAATGCGTTCAAATGAAAGAATCGCATTTCGTGCCAAGCCTGGTATGCAACTACCGCCCGCTCAAAAACAGTCATCCGAATCAGTGCGTCTCGGTATTTGACAAATACACTATCGTTATTCCTAAACCCAAGGCAAGTTCAGGTTAAAACGGTATCAACAATCTCCGGAGTTTTTGCTCTAAAGTCACCCACACGGGCAAAAAAATGAAAGAACCCAAGTTCTGGTACTTGTATTTGATTGAATGTGTGGATGGCAGCATTTACACGGGGATCACGACTGATGTTTCTGCGCGGTATGAAGCCCACAAAAATGGGACAGGTGCCCGTTATACCCGTTCACATCCACCAGTAAAATTGCTCGGCTATCAAACTTACCCGGATCGATCTGCCGCTTCAAAAGCCGAGTACCAAGTCAAGAAGCTCTCTCCATCCAACAAACGACAACTGGCCTTATCCCTGACATGAAGATCGCAATCGCCCCCGTTATTCATCTGCTGCACGAAGCGCCGCATGCGATTCTTTCGACTCATTCGACGCAAATGCCTGGTTTTCCCTATGGGACAGCCGTTCCCCTTGTTCTTGATGAGTCACACCAACCCATTTTTTTGATCAGCGCCTTGGCAGAACACACAAAAAATTTGCTCACCGACGCCAGAGCCAGCCTGGCCATCGTTGAACCAGGAAAAACGAATATCCAGGATGCAGCCCGTCTTACCCTGATTGGCCGAGCCGAGCCATTTACTCCTGCCCCTGAACTGGTGCAACGTTATCTTCGTTACCAACCAGATGCGGAGCAGTATCTCCAACTCGACTTCATGTTTTTCCAGCTCAAGCCAGAGCGGGCTCGATTCATCGGCGGCGTTGGAAAGATGGGCTGGCTTGAGGGGCAGGAATGGGACAACACAGCCCGGATTTCACTCCCTGAAGAAGTCGTCTTGTTGAACCAAGCCACATCGGAAACACCCAAAAGTGGCCAAATCATGGGAATTGATGCGTTCGGTATTGATTACGCTACGAATGACGCAAAAAATCGTCTGCGATTTGACCTACCTCAGACATTTGATTCTTTGCAAGCAAGACTATCAGAGCTGATGGCACGGCTATGACGATCACCATGGGCAATCCTCTCCCCACCTTGATTTATTACCACGCTGACTGTATCGACGGTTTTGGTGCCGCCTATGCGGCCTGGCGGCATTTCGGGCAAAACGCAAGTTACCACCCGATGCACCATGGCGACGCCTGGCAGATAAAAGATGTGAGCGGGCGCAATATCTTCATTCTTGATTTTTCGTTTCCACGTCCGGTGTTGGAGGAAATGGCGCACTATGCCGCGTCGGTATGCCAGATTGACCACCATGCCTCGGCCAGAGACGGCTGGGCATCTGAACTAAGCGCAGAAATTGGCTCGAGCATGACGTCGTATCAGCATCCGACATTGCCGCTCAAAGTCATTTTCGATATGGAAAAATCCGGCGCACGTCTGGCTTGGAAGCATTTCCATCCGGAAGCCTCACTACCACTAGCCTTGTGCCATATTGAAGATCAGGATTTATGGCGTTTCAAGATAGAAGGGACGCGCGCATTTTGTACGGCATTGAGCCTCAAACCATTTGATTTTGCGATTTGGCATGAATTGATCAGCGAAATCGAAAAGGCAGATAGCGACTGTTACTCGTCATTACTGGCTGAAGGCAATGCGATCCAACGTTTTTTGCAAATTGAGATCCAGCGACTGGCTGACAGCAACCTGGTGACACCAATCTCCATCCGCGGCGACCCAATTGACCCATTGCAGGCCATACGCCACGGCACTCCAATTCTGGCTGAAGGCGATCTGGCCTGGCGCCGGATTGATGGACTGGCGATCAATGCTTGCGCCCTTTTTGCCTCGGAATTGGGAAATGTGCTGGCGATATACAGCGGAACTTTTGCCTTGATCTGGCAAGTCGGCGCTGATGGTCTGGTCAAGGCATCACTACGCGCTAGTGGCAAGATCGATGTAGCCCATCTGGCCGCCTCCTTTGGCGGTGGCGGCCATCCAAATGCAGCAGGTTTTCGTATGCCCTTGGCGAGATTCACGAAAGAAATACTGGGGAAAACCTGAAATCCCAAAACCACAAGCATGCATAACCCTTACGTTTCAACCTTCCTCGGTAACCGGTTTTTCCTGACCAATCCGCACATTGACGATGTGGCCATTGAAGATATTGCCCATGGCCTGGCTTATCAGTGCCGCTTCAACGGCCAGACACGCGCATTTTATTCGGTTGCTCAGCACAGCCTGATGGTGATGTCTCTGGTTCCCGAAGAGCTCCGCTTCTCGGCGCTGCTGCACGATGCCGCTGAAGCCTATCTGGGGGACATGGTCAAACCCCTCAAGAATCTTTTCCCGGAATTCAGCCTGATTGAAGCACGCGTTATGGAAATCATCGGGCATCGCTTCGGCCTTGATTTGACCCATCTTGATCCGGCGATCAAGCAAGCGGATCTGATTGCACTGGCCACGGAAAAACGTGATCTGATGCCGCACTCGGTCGAAACCTGGACCTACCTTCACGCGACCGAACCACTCCCGGTGACGATACAGGCAATGACTCCGCAGGAAGCCAAAATTGCCTTTCTCGATGCATTCAATGCGTGCATCCAAACTCACAAACCATGTAATTAATCGATCCAAATCAAACAAGGCAGGACATGAACAAGTTGGAATCAGAACTGCAACGACTCTATTTTTTTCCCAGTCAGGCATGGCTTGGTGCAAAGTCTGAATCCGACAATCCGCATATTAATTTGATCACCGCAACCGGCCTGGTGCGTTGCCTGGTGATCAGCGTCAAGGATGGCGGCGCTTGGCAACAAGTAGCCGCGCTGTACCAGGGTATTCAAGACGAACTTGAATTACCTGCGCCAGCCATCTCGGTTTCCGTTGAAGATGGTTACCAAATCTGGTTCTCGCTTGCGGAACCGGTGGCTTTGCAATTAGCACAGGATTTTATGGAAGGGCTTTGTCGCAAATATCTGGCTGAGACAAAAGCAGCGAAATTGAAACTTCGACCTGGGACGGCGGATGCACTGAAATTTGTACCGAAGATCCCTGCCAGGCAGGATACTAGCGAACGCTGGTCAGCCTATATCGACCCGACGATGGGCAGCATGTTTGTTGAAGAAACCTGGTTGGAAATGACCCCGATTCTGGATAAACAGGCAGGCATGCTGGCCGGCCTGAAAAGCACCAATACGGAAGATTTTCATCGGGCCTTAAGCACTCTTCAGACAATGCTGGAAACAGATGCCAGCCCGCCAGCCGATAAGGCTGAATCGTCTCAGTTTCAGCAATCTAGTAAAAACACCTTGGACATTGGTAACGGCTTCAGCAATCCGAAAAATTTCTTGCTGGCCGTGATGAATGACCCGACGGCAAAAGCTGAACAACGCATTCAGGCTGCGATAGCACTGCTGCCGTACTTTGGAAATGACATTGGAAGATGAATGAAGCGCAGGAACCGACGTGGCTTTCAGCGGTCTGCTTAGCGTTGCCACCGAAAGCCTGTTGATGCCTGAGATCACCGTTACCGTCTGTCATTCTGCCGAGGCTATTCCGCATGCAGCTTGGGATCGTCTATGCCCTCCCGACGATCCATTCCTTAATGCCGATTTTCTGGCGATTCTCGAAAAACATGGGCCAGCGGGCCGCGCATGGGGCTGGGTGGCACAACATCTGGTGGCGACGGATACCGAGGGTGACGTGCTTGGTCTGCTACCACTGTATTTTCGCTTCAACTCGCACGGCGACTTCATCCGCGACTGGTCCTGGGCCGCGGCCTACCAGCAACTGGGCCGCGTCTATTACCCCAAGCTACTTAGCGGCTTGCCGCATACACCGGCGGCCGGCCCCCGGCTCTTGGCGATTATCGGCCCAGATACAGCACGTATCCAACAGACACTGATCGACGGCGCACTGGCATTGGCGGAAGAACACAAGGCATCGTCCTGGCATGTCGCCTTTCCGGATGAGGAAAACAAGGCCGTTTTACAAAACGCAGGGCTGCTGATCAGCCACAACGTTCAGTTTCAATGGCTGAATGATGGCTGTGGCGATTTTGACGGTTACCTGGCCACTTTTGCCGCCGAAAAGCGGCGCAAGGTCAGGGCCGAACGGCGACGCGTCAGTGAAAGCGGTCTCAATATCGAAATTCGCCACGGCGATGAGGTCGATTCAAGCGAGTGGTCAGCATTGCATGCCCTTTATGCCTCGACCTTCGAGAAGTTCAACAATCACGCCGTCTTTACAGCGCCCTGCTTTGCCGAGTTGGCGCGAGCCCTGGGTCGGCGGATGGTCCTCTTCATCGCTCGCGATGCAGGCCAGCCAGTTGCACTGTCACTTTGTTTCCGCAGCGATCAGGTGCTTTATGGCCGCTATTGGGGCTGCAGCGGCAACTATCACAGCCTGCATTTCGAACTGTGTTTCTATCAGGGGATTGCCTATTGTCTGCGTGAAGGTTTGCAGCGCTTCGAACCCGGCGCGGGAGGTGAACACAAGATCGCACGGGGTTTCACACCCACCGTGGTGCATTCGGCGCACTGGATTGCCGATCCGAAAATGCGGACATTGATTGCCCGCCACCTGGAACAGCAGGGGGACGCGGTACAGGCCTACCGGGATGAAGCAGCGGATCATCTGCCATTTCGCTGCGAGGAATAGAACAGCCCAATTTCGTTACAAGAACGCAACAAATACAGGTCATCGAAAACATTCCCTCCCCGTTATTTGGACATAGCACAACAAACAACGGAGTCAGAAATGTTCGTCAATCAAACAGAATCCACCTTGTTCATCCAGTCCCTGAAAAGCGCTGGCATTGCGATCCACAACGAACGGGAAGTCATTGAACGTCTCGCCGAATCTCGCGAGTGGCACTTCGCTTTCAGCACGCTGGTTAAACAAGGTCGCAGAATTGGCATCTGGTTTGCCGCATCCGCAAAAATCCGCTCGGGGCAATTGAAGCGACTATTCGCCAAGTTCAACTTTTCCAGCAATGCCGAAGCCGATTTTGAAGCAGCGTTGCAAGCCTGAGGAAATTCACCATGAATCGAAAACCAAGAAACCCCTTGGTGGCCGCCGCAAAATTTCGCCGGGCGGGCCATCATGGGAAGACCACTAAAGCACTGCGCCGGGCAGAGACATCGACACTGACCCGGCTGCTAAAAAACATCAGCCGAAATGGACATGAGGTTTCTCTGTCAGCAGCGTTGGCTGCAGCCTGCTGACAGAGAAACCTCAATGGTTTAATTCAAAGCAACAAATCAAGGTTTAGCTTTAGCCTTTTCAGGCGGCGCCGCATTCATCGGCTTCTTCATGCCCACGCCAGCACGCGGCGCGGCATGGGCATCCTCAAATGCTTTTTGCTGCTCTGGCGTCAGGCTGGCGTAAAAAGCTTTCAGGGCGGCGACATGCTCAGCCATCTGCTCCTGCCGAACCTTGGAAAGCTCGAGCATCTTTTCTGCCCGCTCCGGCGCCGTCAGTTTCGACCAATCAATCGGCTGACCCGCATTGGCGGCCACCTTCGGGTGTTCTGAATCCATCAATTTCTGCCAGCCAGGTTCCTGTGCCGGTGTCAGTTTGAGTGCTTCATGCAATACCTTGTGGTGTTCATCCATTTGCTTGGTGTGGCGCTCGTGCTGATTGCCGCGCCCGCTCATCCCATCACATGACATTTCGGCAAAGGCCGGAGCGGCAAGAAAAGCGCCCAGGCCACTGGCGAAAATCAGGGTTTTGGCAAGATGGCGGTAATGTTTCATGGTGCTCCTGCCCATTGGTTTAATGAGTTGCATCGGGTTGATACGGGGTTGTTCGTGCGCCATGGATTGCTGTGCTGACTCAGCGGGAGGCAGGTCAAAAAATTTGCGTGAAACCGCCAGAAACTCGGTGCAGTTGAAATCAGTTTTGTGCGTTGATTGTTGATTCATGGGAAGGTTCTCCTCAAGTCCAGTCGGGATCGCTACTGTCATCCGGTCCCAAATCGGCAAAGTCGTTGTTCATGGTTTTTGAATCATCATTGGCAATCAAATGCTCGGCCAGGGTTGGTGCCGGTTCATGTGAGCCTTTGTTCTCGGAGAGCAAGCCGTTGCTGCTGTTGTGGTTACCCATCAGATGCTCGATACCCTGAAAGAGAAATGAGCCGGCGACGACGCCTGCTGCGGTAGTGGCTACCGTACCCAGCATGCCAGCCCCCCAGGAGGAAGGATTGACGGCAGCCGGAGATATTGGCGGGACAGACGCCGGACCAGCAGGCCTTTGCAGGCCGGCTGCAGGCGCAACCGGCGAGTTGCCCCAGGCATTGCCTCCGAGAAAACTGTTGCTGCTAGCGCGTGGCGGCTCCAAAGCTTGTTGCAGCCTGGCAATTTCGGCCTGAGCCGTCTCCAGTGCCTGCCCCAACAACATCGATCGTTGAACAAGCAAATAATTGGCATCCGCCTGTTGGCGGCAAGTTTCCTGTATCAAGCGTTCTGCTTCGGCATCCTTGGCGCCGATCTGGGCGCTCTTGAGTTGCTGAAGAAACTGAGTGAGTTGTTCGCGTTCCTGAATGTTCAAAGCGGACCTCCGTGGTTTTGTTGCAATATGCGTCACATATTGCACCCGAAGGCCCGAGTTCCAAGTGTCCTCATTGAAACCGTTTGTATCCGTTTGTTGCCGAGACTATCGTCAATACGAACTTACTTTCAACTCCGGCAAGTTAGTTGCCAGCTTAATTACGTAACCGGGCATAGCAGCCTTCACGAAAGGCCTTGGTCTGCGATTGCCGGTCACAATCAGCCTTTGCCGTCGCCCCGGACTCCAGCGCCCAGTTTTCACCGGCCAGGCGGTCATTGTTCATCATGCCGCCGGGTGCCGTGACATCACCCGGTTTTCCCAAACTTAGGTGTACCAGCCAGGCCACAGCGGCTAGGCCCAGCGCCGCGAAACGTACAGCCGGGTAGCGGATCAGGGAAGCCAACACAGCAACGGCGGCAACCAGATTGAGGCCGGCGACCACGGGGATCACTCCCAACAAAAGCAGGAGCGCCACTAAACCTTCGTAGGCTGCCCCGCTGGAGACCATCTTAAAGAGCCAGTACGCCAACCAATCGCCACCCGCGGCAAGTGGCAAGAAAATCAGCAGATCCGTCAGCCCGAACTGCCGTCCGCGAAAGGCGAAATAGGTACCGGCAGCACCGACAATGGTGAGCACCGCATAGGCAAAATTGAACACCTCATGAAAACTCACCTGCACCTCCCTGCGCTTGAACGCAGCCCTTGATCTGGAGAATTTTAACCAAATGGGGATAGATTCAGCGGGTGGAATCAAACCCCTCCCCAGCCCTCCCCTTATCAGGGGAGGGCTGGGGAGGGGTTCTCGGACTTATTCAAAAGCGTTGCTTACATCCCCAGATAAGCAGCCCGAACCTGTTCATTGCTAATCAGTTCCTGACCGGTTCCGGTCAGAATGATGCTGCCGGTTTCGAGCACATAGCCGCGGTCGGCGATGGCCAGTGCGGCAAAGGCGTTTTGTTCGACCAAGAAGATCGTCATGCCCTGGCTCTTCAAGGTTTTGACGACGTTGAACACTTCCTCCACCAGTAACGGCGCAAGACCCATTGACGGCTCATCGAGCAACAGCATTTTGGGGCGCCCCATCAAGGCGCGGCCAATCGCCAGCATCTGCTGCTGGCCGCCGGATAGCGTGCCGGCGGGTAGCGCCCGTTTTTCCTTGAGAATGGGGAACATCGCGTAAATTTTCTCGAGGTCGCCCTCGACCTGGGTTTTCGGCTGGGTATAGGCACCGAGACGCAGATTGTCCTCAATCGACAGCGGCCCGAAGACCTGCCGACCTTCCGGGCTTTGGCAGATACCGCGACGCATGCGCAGGTCGGAACGCAGGCCTGAAATATCCTCGCCATCGAAAGTGATCTTGCCAGCGCTCATTGGCTGCACGCCGGACAGGGTACGCAGGAAGGTGGTCTTGCCGGCCCCGTTGGCACCAACCAGCGCGACCAGTTCGCCTTTGCGCACGACGAGATCGATGCCCTTGAGCGCCTTGATCCGGCCATAGCAGCTTTCCATGCCGGAAACCGACAACAGCACATCGCTGCTCCCGGTTTTGACGCCGGCTTGCAGCACACCAGCGCTCTGCGCGCCAAGGCCAACTGATTCCGGTGCCAGGCTGGCGATGCGGTGGAACAACTCGCGGAATTCAGCCTTGGCTTTGCCGCCGAACAATGGATCTTTGTTATCCGCGAAGGCGCGATCAATTTCGTCCCAGTCGGCCGCCGACAGCACCTCGCGGGCCAGCGGCATGGCGTCTTTTTCTTCAGTCCGGATATGGTTTTTAAGGCTCTGCGTGTAAATGCGCAGGGCTGACGTAAAGGCGGCGTTATTTTCACCACCTGTTGCGGTCGACGCCAGTTTTGCCCTTAATTCTTTAAGCACCTCCGGGCCATTGCGATGCTCGGCCTGCAGGCGGTCCAGGACAGTTGCCGCCTCGGCTGAACGCGCCCGTAATGCCGGGAAAAGGAATTCGTCTTCCTTGGCATGGTGAGCGAGATCCATGAATTGCTCGATATAGTCGAAGACTGAACTAAAGAACGGCGCTTCTACTTTGCTGCCGGCGTCGATTTCGTCGGCCACCATGTCCAGCGTGGTAGCAATGCGCCAGAGATTCTGGTGTTCTTCAGTGATGATGCGTAGTGCTTCCATGTTCTTTCCCTCAGTCATGGGTGCCGAGATAGGCGGCAATTACGTCGGGGTTATTGCGAATTTCCTCGCCCGTCCCTTCGGCCAGCTTCTTGCCATAATTGAGTACCAGAATGCGGTCAGACAGATTCATGACCATTTTCATGTCATGTTCGACCAGCACTACCGTCACTCCGGATTCGGCGATCTTGCGCACCAGATGATCGACCTCGATGGTTTCCTTGGGATTGAGGCCGGCGGCCGGTTCATCAAGAAAGATCAGGCGCGGCTTCATGGCTAGGGCGCGGGCAATTTCCAGTCGTTTCAGCGCGCCATAAGACATCGCATCGGCACGCGTTTCGACGTATTTCTCCAGCCCGACGAAGCGCATCAGTTCAGCCGCTTCTTCGCGCAATTCGCGGTCACGGCGCTTGAGCGCCGGGAAGCGCAAGGCGGCCTTGAGCAGATTACGATCGAGCCGCAGGTGCGCACCGACCATGACGTTTTCGACGGCACTCATGTTCATGCAGATCTGCAGATTCTGGAAGGTGCGCGCCACGCCACGCGTTGCCAGTTCGTTTGGTGATTTACCACCAATCGACTCGCCATCGAGCTTGATTTCGCCCGTGGTTGGCTTGTAAACCCCGGTAATCAGGTTGAATAGCGTCGTTTTGCCGGCACCGTTGGGGCCGATGACCGAATAGACGATGCCGGAATCAATGCTGAAGGTAACGTTCTGAACGGCTTTGACGCCGCCGAAATGGATCGAGAGATCTTTGACTTCGAGCATGCTCATGATCAGTCCCCCTTCCCGAATTTGGCGGCCAGCGTTGGCACCAGGCCCTTGGGCATGAAGATCATCGACAGCATCAGGATGGCACCGAAGACGACGGTTTCCCAACCCTCAAAGGTAGCCAGCGCCTGCGGCAAGGCAGTGAGCAAAACAGCACCGACCAGCGAGCCATAAACCGAGGCCATGCCACCGATAACCACCATAGTGACCAGTTCAATCGAATGGAAGAAATCAGCAAAATTGGGGCTGACGAAACCAACGTAATGCGCCGTCACACTGCCCATGATGCTGGCGAAGACAGCCGACATCACGAAGATGGCAACCTTGTAGCGGACGACATCGACACCGACGACCTGCGAAGCCACCTCGGAACCATGCAAGGCGCGCAAGGCACGGCCGAAGGGCGAATCGATCAGGTTGAGCGAAGCCCAAACGGACACGGAGAGCAGCAGCGCTACAACCCAGTACCATTGTTTGTCGCTGCTCAGATCAAAACCAAACAGCCCCATCGCCGGCACTGCCATACCATCCGGCCCGCCAGTCCATTGCGCTTCATTACGCAACGCGATGTTGATGATGATGCCAAGGCCGAGCGTGGCCATCGCCAGATAGTGGCCTTTGAGCTTGAAGATGGGGCGGGCAACGAGGGCGGCCAGCGCACCAGTGACGGCAGCACCGGCTCCCATGGCGAGCAGCGGATGCCAGCCAAAGTGGGTGGGCAGTACTGCCGAGGCATAAGCGCCGATGCCGAGGAAACCGGCGTGACCCAGACTGATCTGGCCGGCGAAGCCGATCAGCAAATTCAAGCCCAGGACGATGACGGCGTTGATCGCCATGCGGATCACCAAATCCATGTAGAAGCTGTTGGGCAAGACGAAAGGCAGCACGATCAGGATGGCGATGACGATATACAGACCGAAGTAAGCGTTCTTTTTCATGCTCACACCCGATCCGTCGATTTGCCGCCAAACAGGCCGCGCGGCATGAAAAAGAGAATGAACAGGATCAGCACGAAGGGAATCGCGTCCTTGTAGGCTGACGAAATATAACCGGCGCCCATTGCTTCGAGGATGCCGACGAGCAGGCCACCGACCACCGCACCGAGGCCGTTGCCCAGACCGCCGACAACCGCCGCGACAAAGCCCTTGAGGCCGAGCATGATGCCGACATCGTAGGAAGTCAGCGTAATCGGCGTGATCAGGATGCCGCCCAGCGCGCCAAGAGCCGCCGACATGGCGAAGCTCATGAACAGTACCCAGCCGGTGTTGATGCCGACCAGTTCAGCCGCCAGCCGGTTGAAGGAAGTCGCCAGCATGGCTTTGCCCTGCAAGGTGCGGTTGAAGAAATACCAGAGCGCGACGACGACTAGCGCGGTGACACCCAGCACCCAGAGGCTTTGCGGCATCAGCGTGGCACCGAGGATTTCAATCGGCGCTTCACCGGAGAAGGCCGGCAGGCTGTGCGTGCCTTTGCCGAATATGACTGTCGTCAAGCCGCGAATGACCAGCGAGGCGCCGATGGTGATGATGATCAGCGTCACCGTTTCAGCGCCCTTGACCGGCTCGATGGCGAGTTTTTCAACCAGCACACCGACGATGGCGGGAATCAGAATGGCGAGCATCAAGGCGACCGGCAGCGGCAAGCCCATCTGTGTGAAGAACACCGCCAGCATACCGCCGAGCATGATGAACTCGCCCTGGGCGAAATTGATCACGTTGCTGGCGTTGTAGATCAGCGTAAAACCGAGAGCGGCCAGCGCATACGTAGCGCCGACCGTGATCCCGGAAAAGAGGAATTGCAGGAACTGGGCCAGCATCATGCCCTCCTTCTCTGTAGGTCTGGGGTGTTCATCTCGCCTCCGATGTTTTTATAGAGTTGGTTACGGTCAACCGCTTAAACCGGCAATAAATGATCGGCATCGGCCGTCACCGGTTGCTGCTGGGCAAAGAAACCTTCAGTGTGGATCAACTCGTCTTGCGCACCCTGCTTCTTAGCCGCGGCAACGCAGGTTTCAACAAACTCCGGGCTACCAGCAACGAAGATGGTGTGTTTGGAGAGATCCTTGAACAGCTGCGGCAGGACAACGTCGATGCGGCCAGACAGATAACCTTCGGCCTGCTCGCGCGTCAGCGTCACCTTGTAATCAAAATTGCGGTGCTTGGTACGCCACCAGGCCATCATGCCCTGGCTGTATACATCTTCCGGTGTGCGTGCCGAGAAGAGCATGGTCACCGGCTTCTTGAAACCCCGGCGCAAGGCGGCTTCAGCCAGCGCCAGTACGGGGGCCAGGCCAGTGCCGGCAGCAATACAGAGAACCGGCGTATCGACCGATGGATCGCCGATGAAGGTGCCGTAAGCGCCGGAAACCTTGACACTTTCGCCGACTTTCAATTGATCATGAACCCAGTTACTAGTCACGCCGCCATCAGCGCGGGCAACTTGCAGGACCAGTTCGCCATCCGGGCGTGGCGCATTGGAAATCGAATAAGCACGCGCCGGAATATCGGCACGCGGGTTGCCCAGGGTGACGTACTGGCCGGGCCAGTAGCGGATCGGCTGGCCGACCGGGCGCAGGCGCAGCTCGACGACACGGGCAGCAATCTGCTTTTTATCAGTGACGACGAACAGTGCGTCTTCACGTGGCGGAAAGAGTTTAGGCTTCGCATCAAGCGTGCCCCACTCGATGGTCAATTCCTCGGAGATCGGTTTGGCCATACACATCAAGCCATAGCCCTGCTTGCGCTCATCCTGTGAGAGCGCCATGTCAAGCACCATGCCCTGGTCAAACTGGCCGGTTGTAACTTTCACCTTGCATTCACCGCAAGCACCTGCACGACAGTTGTTGGGCAGCGCGTAACCGGCCTTCTCCAATGCCATCAGAACGGTATCGCCATAGGCACAATCGACCGATTTGCCGGACGGTTGCATGATGATGCGAGCCATTGTCTTCCCCTTTTATCTTGGTTTCTCTGTTGCGGCAAAGCCGGCACCTCTTGCGAGATGCCGGCTACTAACTTGTTTCGGTCTACTCGTTAAAACACCGGAATAATGTCATCCAGATCAACATCACTGACTTCCTGGCCGGAAATGCCAACTTCCGGAATTGCCGGGAACGGAATGTTGTAGCGATCCAGAACGCCCTTCAGGTTGATCATCGCATTACGCCAGTTTTCCTTCTTGGCTTCATAGGACGGGATACCGAAACCGGCACCACGCGCCACTTCTTCGCCTTCACGCTGGTTGGCGATGAAGTCGGCTGGCAAGTCCCAGAATTCCATCGGCGGCTCGAAGAGCACGGCGGACAGGAACAGGTAACCGGCGCGAATCTGCTTGGTGACGATGCCCTTGGTCGCGTCGTCGAGACCCGGATAGTCACGCTCCATCACGGCCATGCAGATCGCCATGTGACGACCTTCGTCGCGGCCGATGTTCTTGAAACCTTCCTTGAAGACGGCTTCGCGGGAGTTGTCGAACATCTGCTTGAAGATGGTGGCAGCAGCAATCTCGCCCATCAGGAAAGAACTGAACAGAACAGCCAGGTCGTATTTCGGCACGGCTTTCTTGTAGCCAGTCCAGTAACGGCCACCGTTGAAGTACAGCCACTTCACGTTTTTCTGCAGGCGACGGCCAAGGTCGGTCTTCGGCTCGTAGGTGATCGGGTCCGGATGACCAAGCATCTTGGTGATCGCCAGGCCGCACATGATTTCGTGGTTCTGCTCGTCACGGGTGACTGAGAAGAAGCACTTGCGAACCGGATCTTCCTCATGCACTTCATAGGTCTTGATCAGCGCTTCGGCAAAAACCGGCGGGGCGGAAGCGTCGAATACGGAAAGCAGGCTCCACCAGTAAGCGATGG
>ERZ724504.458-NODE-458-length-23122-cov-8.616248_pt1 | contig 23122 bp, 18 predicted proteins | sample MGYA00376037_ERZ724504 | MGnify/ENA primary metagenome ERZ724504 (study PRJEB28724, sample SAMN07190888) | wastewater metagenome | isolation source: influent of sewage treatment plant in Hong Hong | place: USA: Christiansburg, Virginia | collected 2016-03-01 ... | reverse complement strand
CCGGCCAGCGCAATCATCCCGATCATGCTGGTGGCGGTGAACTGGCTGCCCAGCAAGGCATGGCCGGGCATCACCCCGATGAGGGTCAGCGGGATCGGCGCCATGATGATCAACGGCACCAGGTAGCTCTTGAACTGGGCCACCACCAGCACGTAGATCAGGATCAGCCCCACCGCGTAAGCGGCGCCCATGTCGCGGAAAGTCTCGTAGGTCACCTGCCACTCGCCGTCCCACTTGATGGCGTAGCCGGCGTAGGGGTCGTCCGGCTGGTGGATGAACCACTCGCCAAGCGTGCCGCCGAGGCGCTCGCCGACCAGCGGCAGATCCTTCAGGCGGCTGCGGATGTCGAACATGCCGTAGAGCGGTGAATCCAGCTTGCCGCCCATGTCGCCGGTCACGTACACCACCGGCAGCAAGTCCTTATGGTAGATGACCTGCTCGCGCGTCACCGGCAGCACCTCGACCAGCTCCGACACCGGCACCAACGCCCCGCCCGCTTCGGCCGCCCGCGCCCGCACCTTCATCTGCAGGAGTTGATCGACGCTCGACAGGCGCTCCGGCGGCAGCGTGAGGCGCACCGGAATTTCGTACTTGTTGTCGCCGCCATGCACCGGGGTGACGTTTTCGCCGCCGAGGGCCAGACGCACCACCTCGACGATGTCGGCCTGGGCCACGCCCAGTTGCGCCGCCTTGGCCTGATTGACGCGCAGCACCAGCTTGGGCGCCTCTTCGTCCACCGTGTCGTCCACGCCGACGATGTCCGGCGTCGCCTCGAAAGCCGCCCGCACCTTGGCGGCCACGGCCACCTGACCGGCGTAATCCGGCCCGTACACCTCGGCGACAATGGGCGACAGCACCGGCGGACCGGGCGGCACTTCGACCACCTTGGCGTTGCCGCCGTGCTTCTTCGCAATGGCGGCAACCGCATCGCGTACCGAAATGGCAATCTGGTGACTCTTGCGGCTGCGCTGGTGCTTGTCCACCAGGTTCACCTGGATGTCACCCATCTCCGGCAAGGCACGCAGGTAATACTGGCGCACCAGACCGTTGAAGTTGATCGGCGCGGCGGTGCCGGCGTAGGCCTGGAAGTCGGTCACCTCGTCCACCTTGGCCAGCTCGTCGCCCATCTCGCGCAGCACTTCGGCAGTGCGCTCCACCGGCGTACCGACGGGCATGTCGAGCACCACCTGGAACTCGCTCTTGTTGTCGAAGGGCAGCATCTTCAGCACGACAAGCTGCACCACCGCCAGCGACACCGACAGCACGATGGCCAGCAACACGCCAAACCACAGTTTGGCCCGTGCCCGCCCGCCGGTGCGCGGGTCGAGCAGCGGCGTCATGATGCGGCGGAACAGCAATTCGAGCTTCTGCGTCAGCTTGTCCGGCGCGTGGCCGCCTGCCGCTGTGGCATGGCCTGCGCCCTTCATCAGCTTGCCGGCCAGCCAGGGCGTGACGATGAAGGCCACCGCCAGCGAAATGAACATGCCCATCGACGAATTGATCGGGATCGGGCTCATGTACGGCCCCATCAGGCCGCTCACGAAAGCCATCGGCAGCAAGGCCGCAATCACCGTGAAAGTGGCCAGGATGGTCGGCCCGCCAACCTCGTCCACGGCCTTGGGGATCAGCTCCCACAGGGGTTTGTCCGGCTCCAGCGCGTGCCAGCGATGGATGTTTTCGACGACTACGATGGCGTCGTCCACCAGGATGCCGATGGAGAAAATCAGCGCGAACAAGCTCACCCGGTTGAGGGTGAAGCCCCACGCCCAGGAAGCGAACAGCGTGGCCGCCAGCGTCAGCGTCACCGCCGCACCGACGATCACCGCCTCGCGCCGGCCCAGCGCGAAGAACACCAGCAACACCACCGCCGAGGTCGCAAAGACCAGCTTGCCGATCAGCTTGTCGGCCTTTTCGGTGGCCGTCGCGCCGTAGTTGCGGGTCACGGCCACCTCGACGCCGTCCGGCACGATGCTGCCCTTCAGGGCTTCCATGCGCCGGATCACCCCGTCGGCCACATCGGCAGCGTTCTCGCCGGGCTTCTTGGAAATCGACAGGGTAACGGCCGGGAAGCGCTCGTTGCCGGCCTCCGCCGCCCCCGGAGCAGCCTTGCCGAGACCATGCCAGACGTAGCGGGACGGCTGGTCCGGCCCATCCACCACGCTGGCTACGTCGGCCATGTACACCGGCTTGCCGGCCGACACCCCCACCACCAGGCGCCGCACATCATCGGCACTGGCCAGGTAGGTGCCGGTCTGCACCAGCACCTCCCGGTTGCCGCTGGCCAGCGTGCCGCTCGGCTGGGACGCATTGGCGAGCAGCAGCGCGCCCTTCAAATCCTGCGGCGTGACGCCGAAACCGTTCATCCGCCCGGCGTCCATCAGTACCCGCACCACATGCCCCGGGCCACCGATGGTGCTCACGTCCCGCGTGCCCTTGACCCGCTTGAGCTCCAGTTCGACGGCCCGCCCCACTTGCTGCAGTTCGAAGGCCGAACGGGCCGGGTCGCGGGTCCACAAGGTCAGCGCAACAACGGGCACATCGTCGATGCCCTTCGGCTTGATGATCGGCTCGCCGACACCCAACTGTGGCGAGATCCAGTCCCGGTGGCTGTGGATGGTGTCGTACAAGCGCAGGATGGCGTCCTGGTTGGGCACCCCCACTTTGAACTGTACGGTGATCACTGCCATGCCGGGACGCGACACCGAATACACGTGATCCATGCCGGTGATGCGCGACAGCACCTGCTCAGCCGGTCGGGCCACCAGCGCCTCCACGTCCTTCGCCGAGGCGCCCGGAAAGGCCACCATCACGTCGGCCATGGTCACGTCAATCTGCGGCTCTTCTTCCTTGGGTGTGATGATCGTGGCGAACACACCAAGGAGCATCAGCACCAGGGCCAGCAGGGGGGTGAGCGCGTTACGCTGGAACAGCGCCGCGATGCGTCCGGAGATTCCCATGGCTCAGTGCGCCCGGCGAACGAGACCGGCACGCACCGGATCGAGGGCCACCGTTTCGCCGCCGGTCAGCCCGGCCAGCACCTCGACCGAGCCGTCTTCAAGCACGCTGCCGACGCGCAGCTGGCGCAGGCTGAAGCCGCCCTTGCCGTCAGCCACATACACGCCGGTCAACTCGCCGCGGCGCAGGATTGCCGCCGCCGGCACCGCCAGCCGCGGCGCCTCGCCGAGCAGAAAATGGACCCGCGCCGCCATGCCCGGCACCACACCGCCAGCGTCGGCCGGCAGATTCACGCGTACCCGTGCCGTGTGGGTACGCGGATCGGCGGAGGGCAGCACGGTAACCGACGCCGCATCCAGCCAGCGTCCGGTTTCGGGGAATTCCACCTTCGCCTTCAGCCCGCCCTTGCCCAGTTCGGCAAGCTGCGACTGGGGCACGTCGGCCACCGCGCGCAGGGCGCCGGGCTCGTAGACGATCATCAGCGCCCGGCCGGGCTGGGCCATCTCGCCAACTTCGGTGAGGCGCTGGGCGACGATGCCGGTGAGCGGCGAGGTGACGCTGGCGAAACCGCGCGACACATCCGCCTGGGCGCGGCCGGCCTCGGCGGCCTTGTGCTGGGCCGTGGCGGCGTCGAAAGTGGCCTGGGCCTGATCAAGAGCCGAACCACTGACAAAGTTGCGCGCCTTCAGGCTGCGTGTGCGCTCCAGTGCGTTACGGGCATCCACCAGGCGGGCCTGGGCGGCGGCCACATTGGCACTGGCGGCGGCCACCCCCTGGTCCGCCTCGCGGGTATCGATGCGCATCAGGATGTCGCCCTGGCGCACCCGGGCGCCGGCGTCCACCCGCGTTTCCAGCACACGCCCCTGCACCTGGGCAGACACGGTGGCCTGACGCACCGCTTCTATCGTGGCTTCACTGGCGTAGGTCCGGGCGCGGGCCTGCAGCTTGAGCTGCACAGTCGGCACCGCCGTCTCGGCGGCAAGCGCGGGGACAGCGGGAAGGAGAGCGACCACCACGAGAAGGGCCGCAGGCAGGGCATGATGAAATCGGAGCATAATATAAGAATACTCTTATATTATGCTCCGTCAAGACAGATTCAGCCCTTGCGGCGCACCACGCCTTCCACGCAACGTCCGCCGTCAAGAAAGACCAGATCCGGAAACGCCAGCATCCGGGCGATGGCGATACCCCGTCCATGAGGCTCAACCGAACGGGTGGGATTGAGGTTCAGGTAGGGTGCGGGATCGAAGCCCTGCCCCTGATCGCGGATCAGGAAACGGATCTCCCGCGGACGGCACTCCACCCGCAACAACGCAAAGCCGGCGGCATGCTCGGGCGACCCGAGCAGGCGCTCCACCTCGTTGCGCCAGGCTCCCGCGGCCATCAACGCACACTTGCGGTCAAAACCCAGACCAAGATTGCCGTGCTCGATGGCATTGATCATCAGCTCGGACAGGGCGATCTGCACCGACGCGGGATCGGGACACAAACCCGCCACCAACTGGGACAAGCCCGCCACATCCTCAAGGGTTCGAAACGGAAAATACCCACCCCACTGGGGCGCAGCCTCGCCTCCCGGCAAGCCCAGCGCAGCAAGCACCGTGCGGGGCTCGACCGGTTTGACCAGGAAACCCGACGCCCCGCTACGCAGGGACGTCTCGATCATCGGCAGGTCTTCCGCCTCCACCAGCATCGTCACTGGCACCCCGGTAGCCCTGAGCTGCGGCAGCAAATCGAAACCGGCGGCGTGGGAACAGGCATCGAGAATCACCCGCTCGACGCCCAGTTTTCCGGCAGCCAGCCGGGAGGCGGCCTCCGCGCTGGACAGACGCTGACAGGCATAGCCGGCAGGCGCCAGCCAGCCCTCGAGCACGGCCGTCATTTGCGGATCGTCTCCCACCAGCCAGACCCGGCTAGCCGTCGAACGCACGAAACCTCCCTGACCCGGATGCAGCATGAACGCCTCAAACGCCGGCCGAATAGGCCGCCATCGCCCGCACCACACCCTCATCTTCACCCACTGCGAGGGCCAGCTCGATATGGCACTCCGGATGCTTGGTCCGGACAGCCTCCATCAGTACTGGCACGTCCCGCTTCAGATGCCCGCCCTGGGCAAGAAACAGCGGAACCACACGCACATCGGTCGCCCCCGACGCCGCCGCCGCTTCAACGGCGTCAACCAGGGTCGGCTCCATGAATTCCAGGAAAGCCAGAATGACCGTTGCCGCCGGCCGCAACTGCTGCACCTCCGCCGCAATCCGGCGTGCCGGCAAAGCCCATTCCGGATCCCGTGCCCCGTGGGCGAACAGTACGATTGCTTGCTGCGTCATTCCAAACTCCCGATCTGGCTGAATTTTTACAAGATGTTAATCCTCCGGGACAGCCAGCCATGTTCAAATCCGTGCCCGCCCCAAAGCTTCCCGTAACCATGTGTGACATTGTCCCTCTTCGGGCGAATTTAGTTCATCCGAGCGTGTATTCATTCCTTTTCCTCACCCTCGCCACCCCCATCGCCCACGCCCAACTGCGCCCCGAGTCGGTACCCGGCGGAGTGGCCGAAATCGCCGTCGCCGCGGCAGGCGCACCCCGCCCGGAAGTTCGCTATGGCGGCAAACCGGTGCTGCTCCAGCAGCGCAAGAACGGCTGGTACGCACTGGTCGGCCTGCCCCTCGACACGCCGGTCGGCGAACAGCAACTCGACATCGGCCCCGACGGCCACCGCCAGCCCCTGCCCTTCCCGGTCTCCGCCAAGGCTTACCCGATCCAGAAGCTGAGCATCAAGAACCCGAAGATGGTCAATCCGGACGAGCAGGATCTGACCCGCATCAACGCCGAGCGCGAACGCCAGATCGCCATCCGCAGCCTGTTTCGCGACGTGCCGGTGGCGCGCACCGACCTCAGCCTGCCAGCCAGCGGACGCCTGTCGAGCCGCTTCGGCCTGCGCCGGGTCTTCAACGGCGAGCCGCGTGCGCCCCACACCGGCCTCGACGTGGCCGTGCCCGCCGGCACGCCGATCCGCGCCCCGGCCGACGGGGTGGTCAGCGAAGTGGGCGACTTCTACTTCAACGGGAAAACGGTGTTCGTGGACCACGGCCAGGGCTTTGTCAGCATGGTCTGCCACCTCAGCCAGGCCAGCGTCGAAGTCGGCCAGCCGGTGCGCCGCGGCGAAGCCCTCGGCCAGTCCGGCAGCAGCGGCCGGGCTACCGGGCCGCACCTGCACTGGAGCGTCTATCTGAACGGTGCGGCGGTGGACCCGGCCCTGTTCATTGGGCCTCAGCCGGCGCCGTCGTCAGCCCGTTGATCACCCGTGCGGCGGCAAACATGCCGATACAGGCGGTAACCGTCACCACCGAACCGAAGCCGGTGCAATTGAGGCCGGCCGGGGCGCTGGCCGGCATGTCGCAGGCGGCCTCTGCCACCGGGTAGTGCAGCGGCTCGGCCGAGTACACCGCCTCGATGCCGAACTTTCTCCGCACATCGCGGGGAAAGCCATGGTTCTGGCGCAGTTGCCGACGCACCTTGGCCAAGAGCGGGTCCTGCTCGGTACGCGACAGGTCGGCGACACGGATCTGCGTCGGATCGAGCTGCCCGCCGGCGGCACCGCAGGTCACCAGCGGCAAGCCCGTGTCGCGGCAAAACATCACCATCGCCATCTTCACGCGCACCGCGTCAATGGCGTCGATCACGTAATCGAAGCCGGCACCGAGGAGTTCGGCGGCGTTGTCGATGGTCACGAAATCATCGACCACCGTCACCACGCAGGCCGGGTTGATCCCGGCGATGCGCTCGCGCATGGCCTCGACCTTAGCCTGGCCGAGCGTCGCATCGCAGGCGTGAATCTGGCGGTTGATGTTCGACTCGGCCACATGATCGAGGTCGATCAGGGTCAGATGCCCCACCCCGCTGCGCGCCAGCGCCTCGGCCGCCCACGAGCCCACGCCGCCGATGCCGACCACGCACACGCGTGCCGCCGCCAGCCGGGCCCGCCCCGCTTCGCCATACAGGCGGGCAATGCCGCCAAAGCGGCGGGGATCAACGGGGCTAGCGGTTTCAGTCGTTTCCATGGTGTGGGGCAAGTTCTGTGCAGGCGCGCAAATATATACGAACAGGCGATAATCCCGGCCATTCCCGCCAAAACACCCCTTGCCATGCCCCGCTACCCGCACATCCTCTTTGACCTCGACGGCACCCTGATCGACTCCGCCCCGGCCATTCTGGCCAGCTTTCGCAGCGCTTTCGCCCAGACCGGCATCCAGCCGGTCATCGCCATCGACGAAAGCATCATCGGCCCGCCGCTGATGGAAACCCTGCAACTGCTCTCCGGCAGCCACGATCCGGCCCTCATCGCCCGCCTCGCCGACGCCTTCAAGGCCAGCTACGACACCGAAGGCTACAAGGCCACCGCCGCCTACGACGGTGTCGGCGCGATGCTCGCCCGCCTCAAAGGTGCCGGTCTGTCCCTCTCCATCGCCACCAACAAGCGCATCCACCCCACCCGGCTGATCCTCGAACACCTGGGCTGGAGCGGCTTTTTCGACCACGTGTACGCCCTCGACCTGTTCGCGCCGCGCCTGCCCCACAAGGCAGCAATGATCGAACGCCTGATCGCCGACCGGGAAATCCCCAAAGAGGCCGCCATCTACATTGGCGATCGCAGCGAAGACGGCCAATCAGCCGATGCCAACGGCCTGCCCTTCATCGCCGCCACCTGGGGCTACGGCAGCATCACTGCGGAGGAGATGCCTGCCCACTGGCGTCAGGCCACCACCCCCGAGAACATGGGACAGGCCCTGCTGGCAGACTGAAGCCCCCAGCCGACCCGGTAAAAACCGGCAAACCCGCTTGGCATCAAGCCGTGGTTTTCACTAAACTTGTCTGGCCCGCCACTCAAATTCGCTGTCAGCCATGCTCCAGTCCGCCCCGCGCAAAGCCCTCATCGCCCTCACCATCCTGGCTGGTGGCGCCCTGCTGGACCCAGGCCCGGCGCAGGCACGCCGCTTCGGCGGCGGGCGCAGCATCTCCATGAGCCGGGACATCCACGTCCACTCGACACCGGCCCCCCGCAGCAGCAGCGCCAGCCCCACCGACCGGGCGCCCTACCCGATCGAACACGCCCCCCTCACGTCGAGCCGTGCCAGCGCACGCGACAGCAGCAATTTTTTGCCTGACGCAGGCAGCGCGCTCCTCCTTCGCGCCCGCCTGGACGCCATTCAGCGCCGCAACGCCGCCCGGGAGAACGAAGCCTTCGCACGCACGGGCAGCCGTGCTCCGGCGGCAGCGATGGAAACATCGGCCCCCTCCACCCATGACACCTCGTTCCGTTCAGGCACGGGCCGCAGCGACACTCCCGCCGAATACACCAGCCGCCCTGCCGACCCACGCTTCGCCAGACTCACCGACAACCAGCCGGCGCCCACCGCCGCCTGCGAATTCAAGCCAGTGATGAGCGATGCCGACTACATTGCCTGTGGCGCAACGCCGCCCCAGTTTTCATCACCACGCTGACACACCGGAATAACCCCCCTTTCCCCCTGCTGTTCCGCCCTAAGCCGCCTCCCCGCCACGCATAACATCGGCCCCATATTTCCCCTGGAGCGCCGATGAAAGCCGTGATCCTCGCGGGGGGCCTGGGCACCCGCATCAGCGAAGAGACCATCTCCCGTCCGAAACCGATGATCGGTATCGGCGGGCGTCCCATTCTCTGGCACATCATGAAAATGTATTCCAGCCATGGCATTCACGACTTCGTGATCTGCTGCGGCTACATGGGCTACGTGATCAAGGAATACTTCGCCAACTACTTCCTGCACATGTCGGACGTCACCTTCGACATGACCAACAACCGCATGGAAATCCACGAACGCCACGCCGAACCGTGGCGCGTCACCCTCGTGGACACCGGCGACAGCACCCAGACCGGCGGCCGCCTGGCTCGTGTGCGCCAGTACGTGCAGGACGAGGAAGCCTTCTGCTTCACTTACGGTGACGGCGTGGCCGACATCGACATCAGCGCCGAGATCGCCTTCCACCGGGCCCACGGCAAGGCCGCCACGGTAGCCGCCGTCCAGCCGCCGGGGCGCTTCGGCTCGCTGGAACTCAATGGCGATTCGGTCAGCGCCTTCGTCGAAAAACCGCTCGGCGACGGCGGCTTCATCAACGGAGGCTTTTTCGTACTGTCACCCAAGGTGCTCGACCTGATAGACAGCGACGACAGCATCTGGGAAGGCGATGCCCTCGCCCGCCTGATTGCCCGCGACCAACTGGCCGCCTTCCAGCACACCGGTTTCTGGCGCCCGATGGACACCTTGCGCGACAAGACCATCCTGGAAGAACTGTGGAACAGCGGAACCGCGCCGTGGAAAACCTGGTGAATCCGGCCTTCTGGCGTGGCCGGCGGGTTTTCGTCACCGGCCACACCGGCTTCAAGGGCAGCTGGCTGTGCCTGTGGCTGCAGGCCATGGGCGCCGAAGTCTCCGGCTACGCCCTCGCCCCCGCCACCAGCCCGGCGCTCTTCGAGGTAGCCGACGTTGCCAGGGGCATGACGTCCACGATCGGCGACGTGCGCGACTACGCCGCCCTTGCCGTTGCCATGGCGGCTGCCCGCCCCGAGATCGTCCTGCACCTGGCCGCCCAGCCGCTGGTGCCGCTGTCCTACGCCGAACCGGTGGAAACCTTCGCCACCAACGCCATGGGCACCGTGCATCTGCTCGAAGCCGTCCGCCACGTGCCGGGCATCAAGGCGGTGGTCGTAGTGAGCAGCGACAAGTGTTACGAGAACCGCGAACAGGATCAGGGCTACCGGGAGACCGACCCCATGGGCGGCCACGACCCCTACTCGGCCAGCAAGGGCTGCACCGAGCTGATCGTCGCCTCGTATCGCCGGTCCTTCCTCGCCGCGCAAGGTGTTGCCGTGGCCAGCGCCCGCGCCGGCAACGTGATTGGCGGCGGCGACTGGACCGCCAGCCGGCTGGTGCCCGACGTACTGGCCGCCTTTGCCGCCGGCTCGCCGGTCACCCTGCGCAACCCCGGCGCCATCCGCCCCTGGCAGCATGTGCTCGAACCCCTGTCCGGCTACCTGACCCTGGCACAAAAGCTGGTCGAAGAAGGCGACGCCTGGGCCGAGGGCTGGAACTTCGGCCCCGCCGACAGCGATGCAAAAACCGTCGCCTGGGTCGTCGAACAGCTCGCCACCGCCTGGGGCCCCGACGCCCGCTGGGCCGTGGCCGCCGAACCCCAGGTGCACGAAGCCCACATTCTCAAGCTCGACTGCGGCAAGGCCCGCGCCCGGCTGGGCTGGCATCCCCGCTGGCCGGCCGATACAGCCGTGGCCCGCAGCCTCGGCTGGTATCAAGCCTGGCGCAAAGGTGCCGACATGCATACCTACACCCTCGACGAAATCGCCGCCTTCGGACGCACCCCATGAGCCTGATCCGCCAGACCCTCACACCCGACGCCAATGGCCACCTCCAGCTCGACCTGCCGGAACTCGCCGGCCAGGAGCTGGAAGTCATCGTCCGCCCGGCCCGCAGCGCCTCGGCCCCGCAGGCCTGGCGCCCCGGCATCGACGCTGTGCCGCCCTCCGGCAAGGTGGTCGGCGACCCCGAAAAGGACGCGATGATCGACGCGGCGCTCGACGCCTGGCTCACCACGGGCCGCTTCAACGATGCCTTCGAGGAACGCCTGGCGAAGTTTGTCGGCGTGGCCCACGCCCTCACCGTCAACTCCGGCTCGTCGGCCAACCTGGTGGCTTTCTCGACCCTCACCTCGCCCAAGCTCGGCGCCCGCGCCATCCAGCCGGGCGACGAAGTCATCACCGTCGCCGCCGGCTTCCCGACCACCGTCAATCCGATCCTCCAGAACGGCGCCGTGCCGGTCTTTGTCGACGCCACCCTGCCCGGCTACAACATCGACGTGGCCATGCTCGAAGCCGCCCTGTCGCCGCGCACCAAGGCGATCATGATCGCCCACACCCTCGGCAACCCCTTCGACCTGGATGCTGTCTGCGCCTTTGCCCAGGCCCACGACCTGTGGCTGATCGAAGACTGCTGCGACGCCCTCGGCTCCACCTGGAAAGGCCGCAAGGTCGGCACCTTCGGCCACCTCGCCACCCTGTCCTTCTACCCCGCCCACCACATCACCATGGGCGAAGGCGGCGCCGTGCTCACCAGCGACCCGACGCTGCGCCAGATCGCCGAATCCTTCCGCGACTGGGGCCGCGACTGCTGGTGCAAGCCCGGCTGCGACAATACCTGCGGCAAGCGCTTCGGCTGGCAACTGGGCAGCCTGCCGCCCGGCTACGACCACAAGTACACCTACAGCCACATCGGCTACAACCTGAAGATCACCGACATGCAGGCCGCCTGCGGCCTCGCCCAGCTCGACCGGCTGGAGGGCTTCATCGACGCCCGCAAGCGCAACTTCGCCTACCTCACCGACAAGCTGGCCGACTGCCGCGACTTCCTGGTCCTGCCCGAAGCCACCCCCGGCAGCGACCCGTCGTGGTTCGGTTACCCGATCACGCTGAAGCCCGAAGCCGGCGTCAATCGCGTCGACCTGCTGCAATACCTCGACCAGCACAAGATCGGCACCCGCCTGCTGTTCGCCGGCAACCTGACCCGCCAGCCCTCCATGGCCGGACGCAATTTCCGCGTCGTCGGCGAGCTGCCGGTGGCCGACCGCATCATGCGCGACACCTTCTGGATCGGCGTGTGGCCGGGGCTCACCGACGCCCAGCTCGACTACGCCGCCAACCACATCCGCACCTTTATCGGAGTCGACCTATGACCAAGCCACTGATGGTCTATGAAATGGCCAACAACCACATGGGCGACCTGCCCCATGGCATCGCCACCATCCGGGCAATCCGTGAAGCTTGCCGGGGTTTTGAAGACGACTTCGATTTTGCCTTCAAGCTCCAGTACCGCGACCTGGACACCTTCATCCATGCCTCGGCCCGCGGACGCGACGACATCAAGTATGTAAAACGCTTCGAAGAAACCCGCCTTTCCGACGAAGCCTTCCGCACCCTCGTCACCGAGATGGACGCCCAGGGCTTCATCACCGTGTGCACGCCCTTCGACGAAAACTCGGTGACGCGCATCGAGGCCCACGGCATCCACACCATCAAGATCGCCAGCTGCTCCTTCACCGACTGGCCCTTGCTGGAACGCATCGCCCAGGCCGACAAACCGGTAATCGCCTCCACCGCCGGCGCCACACTCGAAGAAATCGACACCGTGGTGAGCTTCTTCCTTCACCGCAACAAGGACTTCACCCTGATGCACTGTGTGGCCGAATACCCCACGCCGGACGAAGCCCTGCAGGTAAACCAGATCGAACTGCTGCGCATGCGCTACCCGGAAGTGCGCATCGGCTACTCCACCCACGAATCGCCCGACAACACCCTGGCCGTCGGCCTGGCCCTCGCCAAGGGCGCCAGCGTCTTCGAAAAGCACGTCGTGCTGCCCACCGACAAATACGCCGCCAACGCCTACTCCGCCGACCCGGGCCAGATCCGTGCCTGGCTGGACGCAGCCCGCCGGGCCACGGCCATCTGCGGCGCCCGCGAACGCTACCAGCCCTCTACGGGCGAACGGACCAGCCTGCAGTCCCTGCGCCGCGGCGTGTTCACCACCCGCGACATCCCCGCCGGCACCGCGATCGACAGCAGCATGGTCGAGTTCGCCTTCCCGCCCGTTGACGGCCAGCTAACCGCCAACGAGTGGTCCAAATACGCCCGCTTCGTCACCACCGAGGCCATCCCTGCCGGCCAACCGGTGACGCATGCCCAGGTTTCCGAAACCCAGCTGCGTGGCCAGGTGCTGGAGATCGTCACCGCCGTGAAAGGCCTGCTCAAGGCCGGCAACGTGGTAGTGCCGGGCAAGTCGGACCTCGAGATTTCCCACCACTACGGGCTGGAGCGCTTCAAGGACTTTGGCCTGACCATGGTCACCGTGGTGAATCGGGAATACTGCAAGAAGCTGCTGGTGATGCTCCCCGGCCAGAAACACCCGGAGCAATACCACCTCAAGAAGGAAGAGACTTTTGTCGTTCTTCACGGCTCACTGACCCTGTGGCTGGACGGCGAAGCGCGTGAAGCCGGGGCTGGTGACGTGATCACTGTTGCCCGCGGCGTGCGCCACGTCTTCAGCACCGTGGATGGCGTGGTGTTCGAGGAGATCTCCTCCAACCACGACAAGGCCGACTCCTACTACACAGATCCGGCGATTGCGCAAAACACCCACCGCAAGACCTGGCTCACCTACTGGATGTAAAACCGTGACGACCGTACGCCTGGCCGACTGGCTCCTCCGACGCATTGCCGACGAAGGCATCAAGCATGTCTTCCTGCTGCCCGGCGGCGGCGCCATGTATCTCAACGACGCACTGGCCTGCGAGCCCCGCCTCACCGCCGTGCCCTGCCACCACGAGCAAAGCTGCGCCATCGCCGCCGAGGCCAGCGGCCGTACCGGCCATGCGGGCAACCCGGGCTTCGGCGTGACCATGGTCACCACCGGCCCCGGCGCCACCAACGCCATCACCCCGGTGGCCGGCGCGTGGATCGACTCGGTGCCCATGCTCGTCATCTCCGGCCAGGCCAAGCGACCCGACCGCCTCAACGGCCGGCCCCTGCGCCAGGGCGGCGTGCAGGAGGTGGACATCGTCCCCATCGTTCAGTCGATCACCAAATACGCCGTCACCGTCGACGACCCGCAGGCCATCCGCCAGCATCTCGAGCAGGCCCTGTTCCTGATGAAAACCGGCCGCCCCGGCCCGGTATGGGTCGACGTACCCCTCGACGTACAAGCCGCGCCGATTGATCCGGACACCCTCCCCGGCTGGACACCTCCGGCCAGCATCGATGCACCGGCTCCCGATCTCGGCACGGCCATAAGGATGCTTGCCGAAGCAAAGCGTCCGCTGATCGTCGCCGGCCACGGCGTCCGCCTGTCCGGCGCCGCCGACGCCTTCCGCCGACTGGTCGACCACCTCCAGGTGCCCGCCGTGCTTACCTGGAACGCCCTCGACCTGCTGCCCTACGCGCACCCGCTCAATATCGGCCGCCCTGGCGTAGTGGCCGCCCGGGCCGCCAACTTCGCGGTGCAGAACTGCGACCTGCTGATTTCCATCGGAGCACGCCTGGACAACATCGTCACCGCCTACAACCCCGGCGGCTTCGCCCGCGCCGCCCGCAAGATAGTGGTGGATGTGGACCCCCATGAGCTGGCCAACAAGGCCGACATGGCCATTGATCAAGCGCTGGCGATGGACGCCGGCGCCTTTATTGACGGGCTGCTCGACACCGCCCCCGCGGCCAACACCTCCGGCTGGCTCGCCCGCTGCGCCAGCTGGAAGACCCGCTACACCCAGAATGAAGGCCGCGTCTTCCCGGACAGCGGCCCCATCGGCCACGCCCACTTCGTCGAAGCCCTGTCCGACGCGGCCCCCGAAAATACCCTTATTGCCACTGGCAGCTCCGGCCTGGCGGTCGAGTTCTTTTATGCCGGCTTCCGCAACAAGCCTGGCCAGCGCACCTTCCTTACCTCCGGCCTCGGCGCCATGGGTTACGGCTTGCCGGCCGCCATTGGCGCCTGTCTGGGCAATGGCAGCCAGCCCATGCTGGCCGTTGAATCGGACGGCAGCCTGCAGCTCAACCTGCAGGAGCTCGCCACACTGATCAGCCAGAAACTCCCGATCTGCCTGTTCATCATGAACAACGGGGGCTACGCGTCCATCCGCAACACCCAGCGCAACTACTTCAACGGCCGCTATCTGGGCAGCGGCCCCGACTCCGGCCTGCTCATGCCCAGTCTGGAGAAGCTCGCCAACACCTACGGCCTGCCCTTCCTGGAGATCAGCGACTGCACGAACCTGGCCGAGGCCCTCGCCCACGCCCAGACCCTGCCCCGCCCTTGCCTGATCGACGTACGACTTATCCCCGAGGAAAGCCTGCAACCCAAGTGCGCAGCCATTCCCAGGGCCGACGGCTCAATCATCTCGATGCCGCTGGAAGACATGAGCCCGCTCTTGCCTCTCGAAATCCTCAAGGCCGAGATGATCGTGCCGCTATTGCCAGCATCGCTTGAAGCCTGCCGACCCGTGGCATAGACCACAGGCGTGGGCTAAACCCAAGAGATACCGATCAGCACCTACCCCAACCCCAGAGGTGACCATCATGACCAAGATCCTGTTCATCGTTCCGCCCAACCTGTCCTACGACAAGTATGTGAACCCGTCCGAGAATACCCGTCAGGTTCGCAAGGCCGACGGTCACCTCTACGGAAACCTGGCCACGGACATGCCCATCGGCATCCTGTCCATGAGCGCCTACCTGAAGGCCGTCACACAAGTCGATATCCGCATGATCGACTTCAATATCGAACTGAACGCCCTCGAGCGCTTCGAAGCCAAGTCCTTCGCCGAGTACTTCACCGCCTTCCTGGCCGAACACTACGCCGACTTCCAGCCCGACATCGTCGGCGTCTCCTCGCTGTTCAGTCCGTCCTACTTCAACCTGCTCGATCTCGGCCGCTGCGCCCGTGCGCAGTTTCCGGAGGCTCTGGTCATCGCCGGCGGCAGCGTGCCCTCGAGCATGTACACCCACGTGCTGAAGAACTGCCCGGACTTCGATGCCCTCTGCTACGGCGAAGGCGAGAAGCCCCTGCTCAACCTGATCCAGGCCGCCGACCGCAAGGCTTACATCGCCGGCAGCCCGTCGTGGGTCACCTCCAGGAAAATCGCCCGGGGCGAGACCTTCACCCACGACTTCGTGGACAACCTGGACGAGCTGCCCTTCTACGACTACGAGTTGTGCGAAGTGGAACGCTACGGCATCAATCCGGCCATGACCGCCTACGCCGCCATCGAGGACAAGTCCAACAACTTCCACGTGATGACCTCGCGCGGCTGCCCCTTCAAGTGCACCTTCTGCGCCTCCCACAAGGTGCACGGCCGCAAGATGCGCTACTACAGCATCGAGCGCGTGCGCGCCGACTTCGAGCAGCTCCGCGACCGCTACGGCGCCCGCACCCTGGTCGTTCAGGACGACCATTTCATGGGCGACAAGCAAAGGGCCTACGACATCGTCGAGATGATCGGGGACATGAAGATGACCGCCGTCTTCCAGAACGGCCTGGCCCTCTACGCCCTCGAACGGCCAATGCTGGAAGCCCTGTGCCGGGCCGGCGTCAATCACCTCGTGCTGGCGATCGAATCGGGCAGCGACCGGGTGCTCAAGGACATCATGAAGAAGCCCCTCAAGATCCATATCGCCAAGCGGGTCGCGGAAGACTGCAGGGAACTGGGCATCTATACCAATGCCAACATCCTCATCGGCCTCCCGGGCGAGACAAAAAAGGACATCGAGGACACCCGCGCCTTTCTGAAGACCGTCAATGCCAACTGGTTCATCGTTCTCGCCGCCTCACCGCTGGTTGGCAGCGAAATGCACGAGATCTGCGAGACCAAGGGCTACCTGAAGGATGACTACATCGGCAAGGACTACAAGAATGCGGTGGTGGAAACCGAGGACTTCACGGCCGAATACATCCAGGAGCAGATGTATCTGATCAACCTGGAGCTCAACTTCATTCATAACCCGGACATGCGCCTCGGCCAGTACGAAAGCGCCCTGCTGGGCTTCCAGAACGCGCTGCGGGCCAAGGGCGATCACGCCTTCGCCTTCCACTTCGCCGCCGAATGCCATGAGCGTCTGGGGCGCCACGACAAGGCTGCCGAGTTCCGCGAGACAGCCCGCCAGATCGTTGAAACCAGCCCTTTCTGGCAGCACTACTTTGCCCATTTCGGCCTGACGACCGTTCCGGCCCCCGAAGCCGTCGCCGCCTGAAAACAGCCCATGAGCGAGCCCTGCCGGATCTGCACCCGCCCGCTCTTCCCGGCGCCCCTGCTCGTCCAGCACGCCATGCCTGCTGCCGCCCAGGGGCTGCCCGGGGCCGACCAGCTGGCGGACGACAGGGGCGTCAGCCTCGACCTGCGCCAGTGCTCGGGCTGCGGCCTGGTCCAGCTCACCAACCCACCAGTGCCTTACTGGCGGGACGTCATCCGCGCCGTCAGCATCTCGCCGGAGATGCGCAGCTTCCGGCTCCGGCAGTTTGGCGCCTGGCTGGACACCTACCGGCTCGCCGGCAGCAAGGTGCTGGAGGTCGGCTGTGGCCAGGGGGAATACCTTTCTCTGCTGCGTGAAGCGGGCGCGGACGCGTTCGGCATCGAGCACAGGCCGGAATCGGTGGAGGCCTGCCAGGCGGCCGGGCTGAAAGTCGCGCAAACCTTTATCGACGGCCCCGAAACGTGCCTCGCAAATAGCCCCTTCGACGGCTTCGCGATTCTCAACTTCCTCGAACACATTCCCGACGCCCACCGCACGCTGCAAGGCATCGCCGCCAACCTTTGCGACGGGGCCACCGGCCTGGTGGAAGTGCCCAATTTCGACATGATCCTGGCGGCCGGCCTGTTCGCCGAATTCATTCCCGACCACCTTTACTACTTCACCCGCCAGACCCTCACCAACCTGCTCGAAAGCAATGGCTTCGAGGTGCTCGAGTGCCGGCCCGAATGGCACGACTATGTCCTGTCCGCCACCGTAAAAAAGCGCCGCCCGCTCGATCTGTCCCCCCTCGCGGCCTGCCAGGCCGGTCTCAAAGCGTCCTTCGACGCCTTTCTCGCCGAACATGGTGACGGTGGCGTCGCCATCTGGGGTGCCGGCCACCAGGCTCTGGCCCTGATCAGCCTGATGGAGATTGCCCCGCATATCCGCTACGTGGTCGATTCTGCTCCCTTCAAGCAGGGCCGTTTTACCCCCGCGACCCACCTGCCCATCGTCCCGCCCACCCGCCTTGAGAGCGGTGAAGTGGATGCGGTGATTGTCCTTGCCGCCAGCTACTCCGACGAAGTCGCCCGCACCATCCGGGAGACACACGGCAAGCGCTTCACCGTGGCCGTACTGCGGGACAACCAGCTGGAAGTCGTCCTCCGGGCGCAGGCCGCCTGAACCATGAACGCGCCGCCCAGCCCCACCGAGCTCGAACAAGCCCTGGCGACGCTGCGCAATGCCATCGGATCAGCCACCAAGGGGCTTCCCGAAGAGATATTTCTCTTCGTCAGCAGCCTCACCCCCATGGTCAATGTGGACCTGCTGATCCGCGACGAAGCCGGCCGCACCCTGCTCACCTGGCGCCATGACCGCTTCTACGGACCCGGCTGGCACATTCCCGGCGGCATCATCCGCTTCAAGGAACGCTCCGAAACCCGCATCGCCGCCGTCGCGGCCGGCGAACTCCACGCCCGTGTGGGCTTCGATCCCGCACCACTGTGCACCCACGAGATCTTCAACAGCACCCGGGACATACGCGGGCATTTCATCTCGATGCTCTACGCCTGCCGGCTGGAATCCCCCCTGGACGAAAGCCGGCGCTTCGACGCTGCGACACCGCGCAACGGGGACTGGGCCTGGCACGAACGCTGCCCCGACAACCTGATCCGCGTCCACGAAATCTACCGGACGCACATCAGCCCTTCCCCCTCCGCTCCCGAAGCCCGGGCTCTGCCCTGAACGCCTCCGGCACTCCCGCACGCCCATGAGCCTCTCCGCACTCAAGAACCGCCCGCCACTGGCCGGGCACGCCGCACCGGACGATGGGGCCGCGCTCTTTCTCAACGAGATCGACGCCATCATCCAGCGCTTTGGCCCCGGCTGGGCACACCTTCGTGGAGCCCGCCTGTTCATCACCGGCGGAACCGGTTACTTCGGACGCTGGCTGCTGCGCACCCTTGCCCGGGCCAACGAAACCCTGGATCTGGATCTGCAGGCAACAGCCCTGACCCGTTCGCCCGAGCGCTTTGCCCGGATCGAGCCCGACCTGGCCCGGGCACCGTCGATACACCTGCACCAGGGCGACGTACGCGGCTTCAGCTTTCCCTCCGGCGACTTCAGCCATCTGATTCACGCCGCCGCCACGTCCGCCGAAGCCACCTTCCATCACCGGGAAGACCCCCTCACCAAGTTCGACACGACCATCGACGGCACCCGCCGGACCCTCGACTTTGCGTCCAGCCACGGCATCCGGCGCCTGCTCATGCTGAGCTCCGGCTCCTTCTACGGCCAGTTGCTGCCCGAATACGACGCCTACCCGGAGGACTATCCGATCGCACCAACCCCGACCAACCTGGAAGCCGCCGTCGGCCACGCCAAGCGGGCCGCCGAGTTCCTCTGCGCAGCCTATGCCGACCGCCACGACCTGTCCTTCAGTGTCGCCCGCTGCTTCTCCTTCGTCGGCCCGCACCTGCCTCTGGACATCCACTACGCCATCGGCAACTTCATCCGCGACGCCCTGTGGAAGGAGTCGATCACGGTCGCCGGCGATGGCACACCCATTCGCTCCTACATGTACACCGGCGACCTGATGGTCTGGTTGCTGACCCTCATCGTCCACGGCGCCCCGGGGCGGGCCTACAACGTCGGCTCAGACCGGCAGATCAGCATCGGCGAACTGGCCCGCAAGGTTGGGCAGACCCTGTGCCCCGCCAAAGAGGTACACATCCTCAAGAAGACCGCCGGGCCGGCCACCCGCAACATCTACCTCCCCGACATACGGCGGGCCCGCGACGAACTCGGCCTGGACGTGTGGACTCCACTGGAAAGAGCGATCGAGCTGACTGCCAGCACGGCCCTCGAAAGCCCGAACAGGGGCACGCCTTAGCCCCTTTTCTGCCGATGCGCCCGACGTCGGCAGATACACAATTCATCGAAGTGTCCCTGCATGAGGATCGTGCCCTTAAGAAAGCCCGTCCAGCGCCGTAAGTTCTGACGCAGATTGCCTTTTCAGGCATTCGGGACAGGCCCGGAAACATCCCGGAACGGCGCATTTCGCCCAACAGGCTATTGCCCCCCAAGACGCCGCGGCACACGACTTCCGACAACCAACAGAGATTCGTACCATGACAACCACCCTCACCGCAGATCCTGGCCTGACAGCATCCGAGGTTGCGAAGAGAAATGATCTCGCGTCCCGGAAGCCCTATGTCGCAGCGAAGCTCGCCCGCGTCTCCGAAATGGAAGAACGTGGCGAGATCAGCCCGATCATCCGGCTGGAAAAGAGCTACCTGTGCAACTTCACGTGCACTCACTGCTCGGCCGAGTACTACATGGACCGTCACCTCAAGAAGGTCTTCAATATCGTCGACGAGCGCCGCAAGATCGACCTGGCCGACATCCGCGAACTCTCCCGCCAGGCCGACGAACTGGGTCTGGCCCGCTTCGTCATTACCGGCGGCGAACCGCTGGTGATGAAGGATTTCGACGCCGTCGTCGAGGCCATCGACCCGGACAAGCATTACATCATCACCGACACCAACGGCTGGTTCCTCGACCTCGCCCGGGCAAAGCACCTCAAGTCCATCGGCGTCGAAAAAGTCCAAGTGTCCCTGGACAGCATGATCGAGGCCGAACATGACACTTTCCGCAACAAGCCGGGCTCCTACAAGCGGGTGATGCGCGCCATCGATGCCTCCCTCGATGCCGGTCTGAACATCATCCTGTCCACCGTGCTGGTCCGGGGCCGCGCCACCACCGACGAATTCCGGCAGATGTGCGAGTTCAGCAAGAGCAAGGGCATCGGCCTGTACGTCTCCTACGCCAAGCCGACAGGCTCATGCACCGAACACCCCGAATTCGTCATCACCAAGGAAGACGCCGACATCGTGCGCGAACTGGAAAAGGAATATTCCGTGTTCACCCACATGACCCCTTCCTATGGCTCCTACAAGGGCTGCATAACGGTGAAGGGCATCATCACCGTCACCTCCACCGGCGAAATCACGCCCTGCCCCTACATCGATTTCTCGCTGGGCAACCTGCGCCAGAACTCCCTCAAGGAGATCCTCGATCGCGGCATGCGCAACCCCTGGCTCGGCCCCCACCGGCCGGACTGCCTGATCGGCGAGGACCCCAAATTCATCAAGATCCACACCGAAAAGACCAAGGGCGCCACCCACCTGCCGCTGCCCTGGGGCCAGGGTTTTTCGGACCAGGACAGCCTGATGGATGCCTGACCGGCACACCCACTACAAGCCCGCCCAGCTGCCTCCCTTAAAGCGCCACAAGCCGACTCCCGACATGTCCGACACCTCATTCTTCGACGATTTCGGGAGATGCATCCCGACGCGCGCCACATCCGCGGTCCACACAAAGACACGGCGCTATTTCATCTGCCAACAACCGGTCATCGACTACGCAGAGATCCACGCGCGACTCGTCAAGCACCTGGGCGCCGGCCTCGAGATCAGCCCGGACGAGTTCGCCGAACGTGCACGCGCAATCCACGCGCGCCTGGAAGCCGACCCTCAAACCCGCAACATCAATCGCGGGGTCGGCATACCTTTCATCCTCCCGCGTACCCGTGTTCCGGATATCGGCGCGCTGCTGGACGAACGCTATCTGCCCGCCGTCGGCAGGGCCTTCCAGGAAAAATTCCCCGATTACAGCTTTACCAACCATCACCAGACCGGGCTGACCGGACGGCTGAGCATCCTGCCCGGCTCGCGGCACCAGAAGCTGCTCGACGCCATGAGCGAGCGGGATGTGGTTGGCGTGTACTTCCCGGCCTTCTCGGAATACTCGATCCCCGCCGCAGTCGAACAACTGGCAGCCCTGCCGGACAACTTCCTGCTCTCGGGCGGCTTCGACACCGCAGCAGCCCTCGTTGCGGCACCCGACTTGCTTCTTCGCACCGACGGTTACCCGCCGCTCCTGTGGCTCGGCGCGCTGGCCAGCGAAAAGGAAGGGATCGGCTACCAGTTTGAAGCCTACGGCTACAACCTGGCCTTCAACCGGCGGCCTCATCTGGGCCAGGCGGCCGAATACTGGGCCAACGGCATCACCCTTCTTGAGCAGTCCTGAGCGGCCAGCCCATGCCAAACCTCGACAACAAGCGAAAACTCTATTCCGCGCCACGTCACCCCTACTACGTGACAGCGCCGGACTACCGACGCACCTCGGCGGGCATCCGGGTGATGCACCAACTCTGCCACGCCCTCAGACGCAGCGGCTATGAGGCCTGGATCACCGCCGACCTCACCCATCCGGCTCTTGACACCCCAAAACTGACCGAAGCAGTCCGTGCCCATCATCGCGCCGAAGGTCTGGTGCCCATTGCGATCTATCCCGAAGTCGTCGGCAAGAACCCGCTCGACTGCCGGGTCGTCGTCCGCTACCTGCTCAACCGCCCCGGTATGCTTGGGGAGATGCCGGCCTACTCGCCGGACGACCTGATTTACGTCTATGAGCCTGAACTGCTCAAAACGGTCGAAAACGCGATCGGCGTGCTGCACATGCCGTCCATCAACACCGAGATCTTCAACAACCGCAACAACCCCGACGACACGTCGCGCAAAGGCAGCTGCATCTACTTCGGTCGCCATGCCGAGGGCGCCAAGGCGCATTCCGCCTTGGCCGCGGAATGCACGGTCATCACCCAGACCTACCCCGGCACCCACGAGGAAATGGCGGCCCTGCTGCGCCGTAGCGAACGGGTCTACTGTTTCGAGAACACCGCCATCTCGATGGAGGCCCGCCTGTGCGGCTGCCCGGTCGTGATCCTGCCCAGCCCGTTCTTTCATCAGGATAACTTTTTCGGACGGGGTCTCGGTTTCGAGCAAGGCGTGGCCTTCTCCATGGATCCGGCAGAACTGGAGCAGGCCCAAAGCACGGTCGGCAATCTTTCCGCTCTCTATGAAGCCCTGGAAACCGACTTCTGGCCAAAGCTCGACGAACTCATCGCCCTCACCCAGGACCGCGCCGAACGGGTGGTCCACGAGGAAGCCTCCGAAGACACGCAGCTCAACCACAGCCATCGCGACAATTCGGACTACGCCACCTGGCGCCGCCGCAAGACCCTCCAGGAGATCGACGCCCAGCTGCTCGCCGAGCGCATGGTGCTGAAGTGGAAAACCCGCCCCGGCATCCACCTGCTGCTTGCCCTGCGCGATGGCGAAGAGGCCCTCCTTGCGGACACCCTCGACAGCCTCGCCGCCCAGCTCTACCCCGAATGGCTGCTGACCATCGTGACGGCCCTGACGGCCCCCGAAGGCCTCGGCGAGACGCCCAACATCCAGTGGCTGGCCCTGCGCGACGAAGCCCACATCGACTACGTCA
>ERZ724504.457-NODE-457-length-23134-cov-6.873261_pt1 | contig 23134 bp, 18 predicted proteins | sample MGYA00376037_ERZ724504 | MGnify/ENA primary metagenome ERZ724504 (study PRJEB28724, sample SAMN07190888) | wastewater metagenome | isolation source: influent of sewage treatment plant in Hong Hong | place: USA: Christiansburg, Virginia | collected 2016-03-01 ... | reverse complement strand
TCAAGCGCTTAGCTCGAATCTTTTTGAAAATTGCCTTTCGTAGTTTAATTCACCCTATATTATTAATTTCCTTCATGCTTTCCCCATTGTTAATTAAAAGACGAAAAATTGTTTTCTCAATCAAATGCTTAACCACTAATAAGTTTGAGGCAACGAACTCCCTGCAGTGCAAATACTCAAGATTAAAAACGCCACAAGTATAACCTTGTGGCGTTTTTTTGTACTACATCTTAAATCTTATTTCTTCCGCTGCGGCGGCAAATCCGTACAGTGACCTTTAAATACCTCCGCCGCCATGCCGACTGACTCGCCGAGTGTCGGATGTGGGTGAATGGTTTTACCCACATCGACTGCATCCGCGCCCATTTCGATGGCGAGGCAGACTTCTGAAATCAAATCACCTGCGCCTGTGCCGACGATGCCGCCGCCGATGACGCGGCCAGTTTCTTCGTCAAAAATGAGTTTGGTGAAGCCTTCGTCGCGGCCGTTGGCAATCGCACGGCCTGAGGCGGCCCATGGGAATACGCCTTTGCCGATTTTGCGGCCTTCAGCTTTGGCTTGGTCTTCGGTGACGCCTGCCCAAGCCACTTCGGGGTCGGTGTAGGCGACGCTTGGGATTTGGCGCACGTCGAAGTAGGATTTTTCACCAAAAGCGGCTTCGGCGGCGACGTGGGCTTCGTGCACGGCTTTGTGGGCGAGCATGGGTTGACCGACGATGTCACCGATGGCGTAGATGTGCGGGACGTTGGTGCGCATTTGCGCGTCGACGTTGATGAAGCCGCGATCTGTCACAGCAACACCTGCCTTATCGGCATCAATCAACAAGCCATTGGGTGCACGGCCGACAGCGACGAGCACCATGTCATAGCGTTGTGGCTCGGCGGGTGCGGTGGATTTGTCGTTGGCTTTTTCAAACGTGACATAAATGCCGTCTTCGCGGGCTTCGACGCCGACGGTTTTGGTGTTGACGTACACGTTGTCGAAACGTTTTTCGTTGTACTTTTGCCAAACTTTGACGAGGTCGCGGTCGGCACCTTGCATGAGACCATCCATCATTTCGACGACGTCAAGGCGTGCGCCCAGACTGGAGTAGACCGTACCCATTTCGAGGCCAATGATGCCGCCGCCGATGATGAGCATTTTGTTCGGCACTTGGCGCAATTCCAGCGCGCCAGTGCTGTCGACAATCCGATCGTCTTGTGGAATGAAAGGCAAGTTGACCACGCGCGAACCTGCGGCAATGATCGCTTTCGCGAAACGCACCACTTTTTTCACATCGGTGGTTTCTGAACCAGTGCCAGTGGTTTCGATCACTTCCATGTGATTCGGATCAATAAATTTACCGATGCCGCGCACTGTGGTGACTTTACGTGCTTTTGCCATGCCTGCGAGGCCACCTGTGAGTTTTTTCACCACATTGGCTTTGTAATCACGTAATTTGTCGAGATCAACCGTCGGTGCGGCGAAGTTAATGCCGTGCGATCCCATGTGCTGCGCTTCATCCATGATGGCTGCGGTGTGCAATAACGCTTTTGAAGGAATGCAACCCACATTCAAGCACACACCACCGAGGGTTGAATAACGCTCAACAATCACGGTGTTCATGCCCAAATCAGCAGCACGGAATGCAGCCGAATAACCGCCAGGGCCCGCACCGAGAACAAGCATTTCGCATTCCACATCGACAGGGCCATTGTATGAACCTGCCGGAACAACCACTGCCGCGGGTGCTGCTGCAACCGTTGGCGTGGGGGCGGCCACAGGGGCGGGTGCGCTGGCGACGGATGCGGGTGCTGCTGAAGCCGCTGCTGATTCGAGCACCACAACAACGGTGCCTTCGCTGATTTTATCGCCCATGGCGACTTTGATTTCTTTCACCACACCAGCGGCACTTGAAGGCACGTCCATGGTGGCTTTGTCTGATTCCAGCGTGACCAGTGCATCTTCGACCGCGATGGTGTCACCGACTTTGACGTGAATTTCAATCACGGGGACATCGCTGTAATCGCCAATGTCTGGGACTTTAACTTCTACTAATTGACTCATTTTGTCTTCCTCTATTTTTATTGATTGCTCCGTCATTCCTGCGTTGAAATGACAACATTTAAATGTTTTTACCGTCGTAATGCACCACTTCTACACCATCTAAACTCAGCTCTTCATCCAAACAGTTCAAGTTAATCGCTGCAGACTCTTCACTGCCACCAGGGGCAATGCCAATTGAAAAAGGCGCACAACCGCAGGTTTTACAAAAATGATGGGCAATTTGATGCTTGTTAAACCAATACGTGCCAAAACTGCCTTCTGGCATGACCAAGTGTGCAGCGGCTTTTGACGTGAACCACAAACGATACCCTTTGCGCCGACAAATCGAACAATTGCATTGCACCACCTTCTTGATGTCCGCTTCAATCGCAAATTTCAACTGCCCGCAATGGCAGCTTCCTGTGTATTGCATGGTGTTATCCTTTTTGCACAGATGGTGGGCAATGCCCACCTTGCGTGTGCGAGCGCTTCAAATTGAAAAAGCGGTTCGAGACGTCACACGGTCTAAATAGTGTTCGAATGCATCGCATGTCGGTGCCATTTTAAACATTCGCACAAAGAAATTAAGCTGCGAACCGACGTACACATCCGCTGCGGTAAAACGTGAGCCCGCCACATAAGCGTTGTGCTGCAAATGTTCCGCCAATGCATTGATGGCGGCATCTAAATCACCACATCCCATGTTCACTTTTTGACGATCATCTAATGTGAGACCCGCGCCGTGAAACGCAAAGCCTTGCTCCAAGGTGGCGGCAGCAAAAAGTGTCCATCGGTAGTAATTGGCACGTTCGTCATCCAGCGGTTTTAAATTCGCCTCAGGAAAAACATCCGCCAAGTACAAGCAAATTGCCGCAGCTTCAGTGACAACTTTGCCGTCATGCACCAACGTTGGGACTTTACCCATGGGATTGAGTGCCAGAAACTCAGGTGTTTTCATCGCCGCGCCGTATTCGAGTTCAATCTTCTCGTACGGCACGCCGATTTCAGCAAGCATCCACTCGGCAATTTTGCCGCGTGACATGGGGTTGGTGTATAACGTGATGGACATTTCCACTTCCTTACATCAATACGCGACGGAAATCAGCCAAAACCGCAGCCAAGTACGCATTGAATCGTGCCGCTGCCGCACCGTCGATCACACGGTGATCAAACGACAAACACAATGGGCAGATCAAACGTGGGGTGAAATCTTTGCCATTCCACACGGGTTTCATTGCCGATTTCATCACGCCCAAAATGGCCACTTCAGGTGCATTGATGATTGGTGTGAACGATGTGCCGCCAATGCCACCCAATGATGAAATCGTGAAGCAACCGCCACTCATGTCGGCGGGCTTGAGCTTCCCTTCGCGCGCCTGTTTGGCCAAATCGCTCATTTCTGTGGCAATTTGAGCCACGCCTTTTTTGTCGCAATCTTTGATGACCGGCACCATCAGACCATTTGGCGTGTCGGCTGCAAAACCAATGTGGAAGTATTTTTTAAGGATGAGATTATCGCCATCGATCGATGCATTGAACTCTGGGAATTTCTTCAATGCCTGTACCACCGCTTTGATGATGAATGCGAGCATTGAGAATTTAACGCCTTGTTTCTCGTACTCTTTGTTCATTTGAACGCGGAAATTTTCGAGCTCAGTCACGTCTGCATCTTCATTGACCGTGACGTGAGGAATCATGACCCAGTTGCGTGCCAAATTCGCGCCAGAGATTTTCTTGATGCGTGACATCGGCTGCGATTCGATTTCGCCAAATTTGGTGAAATCGACTTTTGGCCATGGCAACAGATCCAAGCCAACGCCTGAGCCACCCGCTGGTGCAGCGACAGCCGCACCCGCCAAAGCCACTTGACCGGTCATGACCGATTTGATGAAACCACGCACATCATCGGGTGTGATGCGGCCTTTAATGCCCGAGCCCTTAACGAGGCCGATGTCGACACCGAGTTCGCGTGCAAACTTGCGCACCGATGGCGAGGCATGGGCCGTTTTTGATGCCGCAACGGCAACAGCAGGTGTGGCCGACGCAGCGGCAACGGCTGGCGCAGGGGCTGCCGCAGCAGGCGCTGGAGCGGCCGATGCCACAGGGGCTGCGGGTGCAGCCACTGGAGCAGGCGCAGATGCACTGCCCGCCGCTTCAATGATGACCACAACCGAACCTTCAGAGATTTTATCGCCCAAAGCGACTTTGATTTCCTTCACCACGCCCGCTGCGCTTGATGGCACGTCCATCGTGGCTTTGTCTGATTCGAGTGTCACCAGTGCGTCTTCAACGGCAATGGTGTCACCGACTTTAACGTGGATTTCGATAACGGGTACGTCGCTGTAGTCACCAATGTCTGGGACTTTGACTTCAACGGCACCGCCTGTCGCTGCTGCGGCCACGGGTGCAGCAGCTGTGGCTGGAGCCGCTGGAGCTGCGACTGCTGCAGCAACAGGGGCTGGGGCAGAAGCAGGAGCAGCCTCTGTGTTCGCGCCAGCGGCTTCGATAATGACCACAACCGAACCTTCAGAGATTTTATCGCCCAAAGCCACTTTGATTTCTTTCACCACACCCGCTGCGCTCGATGGCACATCCATCGTGGCTTTGTCTGATTCGAGTGTCACCAACGAATCTTCAACGGCGATCGTATCGCCGACTTTAACGTGGATTTCGATGACGGGTACGTCGCTGTAGTCACCAATGTCTGGGACTTTCACTTCTACTAATTGACTCATTTTGTCTTCCTCATTTTATTTATGTGGCTAGCCATCAAACTTCGCGATAGGTCTGAACATCAGGTGCTTGCACAAGTAATGACCCAATATTCGAAACCGCTTCAATCAGATGAGCACTACCTTCATGTTTTTTCAGTGCATCTTCACTCGCCCACCGCTCAACAAAGGTAAAGAAACTGTTGTCCTGCATGGAGTTCAATAACATATAGGACAAACAGCCCTCCTCTTGTTGCGTATGTTGGATCAGTTTGGCAAAAATATTACGTGCAGTCTCGATGTGCTCAGATTGAATTTTAAACTGAGCCAAAACATGAATGACTGTACTCATAGATTCTCCTGTCAACACTTAAACCGTCATAGGGTTTGGTTTCGTCACGTCCAAATTGTATTTGGCAATCGCTTGTGCCACGATTTCATTTGAAATGGTGCCTTCGTCAGCCAATGATTTGAGCGCGGCCACAGTGACCCAATAGCGGTTCACTTCAAAGAAGTGACGCAATTTTTCGCGCGTGTCCGAACGGCCAAAACCATCGGTGCCCAACACAGTGTAACGAGCAGGAACAAAAGCACGGATTTGCTCGGGCAAAGCACGAACATAATCGGTCGCAACCACCACAGGGGCTTTAGAATCACCCAAGATTTTTTCGACATGAGACACTTGGCGCGGTGCAGTTGGGTTGAGCAAGTTTTGACGCTCTGCTGCAATGCCATCGCGTGACAATTCGACAAAGCTTGGTGCAGCGTATAAATCAGCATCGACATTCCAGTCGTTTTTGAGCAATGTGGCCGCTTCCATGACTTCATTGAAAATGGTGCCTGAGCCCATCAAGCGGACTTGCGCATTGCCTGATTTACGGAAAGCATACAAACCTTTGATGATGTCTTGCTCAGCACCTTCTGGCATTGCTGGGTGTGCGTAGTTTTCATTCATCACTGTGAGGTAGTAGTACACATCCTCTTGCTCTTGGTACATGCGACGCATGCCGTCTTGCACGACCACAGCCACTTCATAGGCGAAGGTTGGATCATACGAAACGCAGTTTGGAATCGCACCAGACCACAAATGGCTGTGACCGTCTTCGTGCTGCAAGCCTTCGCCATTCAATGTGGTACGACCAGCGGTGCCGCCAACCAAGAAACCACGCGAACGCATGTCGCCCGCCGCCCAGCACAAGTCGCCAATGCGTTGGAAGCCAAACATTGAGTAGAAAATATAAAACGGAATCATCGGCAAGTTGTGCGTTGAGTACGATGTTGCAGCGGCAATCCAGTCACACATTGCGCCCGCTTCGTTGATGCCCTCTTGCAAGACTTGACCTGTTTTTGACTCTTTGTAGAACATCAATTGATCATGATCTTGCGGTGTGTAGGTTTGACCATCTTGATTCCAAATACCGAGCTGACGGAACAAACCTTCCATACCAAACGTTCGAGATTCATCAGGGACAATCGGTACGATGTATTTGTTGATGTTTTTGTCTTTCAGCAAAATGTTCAACATGCGCACGAACGCCATCGTGGTTGAAATTTCGCGACCTTCTGCGGTTTCTTTAAGCAAAGGTTCAAAAGCAGACAAAGGTGGGATCACCAGTTCAACATCGGTTTTACGACGGCGTTGTGGCAAGTAACCGCCCAACTCTTGACGACGGGCGCGCATGTATTCGAGTTCTTTTGAGCCTTCTTCGAACTTAACCAGCGGCGTCTTTTCCAAGTCTTCATCTTTGACGGGGATTGCAAAACGATCACGGAATGCGCGGATGTCTTCAATCGCCATTTTTTTCTGTTGATGCACCGTATTTTGTGCCTCACCCGATGAACCCATGCCGTAGCCTTTGACCGTTTTTGCCAAAATCAATGTCGGCATGTCAGTCGCATCTTGCGCTTCTTTGAAAGCAGCGTAAATTTTGTGTGGATCATGACCACCGCGGTTCAAATCCCAAATGTCGTCGTCAGACCAATCGGCGACCAAAGCTTCAAGTTCAGGCGTGTTGAACACGGTTTTACGCACATATGCACCATTCTTGGATTTCATCGTTTGGTACTCACCATCCACGATTTGACCCAAACGTTGCATCAAAATGCCTTTTTTGTCACGTGCAAACAACGCATCCCACTTCGTGCCCCAAATGACTTTGATGACATTCCAACCCGAACCACGGAATTCGGATTCGAGCTCTTGAATGATGCTGCCATTGCCGCGCACAGGGCCATCCAAGCGTTGCAGATTACAGTTGATGACAAACACAAGGTTGCCCAAACGTTCACGACCCGCCATGCCAATCGCACCCAATGATTCGGGCTCATCGGTTTCACCGTCACCCAAGAACGCCCAGACCTTACGACCTTCTGTTTGTTGCAAACCACGGTCTTGAATGTATTTCATGAAACGTGCTTGGTAAATCGCCATGATTGGCCCCAAGCCCATCGACACGGTCGGAAACTGCCAAAAATCAGGCATCAACCAAGGGTGTGGGTACGATGAAATGCCATTGCCATCCACTTCCTGACGGAATGAATCCACTTGTGCATCGCTTAAACGACCCAGCAAATACGCGCGTGAATAGATACCAGGCGAGCAATGGCCTTGCGAGAACACCAAATCACCACCATGGGTCGCCGAAGGTGCGTGCCAAAAATGGTTGTAACCGACTTCATACAAGGTCGCTGACGATTGGAATGAGCCAATATGGCCACCCACATTGGTGTCTTTATTTGCACGCAAAACCATGGCCATCGCATTCCAGCGCACATATGCACGGATGCGGTGCTCAATGTCTTGGTCACCAGGAATGCGTGGTTGTTGATCAACGGGGATGGTGTTGATGTATGGCGTTTGTGCACTGAAAGGTTGATGAACGCCATGCGTGCGCGCGTATGAAATGGTTTGGTCGATCAAGTAAGCCGCACGTTGTGAGCCACCATTTTCAATGACGCCATCTAAAGCGTCTAACCATTCTTGTGTTTCTTGCGTGTCAATGTCCACGCCCACATTGTGTTGTGCAGCCATGCTTGGGTCTCCTAAGAACTTGTTATTGTTAAATATTGTTAAATATTCATGTCAATCATATTAAACCTCGCAGTACCACTACCAAAGGTGTACTTGCAATTGTTTTATATTCTATGCGCTGTGTCAGCCAGCTGCAAGCACTTTCTCACAGAGTGATAGCTATTTTCATATTGCGAAAATACGGAGCAAACCTTCAATATAAAAATGAGACACGCACAAAGGTAAATACTTTAGAATCCGCTTTATACGCAATATTTCTATGGGGAAAATGAGTTATCACAGTTCCATTCACTGCCTGCTCAGTCTCGTCACTCATTCATATTTTTTTAGGATAAACCATGATTTCTCGTCACAATGTTGAAGACCGTTACTCAGATATGGCTGTTTACAATGGTGTTGCTTACCTTGCAGGGCAAATCGCCAACGACACCACACAAAATATTGTTGGTCAAACACGAGAAGTGCTGGGCATGGTGGACGCTTTGCTGCAAGAAGCAGGAACTGACAAATCCCACATCCTCATGGCGCACATTTATTTGAGCAACATGTTGGATTACGATGGGATGAACGAGGCGTGGGATGAATGGGTGAAAGACATCAAAGGCCATGCGCCACCAAGGGCAACCGTGCAATCGCCATTGGCAGGCAGTGAATTTTTAGTTGAAATCGTTGTCACTGCTGCCGTAGGTGCCACAACCAAATGAAGTAAGTTACGAATAATCAGAGGGGGTGAAGCGGGCATTGGATTCAATGTGTTGCGCACGAATCAATGCTTCGGTGAGGTTGCTGCATACATTTTCCGCATGGATGTCATCAAAAAATCCCGACCTTTGAATGATGGACGCGGGCTGATCATTCAACTCACACAGCACCAACGCAGCATTTTGTTTGACTAAATTTTTATGCACCATGCGAATGATGTCCATCCCTGTGGTGTCAATATTGATGACCTTGCTCATATCCAAAATCACCACTTTGGGCTGCACAGTGAGGTTGACCAGTTGCGACTCCATCTTGTTGGCCGCCCCAAAAAACAAACTACCAAACACACGAAAAGCCAAAATACGCGGGGCACCATCTTCATCTGACAACGCCTCAACACCATAGAAATCTTCCAATGGGATCCGTTCAATGCGGGTTAAATCAGACATGCGGTAAATAAAAAACAAGCTGGCCAACACCATGCCCAGCTCCACCGCCAAAGTCAAATCAAACACCACAGTGACAAAAAAAGTACTCAGCAAAACACTGCGATAAGCGCTTGAATAGCGCTTCAAGTCTTTAAATGCATGCCATTCACCCATGTTCAATGCAACCACCACCACAATCGCCGACAACGTTGCCAATGGAATGCTGCTCGCCAATGGTGCCAAAGCCAGCACCACGGCCAATAAGACCACTGCATGAATGATCCCCGCAATGGGCGTGCGCCCGCCCGTTTTGACATTGGTTGCGGTCCGCGCAATCGCACCCGTGGCTGCAAAGCCACCAAACAAAGGCGCAATGCAATTGGCCACACCTTGTGCCATTAACTCCTGATTGGGATCATGGCGATCATCAATCTGGCCATCGGCCACCCGTGCTGACAACAGCGACTCGATCGCTCCCAATAACGCAATGGTGAGCGCAGGTGAAATGAGCTGACCAATTAAGGACAGATCCAAAGTCGGCATGCTCAACGGGGGAATGTTTTGTGGAATGCCACCAAAGCGCGAGCCGATGGTTTCAACAGGCAAATGCATCAACAATGCCAAGGCGGTCATGATAACCAACACCGCCAATGGCGCTGGTGCATGACGCATCCATTCAAAGCGGCGCGCCCCACGACCCCAAGCAAGCAACAACAGCAAGGACACAACAGACACAAGCACCGTCGTTACGTCCAGTGTGTTTAAATGAAAAAAAAGGCTTTTCATTTTGGCAAAAAACTCACCAGGCAATTGGTCGATTTTCAAGCCTAAAAACTCTTTCACTTGCGACAAGAATATCACCACCGCTATGCCGTTGGTGAAACCAATCACCACAGAAACAGGGATGAAACGGATGAGGTTTCCCAAACGAAAAGCCCCCATCGCCAGCAACATCAAACCCGCCATCATGGTGGCAATCAGTAGGTTTTGTACACCATGCTGTACAACAATGCCATACACAATCGGAATAAATGCCCCTGTCGGGCCACCAATTTGAACGCGCGAACCGCCCAATGCCGAGATGATGAAGCCCGCCACAATGGCCGTCCAAATGCCTGCCGTAGGGCTCATGCCCGACGCGATGGCAAAAGCCATTGCCAGCGGCAAGGCAAGCACGCCGACGGTGATGCCCGCCGACACATCGGATAACAACATGCTTTTGTTGTAATTGCCGAGGCAATCCAACAATTTTGGATGGAAATGGATTCTCATTACTTGCCTCTTATTTTTATAGTCAAACTTGACTGTCATCCAATGTGTTTATGTGCGGATTTATTTTGGTTTTTCAGGTGCATGATGGCCCTTCAATCAACCTGCTGAATCGATGAACCCTGCCATATTGTGTAACTCACTGCAAGGGAAAATGTCATTGGAAATGACTCATGATACAAAAAACCCGCATCAAAGATGCGGGTTTTTTTATTAACAATTCAAACACTTGTCAAGTTGATGTCAGCATCACTCTGCTGACGGCGTTTGCGTGAAGTCCATGACATCGTCAGCGCCTTCAACCGCAAAGGCTGGGGCGTCATCGAAAATCGCAGCTTCTTGTTGCGCACGGTTGTGATCATGGGTTTTTTTATTCGCACGTGCACGGTGGAAAGCCAAACCCGTACCCGCAGGAATCAAACGACCCACAATGACGTTCTCTTTCAAGCCACGCAGTTCATCGCGTTTGCCCATGATTGCCGCTTCGGTCAAGACACGTGTGGTTTCTTGGAACGATGCCGCAGAGATGAACGAATCGGTCGACAACGATGCTTTGGTGATACCCAACAAAACATTGCTGTAAGTTGCGGGTTGCTTCTCCGCAGCCACCATGCGTTCATTCTCAATCAACATTTCAGAACGTTCGACCTGCTCACCTGGAATGAACTTGGTGTCGCCCGCATCAACGATTTGCACACGACGCAACATCTGACGCACAATCACTTCGATGTGCTTGTCATTGATTTTCACGCCTTGCAAACGATACACGTCTTGAACCTCATCGACGATGTAAGTCGCCAACGCTTCAATGCCCAACAAACGCAAAATGTCTTGTGGATCGGCTGGGCCTTCAATGATGACCTCACCTTTATTCACCACTTGACCGTCATGCACTGACAAGTGCTTGTCTTTGGCAATCAAGAACTCATGACTGCCACCGTCCAAGTCAGTGATGACCAAACGTTGTTTACCACGGGTTTCTTTACCAAAGGTCACTGTACCGGTTACTTCAGCCAACATGCCCGCGTCTTTCGGTGAACGGGCTTCAAACAACTCGGCCACACGCGGCAAACCACCGGTAATGTCACGGGTTTTTTGCGATTCCATTGGAATACGCGCCAACACCTCTCCTTTACCAACTTCTTGACCGTCACGCACCATGATCAAGGCACCGATTTGGAAGCCAATGGTCACGGGGTGTTCTGTACCCGGAATCTTCACTTCTTCACCCAACTCATTCAACAATTTCACTTGTGGGCGAACCGTTTTAGAGGTTGAAGAACCGCGGCGTTTCGGATCAATCGCCACCAAAGTCGCCAAGCCAGTCACTTCATCAATTTGACGGGCAACAGTCACGCCTTCTTCGACGTTTTCAAACTTCAGACGACCTGCATACTCGGTGATCACAGGACGGGTCAATGGGTCCCATGTCGCCAATTGCGTACCGGCTTTGATTTGTGCGCCATCAACGAACAACAAAATCGCACCGTATGGCACTTTATGACGTTCGCGTTCACGGCCATAATCATCAGCGATGATGATTTCACCTGAACGAGAAATCACGATTTGCTCGCCTTTGGTGTTGGTCACATAACGCATGGTGTTGGTGAAACGCAAAATGCCATTTGATTTGGCTTCAACACTGGACACGACTGCTTGACGCGATGCGGCACCACCAATGTGGAAGGTACGCATCGTCAACTGTGTACCCGGTTCACCAATCGATTGCGCTGCGATCACACCCACAGCCTCACCTTTGTTGACCAAGCCACCGCGACCGAGGTCACGACCATAACATTTCGCACACAAACCATAGCGCGTGTCGCATGACAACGGCGTGCGGACTTTAACCTCATCAATGCCCAATTTTTCGATCAATTCAACTTGATCTTCTTCGAGCATCGTGCCCACTTCAAACACGGTTTCTTGGGTTTCAGGGTTGATCACATCGGCCACCACCACACGACCCAAAATGCGTTCGCGCAAAGCTTCGATGACTTCACCACCCTCAACGAGGGCTTTCATGGCCACGCCATTCGATGTGCCGCAATCATCCTCTACCACCACCAAATCTTGAGTCACATCAACCAAACGACGGGTCAAGTAACCCGAGTTCGCTGTTTTCAATGCGGTATCGGCCAAACCTTTACGCGCACCGTGGGTTGAAATAAAGTATTGAGAAACGTTCAAACCTTCACGGAAGTTCGCCGTGATCGGCGTTTCGATGATCGAGCCGTCTGGCTTGGCCATCAAACCACGCATCCCCGCAAGCTGGCGAATCTGTGCCGCTGAACCACGCGCACCGGAGTCGGCCATCATGTAAATCGCGTTGAACGATTCTTCACGGGTTTCGTTGCCATGACGATCCAACACTGGATCCGTCGACAAGTGTTCCATCATCGCTTTACCGACTTGATCACCCGCACGACCCCAAATGTCAATCACTTTGTTGTAACGCTCACCTGAAGTCACCAGACCTGAAGAATACTGCTGTTCGATTTCTTTCACTTCTTTAGAAGCGGCGGCAATCAAACCTTCTTTGGCGGCAGGGATCAACATGTCATCGACGCAAATTGAAATGCCTGCGCGCGTTGCCAATGAGAAACCGTTTTCTTTCAAACGATCCGCAAACAACACGGTTTCGTTCAGGCCACACTTACGGAAGACCAAAGTAATCAATTTAGAGATTTCTTTTTTCTTCAGCGTTTTGTTCATGATTTCGAACGACAAACCGGCTGGCAAAATTTCTGACAAGAACGCACGACCCACGGTGGTTTCGTAACGCTTCATGCGTGTGGTGCGTTCGCCTGTTGCTTTATCAATGTCCACTTCAGCAATGCGCACCGTGATGCGCGTGGTCAATGCCAATTCACCTGCTTGATATGCACGACGCACTTCATTCACATCCGCACAGAACATGCCTTCACCAATGCCATTGGTTTTCGCGCGGGTGGCGTAATACAAACCCAAGACGATATCTTGCGACGGCACAATTGAAGGCTCGCCAGACGCTGGGAACATGATGTTGTTCGATGCCAACATCAATGTACGGGCTTCGGTTTGCGCTTCGATCGACAACGGCACGTGAACCGCCATTTGGTCACCGTCAAAGTCGGCATTAAAGGCCGCGCAGACGAGTGGGTGCAATTGAATCGCTTTGCCTTCAATCAACACAGGTTCAAACGCTTGAATACCCAAGCGGTGAAGTGTTGGTGCACGGTTCAACATCACTGGATGTTCGCGAATCACGTCTTCCAAGATGTCCCACACCACAGGCTCTTGCATTTCAACCATGCGTTTGGCTGATTTGATCGTGTTGGCCAAACCTTGAACTTCGAGTTTGTTGTAAATGAAGGGTTTGAACAATTCCAAAGCCATCAATTTTGGCAAACCGCATTGGTGCAATTTCAGCTGTGGACCGACCACAATCACCGAACGACCCGAGTAATCCACACGTTTACCCAACAAGTTTTGACGGAAACGACCGCCCTTACCTTTGATCATGTCTGCCAAAGATTTGAGCGCACGTTTGTTCGCACCCGCCATCGCTTTACCGCGACGACCGTTATCGAGCAAGCTGTCCACCGCTTCTTGCAACATGCGTTTTTCATTGCGCGTGATGATTTCAGGCGCACGCAACTCCAACAAACGTTTCAAACGGTTGTTGCGGTTGATCACACGGCGGTACAAATCGTTCAAGTCAGACGTCGCAAAACGACCGCCGTCCAATGGCACCAACGGACGCAAGTCTGGTGGCAACACAGGCAACACTTCCATCACCATCCATTCAGGACGAATGCCTGAACGTTGGAACGCTTCAAGAATCTTCAAGCGCTTGGCGATTTTTTTGATTTTTGCATCAGACGATGTTGCTTGCAACTCAGCGCGCAAACGTTCGATGTCCGCAGGCGTATCCAAGTTTTGCAACAACTCACGAATGCCTTCTGCACCCATCAACGCGCGGAACTCATCACCGTACTCTTCAGTTTTGGCGTAGAAGTCATCTTCCGTCATGATTTGGCAACGTTTGAGCGGTGTCATGCCAGGTTCGATGACCACGTAGGCTTCAAAGTACAACACGCGTTCAATGTCACGCAAGGTCATGTCCAGCACCATGCCCAAACGAGATGGCAATGATTTCAAGAACCAAATGTGTGACACAGGCGCGGCCAATTCGATGTGGCCCATGCGCTCACGACGCACTTTGGTCAACGTGACTTCAACGCCACAGCGTTCGCAAATCACGCCGCGGTGTTTCAGACGTTTGTATTTACCGCACAAGCATTCATAATCTTTGATGGGGCCAAAAATTTTCGCGCAAAACAAACCATCGCGTTCAGGTTTGAACGTACGGTAGTTAATGGTTTCAGGCTTTTTGACCTCGCCAAAAGACCATGAACGGATTTTTTCAGGCGACGCCAAGCCGACTTTGATGGCCTCAAAGTTTTCATCGGGTTGGACTTGTTTAAATAAGTCGAGCAATGCTTTCATAATCTCAAGCTCCAAAAACATTCAAAAAAAGTAACAACCAACTTTTTTTGATTTTAATTTAGAGATTTTGCGCGGGCAAGCCGCACAAAATCTGATTTCAATTCACGTAACAATTCTGCAATCAAACACGTTCGAGATCAATGTCAACGCCCAGTGAGCGAATCTCTTTAACCAACACATTGAATGATTCAGGCATGCCTGGATCGATTTCATGTTCGCCTTTGACCAAGCTGTCATACATTTTGGTACGGCCATTGATGTCATCCGACTTGACCGTCAACATCTCTTGCAAGATGTATGACGCACCGTATGCTTCAAGTGCCCACACCTCCATCTCACCGAAACGCTGACCACCAAACTGCGCTTTACCGCCGAGTGGCTGTTGCGTCACCAAGCTGTATGGGCCTGTTGAACGGGCATGCATCTTGTCGTCAACCAAATGGTGGAGTTTCAGGATGTGCATGTAACCCACAGTGACATGACGCTCAAACGCTTCACCCGTACGACCATCGTACAAACGCACTTGAGTTTTCGTTGGCGTGAAGCCACGCAATGCCGTCGCTGGATCGTCATCAGGGAAGGCCAAATCAAGCATGCGACGAATTTCTTTTTCAGAAGCGCCGTCAAACACTGGGGTTGCAAATGGCACGCCTTTTTTCAAGTTGTGCGCCAAAGCCATGATTTCATCGTCAGAGAAGGCGTTCAAATCTTCTTTTTGGCCTGAACCGTTGTAAATCTTGTCCAAAAACTCACGCATTTTTTCGACTTTGACTTGTTCAGCCATCATCTTGTCAATGCGCCAGCCCAAACCTTTGGCCGCCCAACCCAAATGCACTTCCAAAACCTGACCCACGTTCATGCGCGAAGGCACGCCCAATGGATTCAACAAAATGTCAACGGGTGTGCCATCGGCCAAATGCGGCATGTCTTCGATCGGCAAAATGCGTGACACCACACCTTTGTTACCGTGACGACCCGCCATTTTGTCACCAGGCTGCAAACGACGTTTAACCGCAAGGTAAACCTTAACCATTTTGATCACGCCTGCTTGCAGGTCATCACCTTGGGTCAATTTCTTGCGTTTTTCCTCGAAAGCACTGTTGAATTGTGCACGTTTTTGTTCAAGTGAATCACGCACAGCTTCCATTGCTTTGGCCGCATCTTCATCCGCCAAACGAATGTCAAACCACTTGTATTTATCAGCCAAATCATGCAAATACTCGGCCGTGATGGTTGCGCCTTTGGCCAATTTATTCGGGCCGCCGTTGACCATTTTATTGATCAACATTTTTTCCAAACGGATGAAGGCATCGCCTTCAACAATGCGCATTTGGTCATTCAAATCATGGCGATAGCTGTTCAAATCCGATTGAATGATCGACTCAGCACGTGCATCGCGTGGTGTGCCTTCGCGCGTGAACACTTGCACGTCAATCACGGTACCTGTTGTACCACCTGGTACGCGCAATGAGGTGTCTTTCACATCAGAAGCTTTTTCACCGAAAATCGCGCGCAAGAGCTTTTCTTCTGGTGTGAGTTGCGTTTCGCCTTTTGGCGTCACTTTACCAACCAACACGTCGCCGGCTGACACTTCAGCACCAATGTAAATGATGCCAGAGTCATCCAAACGGTTCAATTGCAACTCAGCCAAGTTTGAAATATCACGGGTGATGTCTTCTGCACCCAACTTGGTGTCACGCGCCACAACGGTCAACTCTTCAATGTGAATCGAAGTGTAGCGATCATCGGCCACCACGCGTTCAGAAATCAAAATCGAGTCTTCGAAGTTGTAACCGTTCCAAGGCATGAAGGCGACCATCATGTTTTGACCCAAAGCCAATTCACCCAAATCCGTTGACGCGCCGTCCGCAATCACGTCGCCGCGTGCCACGATGTCGCCTTTTTTAACGATCGGACGTTGGTTGATGTTGGTGTTTTGGTTTGAACGGGTGTATTTGATCATGTTGTAAATGTCAACACCGACTTCGCCTGCAACCGCCTCTTCATCATTCACGCGAATCACGATGCGGTTTGCATCGATGTGGTCAACAACACCACCACGCAAAGCTTGCACCGCTGTGCCCGAGTCGACCGCGACAGTGCGTTCAATGCCCGTACCGACCACGGCTTTTTCAGCGCGCAAACAAGGCACGGCTTGACGTTGCATGTTGGAACCCATCAATGCACGGTTCGCATCATCGTGTTCAAGGAAAGGAATCAACGATGCCGCAGCAGAAACGATTTGTGACGGTGCAACGTCCATGTATTGCACGCGCTCGGGTGACACGAGCAAGGTTTCACCCGATTCACGCGCAGAGACCAATTCATCGGTCAACAAGCCATTTTCAGCCACAGTCGCATTCGCCTGCGCAATCACGTATTTGCCTTCTTCAATCGCTGACAAATAGTCGATGGTGTCAGATACTTTACTGTCAGACACACGGCGATATGGCGTTTCGATGAAACCGTATTCGTTCAAACGCGCATAAATCGCCATTGAGTTGATCAAACCAATGTTTGGTCCCTCTGGTGTTTCAATCGGGCACACACGGCCATAATGCGTCGGATGCACATCTCGCACCTCAAAGCCAGCACGTTCACGCGTCAAGCCACCAGGGCCCAGTGCAGAAATACGGCGTTTGTGCGTGATTTCAGACAATGGATTGGTTTGATCCATGAACTGAGACAATTGTGACGAACCGAAGAACTCTTTAATCGCCGATGAGATCGGTTTGGAGTTGATCAAATCATGTGGCAACAAACCTTCTGATTCCGCTTGTGCCAAACGTTCTTTCACGGCACGTTCAACACGCGCCAAACCAGAGCGGAATTGGTTTTCAGTCAACTCACCCACACAACGCACACGACGGTTACCCAAGTGATCGATGTCATCCACTTCACCCTTGCCATTGCGCAAATCAACGAGCGTTTCAATCACATTCAAGATGTCGGTGTTGTCCAATACCATTGAGCCTTCGTCAGAATCACGGCTCAAACGGCGGTTGAACTTCATACGACCCACGCGTGACAAATCATACGCATCTGGGTTGTAGAACAAACGGTGGAACAAGGCTTCAACGGCCTCTTCGGTCGGTGGTTCACCAGGACGCATCATGCGGTAAATCGCGATGCGCGCTGCATTTTGATCGGCCGTATCATCCAAACGCAAAGAGTTTGAAATGAATGCGCCATGATCCAATTCATTGGTGTACAAAGTGTCCACAGACGCGATGCCAGCCATGCGCAGTTTTTTCAGTAAATCTTCAGTCAACTCTGCATTGGCATTGGCAATCACCTCACCTGTGTCACGGTCAATGATGTTTTTCGCCAACACCAAGCCCAACAAGTAATCTTCTGGCACAACAATTTCTTTGAGCCCTGATTTTTCGATGTCACGGATGTGCTTGCCTGTGATGCGTTTGTCGCGTGCCACGAGGACATTGCCCGATTTATCAATGATGTCAAAGCGTGCAACTTCACCGCGCAAACGCTCAGGCGCCACGTCAATGTAACCGCCCTCAACAGACAATTTAACAGGGACAAACTCGAAGAAGTTTTCGAGAATTTGCTCTGGTGTCATGCCAATCGCTTTAAGCAAAATGGTCACTGACATTTTACGGCGACGATCCACACGGAAATACAAGATGTCTTTGACATCAAACTCAAAATCCAACCATGAACCACGGTAAGGGATGATGCGAGCAGAGAACAATAATTTACCTGAGCTGTGGGTTTTACCCTTGTCATGCTCAAAGAACACACCAGGCGAACGGTGCAACTGAGACACGATCACACGCTCAGTACCGTTAATCACGAACGAGCCTGTATTGGTCATCAAAGGCATTTCGCCCATGTAGACTTCTTGCTCTTTAATTTCTTTAATGGTCGGTTTTGATGCTTCTTTATCCATCAACACCAAGCGCACTTTGGCGCGCAAAGATGAGCAATATGTCAAACCACGTTGTTGACATTCTTTCACATCAAAAATGGGATCAGCCAACTGATAACCCACAAACTCCAAGCGAGCCATGCCATTGTGCGATTCAATCGGGAAAATCGATGTGAATGCGGCTTGCAAGCCTGTGTTGGTGCGTTTATCAGTTGCTACGTTTGCTTGTAAAAAATCATAGAATGAGCGCAATTGCGTTTCGAGCAAGTAAGGCACTTCTTGCACAACTTCGCGCTTGGCAAAGTTTTTACGAACACGCATTTTCTCGGTGAATGAATAAGTTTGGGCCTTCGCCATCACACACTCCAAAAGACGACATGATGTGCGCAAACCATCCAACAGCACACAACATGACTAAAACGACACGGACGACCATAGGGGGAATTTGGTGGTTGGCCACTACCAACCGCTGGCGGACAATACACATGCGCATTGAATTGAAAAACGTTATATGAAAAAACGCTCGGCGAGCCTCTCTATCGAAGCACCCGCCCACAATGGACTGCACGCATATCCGACCAAATTTATTTTCTCGTCGTCGAGAAGAAAACAAACAAAAATGCACTCACCTATTTCCAGCAAATGCATTTATGTTTAATTTCAAAGAGAAATCGGGTTAAATTTTTAGACAGTCTGAAATTATACCAGATTTTCAAACGCTCAGGGACACTAATTTTAGCGCAAAAAACTGGCAACATTGCTGCTGCCAGTTTTTAAAACCCAATAACAAATTACTTGAGTTCTGCTTTCGCGCCAGCTTCTTCCAATTTTGCTTTAGCAGCTTCTGCATCAGCTTTTGGAGCGGCTTCTTTAACTGTTTTTGGTGCGCCATCAACGAGGTCTTTCGCTTCTTTCAAGCCCAAACCAGTGATTTCACGAACTGCTTTAATCACGCTGACTTTATTTGCGCCAACTTCAGTCAACACAACGTCAAAATCAGTTTTTTCTTCAGCAGCAGCTGCTGCGCCGCCCGCTGGGCCTGCAACAGCAACAGCTGCAGCAGAAACGCCAAATTTTTCTTCGAATGCTGATACCAAATCATTCAAATCCATTACAGACATTGCACTTACTGCTTCCAAGATGTCATCTTTAGTGATAGCCATTTAAAACTCCTAACAATCGGTTCTTTGAACCGCAAATATTTAATGTGAGATCACGCCACACACAAGTGAGGCGAAAATCAAATCGTGAAATTAAGCTGCTTCTGACTTCTGTGCGGCTACAGCGGCCAAAGCGCGCGCCATACCTGCTACAGGTGCTTTCATTACGTATGCCAACTTCGACAACAACTCTTCGCGAGAAGGGATGCTTGCCAATGCTTTGATACCAGCTTGATCGAGCAACTTGCCGTTGTAAACGCCAGCTTTCAAGATCAATTTATCATTGGTTTTAGCAAAGTCATTCAAGACTTTAGCGGCAGCGACAGCATCTTCAGAGATGCCATAGATCAATGGACCCGTCAGTTCAGCCGATAAAGACTCAAATGACGTGCCTTCGATCGCACGGCGTGCCAATGTGTTTTTCAACACTTGGATGTGAACGCCTTGCGCGCGCGCATTTTTACGCAATGTCGTCAGAGCGCTAACGCCAACCCCACGATATTCAGCCACTGCCATTGTTTGCGCGCTTGCTACAATTTGCGCAACTTCTGACACGACGGCTTTTTTACCTTCAAGATTCAATGCCACGTTATACTCCTACTTCATTTATAAAGTCGTGCACATTCAAAAGAACATCGCACAACACCCAACGACTTCCGTCATGGTTTTGCTTTATAAACATAAAACGAAATCATTTTCGGGGTCGCCATTCTGCGTTGGCTTTCATTCGAGGAAACTTGATCAAAACCAAGCATCGCCAAACGATCATTAAGTGCAACACACCAACGGTCTTTGAAAGCCCGTTGTGGCGTTTTAAGCATTTCAACTAAAAACACACACAACAACCCAAAGCTCTCTTTTATACCGCAGTCATTCAACTGCCGTATAGTCATACCTATTAGCCAGCGATTGTACCGCTGTCCACGCGCACGCCCACACCCATTGTTGATGAGAGTGCAACTTTACGCACATAAACGCCTTTGCTTGAAGCTGGTTTCAATTTAACCAATGCATCAACCAATGCCGCCAAGTTCGATTTCAATGCAGCAACTTCAAAGTCAGCGCGACCCAAAGTGGCGTGAATGATACCGCCTTTGTCCACACGGAATTGCACTTGACCGGCTTTAGCATTTTTAACTGCAGTTTCAACATCAGGCGTCACAGTACCAACTTTTGGATTTGGCATCAAGCCACGTGGGCCCAAGATTTGACCCAAAGTACCAACGATACGCATTGCATCTGGAGTGGCAATCACGATGTCAAAATCCATTTGGCCAGCTTTAACTTGCTCAGCCAAGTCTTCCATACCAACAATGTCCGCGCCAGCTGCTTTAGCCAACTCAGCTTTTTCGCCTTGAGCAAAAACCGCCACACGGACTGTTTTACCTGTACCCGCTGGCAAAACAACCGAACCACGAACAGTTTGATCTGATTTCTTTGGATCAACGCCGAGTTGAATTGCAACGTCAACAGATTCGTTGAATTTTGCAGTCGCTGTTTCTTTGACCAAAGCCAAAGCGTCATCTGCTGCATAGACTTTATTGCGATCGACCTTAGCCGCCAATGCTTTTTGTTTTTTAGATAATTTCGCCATGATTACAGACCCTCCACCGTGATGCCCATGCTGCGAGCGCTACCAGCGATGGTGCGTACAGCTGCGTCCAAATCAGCTGCCGTGAGGTCAGGCTGTTTGGCTTTTGCAATTTCTTCCGCTTGTTCGCGCGTGATTTTAGCCACTTTGTCCGAATGTGGACGTGCAGAACCTTTGGTGATTTTCGCTGCTTTTTTCAACAACACCGTTGCAGGCGTTGTTTTCATCACGAAAGTGAAGCTCTTGTCAGCAAATGCTGTGATGACCACAGGAACTGGCAAACCAGGCTCGATGCCTTGGGTTGCAGCGTTAAACGCTTTACAGAACTCCATGATGTTCAAACCACGTTGACCCAATGCTGGACCAACTGGAGGAGACGGGTTTGCTTTGCCCGCTGGGATTTGCAGCTTAATAAAGCCGATAATCTTCTTTGCCATAATTAACCTCTAAATGAGTGGTATCGCCATTTTAAGCATGTGCATGCTTGACTTTGGCTCCTCGTGCCGTTCATTTGAACATTCTGATTTATTTCAAAAACAAACCAGAGCAGGTTGAACGGCTTAACCTGTATTTTTTATTGAACCTTTTCAACCTGATCAAAACCCAGCTCAACTGGGGTTGCACGGCCAAAAATAGTCACAGTGACACGCAATTTATTGCGATCATAATTCACTTCTTCAATCACACCATTGAAGTCAGCGAAAGGCCCTTCAGTGACACGCACAGACTCGCCCACCTCAAATTCAATTTTTGGACGCGGACGCTCACCATTCATGTGTGCGAGAATTTTATCCACATCGGCCTGCGGCAAAGCATGCGGCTTATTGCCCACCCCACCCACAAACCCAGAAACCTTGGGCGTGCTCTTGACCAAATGCCAAGACTCATCGGTCATTGCCATTTCGATCAACACATAACCCGAGTACAAGCGACGCTCAACCACCACGCGCTTGCCATTACGCATTTCAACAACCTCTTCGGTCGGCACCAACACACGGCCAAATTGCTCTTGCATTTCAGAACGCCCAATGCGCTCATTCAGAGCGCGCTCAACACTCTTTTCCATGCTTGAGTACACCTGAACAAAATACCAACGCTTATCCATATTATTTCCAACGCAAAATTAAGTCGTACAGTACGAATTCAAGAACTTTATCCACACCCCACAGGAACAAAGACATGACGCCCACAAAAGCAAAAACGACACCTGTCATTTGAAAAACTTCTTTGCGCGTCGGCCACACCACTTTACGTGTTTCGCGATAGGCCTCATTGGCAAAAGTCAAAAACGACTTGCCTGTCGGCGACACAAAAAACGACACAACAGCAGCAGCAAAGCCTGCAAGCAAAATGGCCGGCTTCACATATTCCGAAGCATCCTTAGGCACAAAAAAATAGGCCATAAATGCGGCCACTAATATTACGATCGGTACCCAAACGCCCCACTTGGCATTCGATACATCTTTAATCTGTTGAGATTGAGACATGTACTCACTCTACTTGAAGCAATCAAAAAAATTTGACTTGATTAGGAATTGACGCGAGAACCGCGACATTTGAAACAACTTGTTTTTCGATATGGCAGGGGCGGAGGGTCTCGAACCCCCAACCTACGGTTTTGGAGACCGTCACTCTACCAATTGAGCTACGCCCCTACACCGAAAAACTTAAAACGGGATTCTATCACATTTACAGAACCCCGTCTATTTTTTATCCAAAACAACCCACCTCAATGCGTTATTTTGGATCAATCTTCAACCCTAAACCACGGGTTAATCATACTTAAGCAATGATTTTAGCCACAACACCCGCGCCGACGGTACGACCGCCTTCACGA
>ERZ724504.455-NODE-455-length-23190-cov-7.678928_pt1 | contig 23190 bp, 17 predicted proteins | sample MGYA00376037_ERZ724504 | MGnify/ENA primary metagenome ERZ724504 (study PRJEB28724, sample SAMN07190888) | wastewater metagenome | isolation source: influent of sewage treatment plant in Hong Hong | place: USA: Christiansburg, Virginia | collected 2016-03-01 ... | reverse complement strand
AAGGGCGCGCACTTCATCGAGCTGTGCTGCCAGCGCAAGATTCCGCTGGTGTTTTTGCAGAACATCACCGGCTTCATGGTGGGCCGCAAGTATGAGAACGAAGGCATTGCCCGCCACGGCGCCAAGCTGGTGACGGCCGTGGCCACGGCGGCGGTGCCCAAGTTCACCATCATTATTGGCGGCAGTTTTGGCGCGGGCAATTACGGCATGTGCGGCCGCGCTTATTCGCCGCGCTTTTTGTGGATGTGGCCTAACGCGCGCATCAGCGTCATGGGCGGCGAACAGGCCGCCAGCGTGCTGGCCACCGTCAAACGCGACGGTATTGAGTCCAAGGGCGGAAGCTGGAGCGCCGAGGAGGAAGAAGGCTTCAAGGCCCCGATTCGCCAGCAGTATGAAGACCAGGGCCATCCTTACTACGCCACGGCCCGGCTATGGGATGACGGCGTGATCGACCCGGCTGACACGCGCCGCGTGCTGGCGCTGGGGCTGGCGGCATCGCGCAACGCACCGATTGAAGACACCCGGTTCGGCGTCTTCCGCATGTAAAAACCGCCAAGGTACAGATCATGATGCGCCACCATTTTTTCATCGCTCTCTCGTCACTGCTGCTGGCTTTGCCCATGGCGGCAAGGGCAGAGCTGGCTGTGCAGCAAATGGATGTGCGTATTCCCGTCGCCGTGCCTGCTGCTGGTGCATCGCCCGCGCACACCGCAGAGCTTGCGGGCCATATCTACCGGCCACAGGCTGCCGGTCCGTGGGGGCTGGTGGTGCTCAGCCATGGTACACCCAGCGGCAAAGAGGCCCGCGAGGCATTGACGGAGCGCTATGCCCCGCAGGCCCGCGCCATTGCGGCACTGGGTTATGTGGTGGTGACGGGTTTGCGCCGTGGCTATGGCGCATCGGATGGACCGCTGGCCGACCGTTATGGTCGCTGCGATGCCCCGGATTACATCCACGCCGCGCAAGAGGCCGCGCGTGATGTGGCGGCCATCATGACCTACGGCCAGAAGCTGCCCGATGTGGATGCCGCCAAGGTGGTGCTGCTGGGCAAGTCTGCCGGGGGCTTTGCCTCGCTGGCGCTGGCAGCGCAGCAGCCTGCGGGTTTGCGCGGCGTCATCAGCTTTGCCGGGGGGCGTGGTGCCCAGCCGCAGATGCGTGAAAAAGGCAGCGTGTGCGGCGAGCCTGAACTACTGAAAACCGTGGCCAGTTTTGCCGCCACCAGCCGTGTGCCGCAGCTGTGGATCTATGCAGAAAACGATAGCTACTTTCGCCCGCCACTGGTGCGGCAGATGGCTCAAAGTTATCAACAGGCCGGATACCCTCTGAGGCTGGTTTTTGTGCCGCCCAGCGGGCATGAAGGCCACCGCTTTTTTGATCTGCCAGCCAACATAGACCAATGGCTGCCGCAGGTGCGTGAATTCCTCGCGCAGCAAATGCCGGCCACAGCGACGGCTGCACTGCAAAGCAATCACTCGATGGGAGACAAACCATGACCGCTTTGACCTTGACCGTGGACGGTGGCATTGCCCGCATCACGCTGGCCCAGCCCGAGATTCGCAACGCCTTCAGCGATATCGGCATTGCCGAAATTACCGCAGCCTTTCACAAGGTGGGTGAGCGCGCCGATGTGCGCGCCGTGGTGCTGGCGGCCGAAGGCCCGGCCTTTTGCGCAGGTGCCGATCTGAACTGGATGCGGCGCATGGCCGATTACTCCCGCGATGAAAACCGCGTGGATGCCGGCCTGCTGGCCGAGATGCTGCGCACCATCTACGAATGCCCAAAGCCCACGATTGCGCGCGTGCAGGGCGATGTGTATGCCGGCGGCATGGGCCTGGTGGCCTGCTGCGACATGGCGGTGGCGGTGGATACCGCAGGCTTTTGCCTGAGCGAGGTGAAGATCGGCCTCATCCCCGCCACCATCAGCCCCTATGTGCTGCGCGCGATGGGTGCGCGGGCCGCGCACCGCTACTTTCTGACGGGCGAGCGCTTTTCCGCGCAAGAGGCGCACCGCATCGGCTATGTGCATGAGGTGGTGGATGTGGATGGACTGGATTCAGTGGTCGACGGCTGGCTTAAACATCTGCTCAGCGCAGGCCCGGCGGCGGTGCGCGCCTGCAAGCGGCTGGTGCTGGATGTGGCCGAGCGCGAGATCAACGAGCAGCTGATTGCCACCACCGTGGAGTCGATTGCCGACATTCGCGCCAGTAACGAGGGGCGCGAAGGCGTTCAGGCCTTCCTCAACAAACGCAAGCCCAGCTGGCTGCCCGGATGAGCGGAGCAGCACTGAACTGACAAACCTTGTGTCAGAGTCGTTTTAGAGTTTCGCCTCTGTACAAGGAAAACACCATGGATATCTGGCAAACCATCATCAGCTGGCTGCACCGCTCGGGCCTGCACATTGACCCCGAAACGGCGCAAGCCGTGGGCGATGCTGCCGCGCAGGTGGGCGACGTAGCCGCCAAGGCAGGCCAGGCCGTGGGCCAGATGGACATGGGAGCCATGCTGGCGCTGGCCGCCGCACTGGGCTGGGCCAGCGGCTTTCGGCTTTATGCCGTGGTGTTTGTGGTGGGCATGCTGGGTGTTACGGGCGTGATGCCCCTGCCCGGTAGCTTGCATGTGCTGGCCCACCCCATGGTGCTGGTCATCAGCGGCGGGCTGCTGTTTGTGGAGTTCTTCGCGGACAAGATTCCCGTGGTCGATTCGGTCTGGGACCTGTTTCAGAGCGTGCTGCGCATCCCTGCCGGTGCGGCGCTGGCGGCCTCGGTCTTTGGTGCGGACAACACCACCATGGCCATGGCTGCCGCGCTGATGGGCGGCACGCTGGCGGTCACCAGTCAGGCCGCCAAGACCACAACGCGGGCACTGATCAACACCTCGCCAGAACCGTTCTCCAACGTAGGAGCCAGTCTGGCGGAAGACACTTTATCGCTGGGTGCCGTCTGGCTGGCGCTGGCCAACCCGCTGGTGTTTGGCGGCGTGCTGCTGGTGGTGGTCATCGTGATGTGGCTGGTGATCTGGGCGCTGTGGCGTTTTCTCAAGGCGATTTTCAGACGCCTGCGTGGCGATGCGGCTGTGCAGGATGTTGTACAAAAAACATAGCTGCTTGCGCTTGATTGATAGGCGCTAGCGGGCGATTTGGCATAAATATTTGGAGACGATATGTTCAAGAAAATTCTGATTGCTAATCGCGGTGAAATCGCCTGCCGCGTAGCCGCTACCGCCCGCCGCATGGGTGTGAAAACCGTGGCCGTCTATTCCGATGCGGATGCGCTGGCCAAGCATGTGGGTGCCTGTGACGAGGCCGTGCACATCGGCGCAAGCGCGCCCAAGGACAGCTATCTGCGCTGGGAGCGCATTCTGGAAGCCGCCAAGGCCACGGGTGCCGAGGCCATTCACCCCGGCTACGGCTTTCTGTCTGAGAACGAAGACTTTGCCAATGCCTGCAAGGCGGCGGGGCTGGTCTTTATCGGCCCGCCTGCCAGTGCCATTCGCGCCATGGGCCTCAAGGCCGAATCCAAGCAATTGATGGAAAAGGCTGGCGTGCCACTGGTGCCTGGCTACCACGGCGCAGGCCAGGACCCGGCCATGCTGCACCAAGAGGCTGACCGCATTGGCTACCCCGTGCTCATCAAGGCCAGTGCAGGCGGTGGTGGCAAGGGCATGCGTCTGGTGGAGAAGTCCGAAGACTTCGCCGCGCTGCTGGAAAGCTGCAAGCGCGAAGCCATTAACAGCTTTGGCAACGATGCCGTGCTGATTGAAAAATATGTGCTGCGCCCGCGCCATATCGAGATTCAGGTGTTTGGCGACACCTATGGCAACTGCGTGTATTTGTTCGAGCGCGATTGCTCGGTGCAGCGCCGCCATCAGAAGGTGCTGGAAGAAGCGCCCGCGCCGGGCATGACCGAAGCGCTGCGAAAGCAGATGGGCGAAGCTGCGGTGGCCGCCGCCAAGGCTGTGAACTATGTGGGCGCAGGCACAGTGGAATTCATCGTCGAGCAGCCCGGTGGCTACGACCAGCCCGAGGCCATGAAGTTCTACTTCATGGAGATGAATACCCGCCTGCAGGTGGAGCACCCGGTAACCGAAGCCATCACCGGCGAAGACCTGGTGCAGTGGCAACTGCAGGTGGCGGCTGGCAAGCCTTTGCCCAAGCTGCAGAGCGAGCTGAAAATCATCGGCCATGCGATTGAAGCGCGTATCTGCGCCGAGAACCCAGAAAATAATTTTCTGCCCGCGACCGGCACACTGGCCGTGTATCGCAAGCCTGCGTGCACCAGCTTTGAGATCAGCGATGTGCGTGTGGACGACGGCGTGCGCGAGGGCGATGCCATCAGCCCCTTCTACGACAGCATGATCGCCAAGCTCATCGTCCATGGCGATGGCCGCGCGCAGGCGCTGGCGCGACTCGATGCGGCGCTGACTCAGACCCATATCGTGGGGCTGACGACGAATGTGCAGTTTCTGCGCCAGGTGGTGAAGAGTCAGGCGTTCAGCAATGCGCAGCTGGACACGGCGCTGATCGAGCGCGAGCGCGATGCCTTGTTCGGTAAAGACTTTGTGGGCCGCGATCTGGCCGTGGCTGCGGCCATGGCCTGGCAGTTGCAGCGCGAGCAGGCCGCGCAAGGCGCAGACCCCTTTAGCCGCCGCGATGGCTGGCGCATGTCGGGCCGCTATGAGCGCTCGTTCGGCTTTGCATACCGGGGCGAAGAGTTCAGCGCAGGCCTTGCTTATGGCCGTGATGGTCAGACCTATCAGGTCGGCGTGGGTGAGGGCGACAGCCGCACCGAGGCCACGCTGCAGTGGCGTGCTCTGCCTGATGGCCGACTGGAACTGAACCTGGGTGGCAAGCGCACGGTGGCTGTGGTCCACGCGCAAGGCGAGCAACTGTCCATCTTCACCGAGGCGGGCAGCGCCCAGATTACCGTGGTGGACCAGCTGGCCCATGCCGGCGATACCGGTCATGAAGCCGGTCGCCTGACGGCACCCATGCCGGGCAAGGTTGTGTCCTTCAACGTCAAGGCGGGCGACAAGGTCAGCAAGGGCCAGCCGCTGGCAGTCATGGAGGCCATGAAGATGGAACACACGATTGCCGCCCCCGGCGATGGCGTGGTGCTGGAGCTGCTCTACACCCCCGGCGATCAGGTCAGCGAAGGCGCGGAGCTGCTGCGCATCGAAGTGGCCGCCTGATTGCGGCTGGGTTGAACTGTTTTACAAAAAGAGCAGCTTGCGCTTGTCATGTATGGATTTCAGAGTCTTTTCATGCTGATGTCGAATGATGACAAGCGCTATAAGCTTCTTTATTGATAGCAAAATTGATTTAGGCGGCGCTGCAATGCCAGCGCCAAACCGTTAGGCTCCACGTCCATGAAAGTAACATTTTGCTGTGACGATACGCGGCCAGAATCCTGGCTCAAAGGTTTGCATGATGCGCTGCCGGGTGCAGACATCAGCATCTGGGAGCCGGGCGCGGCTCAGGCCGACTATGCGCTGGTCTGGGCGCCGCCCCAGCAGTTCATTGATGAGCAGGCCGCGGGCCTCAAGGCCCTATTCAACATCGGCGCGGGTGTGGATGCGCTGCTGCCGCTGACCATTCCCGCTGCGCTGCCTGTTTACCGGCTGGAAGACGCGGGCATGGCCGTGCAGATGGCTGAGTATGTGGCGCAGGCCGTGATTCGCTTCTTCCGTGGGCTGGATCAGTACGAAGCCGACATGGCCCAGGGCGTGTGGCAGCACCAGCGCAACCCCAAGCGGGTGGACTATCCCGTGGGCGTGATGGGCCTGGGCAAGATGGGCGAGCGCGTGGCCAAGGCGCTGACGGTGTTTGAGTATCCGGTCAATGGCTGGAGCCGGTCGCTGCGCGAGATGGAGGGCGTGAAGTGCTTTGGTGGCATGGATCAGCTGGATGCTTTTTTGAGCGAAACCCGCATCCTCGTCAACCTGCTGCCCTTGCATGCAGAAACCGAAAACATCATCAACGCCCACACGCTGAGCCAGTTGCGTACCGGTGCCTATGTGATCAATGTGGGCCGCGGCGGTCATGTGGTGGATGCAGACCTGATGGCGCAGCTGGATACCGGCCATGTCAGCGGTGCCATGCTGGATGTGTTCCGCGAGGAGCCGCTGCCGGACAATCATCCGTTCTGGAAGCACCCCAAGATCATCCTCACGCCCCATACCTCGGCCCGCACTCTGGCGGCTGACAGCATTGCCCAGATCGTGGGCAAGGTGGCCGCCATGAGCCGGGGCGAGGCTGTGACCGGGCGTGTAGACCTTAAAAAAGGATATTGAACCCCCTGAGCTGCTGCGCGGCTTCCCCCTTTCTCTTCGGAAGGGGGACGACACCAACGCTGCGGGGCGGCCCTTGCTAGGTGTCTCTCGCAAGGGGTGTGCTTGTTCAATAGTCAGCGTAAAGAAACGATAGGAGACTGAAATGAAGTACCCCGCACGCGTGAAAATCATCGATGTAGGGCCGCGCGACGGCCTGCAAAATGAAAAGCAGCCTGTGCCAGCCGCCGTGAAGATCGAGCTGGTACAGCGCCTGCAGGATGCGGGCCTCAAGGAGATCGAAGTCACCAGTTATGTGTCGCCCAAATGGGTGCCGCAGATGGCGGACAACGCCGAGGTCATGGCGGGCATTGCACGCCGCAGTGGGGTGCTTTATTCGGTGCTCACACCAAACCTCAAAGGCTTTGAGGCCGCGCTGGCGGGCAAGCCCGATGAGATCGTGGTGTTTGGCGCGGCCAGCGAGGCCTTCAGCCAGAAAAACATCAACTGCTCGATTGCCGAAAGCATTGAGCGCTTTGCCCCCGTGGTCCAGGCCGCGCTGGATGCTGGCATTGCCGTGCGAGGTGCCATGAGCTGCACCGTGGGATGCCCGTATGAAGGTGAGATTGCGCCTGAAAAAGTGGGCTATGTGGCAGGCCTAATGAAGGGCATTGGCGTGCAGCGCGTGGATGTGGCCGACACCATTGGCGTGGGCACGCCCATCAAGGTGCAAAAGGCGCTGCAGGCCACGCTGGCGCATTTCGAGATTGATCAGGTGTCGGGCCATTTTCATGACACCTACGGCCAGGCACTCTCCAACACGCTGGCGGCGCTGGAGCTGGGGGTGTGGAACTTCCAGTCCTCGGTGGCCGGCCTTGGCGGCTGTCCTTATGCCAAGGGGGCTACGGGCAATGTCGCGACCGAAGACGTGGTCTATCTGTTGCACGGCATGGGCATTGAGACGGGCATCGACCTTGACAAGCTCATCGACGCAGGCCAGTTCATCAGCGAGCATCTGGGCCGCCCCACGCAGTCGCGCGTAGCCAAGGCGTTACTGGCCAAACGCGCAGGCTGATGTTGTGACGTAAGCCGCATGGGCATTGTTACCATCACGCCCATGCAAGCAAGATTTCGTTTTTCTCTGGCGCTGTGTTTTGCGCTGGTGCTGTCGGGCTGCAGCACCATGGATGCACAAGAGTGCAAAGAAACCGACTGGGCCTATCTGGGGCAGCTCGACGCCATGGATGGCAAGCAAGATATCAACACCCGGGCCAAGCGCCATTTCAGAATTTGCAAGGATCAAGGCGTGCAGATGGACGCACGCGCTTATCAGCAAGGCTGGATGCGCGGTCTGCGGGACTTCTGCATACCCCAAAGCGGCAAGGCTTATGCCGAGGCGGGCAACAAGTATCAGTACGGCTACTGTCCCGCTCAGGTCGAGGGGGCCTTTTTGCAAGGCTATAGCCCCGCGCGTGAAATCATTGAAGCCAAGGAGCATGCGAGCGAGCTGGAGCGCCGCATCAGCGCCAAGAAAAAAGAACTACGCGAGGCACGGGATGCCAAGAACAGTGCCAGCCATATCGCCTATGTCCAGAAAGACCTGCGTGATTTGCAGCTGGAGCTGGTGCAGCTCAAATTCAAACTGGCACAGTAGAGGCTAGGGCGCTGCTTGGGTGCGGCGCTATTTTCAGGAAAACAAAACAATGTGTGGGTCAGAACTTCATGCGCTGCCGGAAGGTGTGCAGCGCGTCAGTCGCTTTTTGCAGGATGCCGGCCATCCTCATGCGCCGCAGATGCTGGATGGTGCTGCGCGCACTGCGCAAGAGGCCGCCGATCAGCTCAGCATTCTGGTGGGTCAGGTGGCCAAGAGCATCATCTTCAAGCGCCGTATCGATGGCGTGGCCGTGCTGGTGGTGACATCGGGCGACAAGCGGGTCGATGAGAAAAAGGTCGCCGCGCTGGTCGGTCCTGTGGGGCGTGCTGATGCGGACTTTGTCAAAACCAGCACCGGCTTTTCGATTGGCGGCGTAAGCCCTGTGGCCCATGCCAGCAAGGTCGTCACTTTGATGGATGCCGAGCTGAAGCGCTTTGATACGGTGTGGGCTGCTGCAGGGCATCCTTATGGTGTGTTTCCCGCGTCTCCTGATCAGTTGCAGCAACTGACGGATGCGCCCTGGTCGGATGTGGTGGTGCAGGCATGAGTACAGAACTTCTTCAAGAGCAGCAAGCGCTGCAAGAACAGCAAGCGCAACAACTGGTGCAGCTGGCTAACAAGGCCGAAGTGGCGCTGGTCTGGGCCGAGGCCGATCAACCCGTGGCATCGCCCTGCATCAATGTCTGCCGCATGACGGAAGATCGCAGCCACTGCAAGGGCTGCTTCAGAACCATTGATGAAATTCGCGCCTGGTCCAAGGGCGATAGCGAGCTGCGTCTGCAGATCTGGGGCCAGCTGCTGCAACGCGCTGGCTTGAAAGACCCGCGCGAATCTGAAATCTGACGATTAATACGTTCCCAAAATGCGAGCCGGCATGAAGCACATCACCTGTTATCTGGATTTTGTTTCCCCCTATGCTTGGCTGGCGCTAGAGCAGATGCCCAAGGCGTTGCAAGGCCTCAGCTATCACGTGGAATATCGCCCGGTGCTGTTGGGTGCGCTGCTGCAAGGCAATGCCAACCCCGGCCCGGCAGGAATTCCAGCCAAGAGGCTGTGGACTTACCGGCATGCGACATGGCTGGGGCAGTCGCTGGGCATTGGCTTGCAGATGCCTGCGCAGCACCCATTCAAGCCCACACCTTTGCTGCGGCTGGCGCTGGCCCATGGGCGTGATGGCAGCATCAACCGCTTTGTGGCGCAGGCGGTCATGCAGCATGTCTGGGTGGGTGGTGAGGATGCCAATGACCCGCAGCGCTTGCAAAGCCTTCGCACCCTGCTACAGGAACAGAAGCGCCATGACGAAACTGGTGACGAAGTAAAGCAATGGCTGCGTGCCAATACCGAGCAAGCGAGCAAGGCCGGTGTGTTTGGCGTGCCCGCATGGGAGGTGGATGGCCATGTCTTCTGGGGGCTGGATGCACTGCCCATGCTGCGCAGCTATCTTGAGGGTGATAGCTGGTTTGATGTGCATTGGCAGGCGGTGGCCCATGTGGAGTCTGGCCTGATTTGAGACAGGGATTGAGACCTGCTGCGCTGCAGGTCTCTTTTTGCTCAGTTACTTCGCTGCGGCCAGCTTGCCTGCGCCGCGGTAACGCTCCAGCCAGTGAGCGTAGGGCGCGGGCAATGTCCAGTCAGGACGATCTACGGCAAGAGTCTGGGCCAGCTGGTACGTGTAATGCGGGTTGGCCAGATGGGCGCGGCCAATCATGACCAGTTCGACCTGACCATCCGCCACGATGCGCTCTGCCGTTTGCGGGTCATCCATGCCCCAGCTCGATGCCACGGGAATGCCGGCTTCGCGGCTCACGCGCTGGGCGATGGGGGCGAGGAAGGCGGGTGTGCCCCAGGGGATCTTCACATCGGGAATCACGAAGTTGACGCTGACGTTGAGCAGGTCCAGCCCGCGCTCGCGCATTTGCTTGGTAACGGCAATGGATTCCTCCAGAGTTTGTTCGTCACGACCGTCGTATTCGATGACGCCGAAACGTGCTGTCAGTGGCAGATGCTCGGGCCAGACTTGGCGCACGGCAGCCACGGTTTCCAGCAGAAAGCGTGCGCGGTTGTCGAAGCTGCCGCCGTAGGCGTCGGTGCGCTGGTTGCTATGGGCTGAGAAAAAGCTCTGCGCCAGATAGCCGTGGGCAAAGTGCAGCTCCAGCCATTCAAAGCCAGCCTCCAGTGCGCGGCGGGCAGAGGCCACAAAGTCGGCCTGCACGCGGGCGATGTCTTCCAGCGTCATGGCGCGGGGCACGCGCGGCAGACCGCCGCCAAAGGCGATGGCCGATGGCGCAATAGGTTGCCAGCCGCGTGCATCGCCTTCGGCAATGTGCTCGTCACCTTCCCAGGGATTGTTGGCGCTGGCCTTGCGTCCGGCATGGCCGATCTGGATGCCGGGCACGGAGCCTGCGGCCTTGATACCGGCGGCAATGCGGGACATGCCCTCGATCTGGCCATCGTTCCAGAGGCCGGTGCAGTCTGGCGAGATGCGGCCTTCGGGCGAGACGCCGGTGGCTTCGACGATTACCAGCCCAGCGCCGCCGCGCGCCATGGAGGCGTAGTGAGTCTGATGCCAGTCATTGGTCAGGCCGTCGGTGGCGCTGTACTGGCACATTGGCGGAATGGCGATGCGGTTGCGCAGCGTGAGGCTTTTGAGAGTGAAGGGGTTGAAAAGTGCGGACATGGTGAAAAGCTTTGGGGGGGAGGGCGGTTTGCCGAATGCTCAGCTTGTTTTGGGCATTCTTAAAAATTTGATAGCACCTGGCGCTAGTCAATCCTTCTCTAAGGAATGAATTGCATATCAAAGCGATGCTTTGCAAGCGGTAGCTGCTATCGAAATGTGAAGGTTAAGCCGGTATGAGGGGCTGCAGCATTTGCCTGCTGCGCACTATTGGCCGTCTAGCCTGTCATCGCGGGCCCAACCTTCTTGTCAATGAAGGCAAGGTTTCTGGTCGGGGCGGCAATGGTAGGCGGGTCAAAGAAAACGATGCAAACAGGGATTTGGTGGCTAGGAAGGGATTAATCATCGCGTTTGTGTTGAAATAAATCCAATCGATATTTGTGATTTATGAAATCGTGCCAACTAATATCAAAAACTTGGATTTGAACCTGCTCAAGGCCCTGGATGCCCTGCTGGACGAGCGCAGCGTGACCCGTGCCGCCGAGCGCCTTTCGCTGACCCAGCCTGCGGTCAGCGGCATGCTGACGCGGCTGCGCGAGAGCTTTGACGACCCGCTGTTTGTGCGCACGCAGCGCGGCATTGCCCCCACCTTGCGCGCCCAGGCGCTGGCCGGGCCGCTCAAGGAGCTGCTGTGCAATGCTGAGGCGTTGCTGCGCCCCCAGGGCTTCGATCCGGCCACGGCGCATATGACGCTGCGCATCGCTGCCACGGATTACGCGCTGCAGGCCGTGGTCCTGCCGTTTCTGGCCGTGTTGCGAAAGCGTGCTCCCGGAGTGTGCGTGGCCGTGGTGCCGGCCCAGCATCTGCCGCTGCACGAGCGGTTGGAGCGCGGTGATATCGATCTGGCGCTGATCACGCCGGAGAACACGGCTTGGGATCTGCATGCGCGTCGCCTGTTCGACGAACGCTATGTCTGCGTGATGCGAGCCGATCATCCGGATGCACGCAGGCGCTGCTTGTCGCTTGCGCGCTTTTGCGAACTCGACCATGCGCTGGTTTCTTACGGCGGTGGCAGCTTTCGCGGCGTAACGGACGAGGCGCTGGAACGTCTGGGTCGCCAGCGACGTGTGGCGTTATCGGTCACCAGTTTTCTGGTGCTACCCGAGATACTGCTCAGCAGCGATCTGATCGCCGTCGTGCCGCAGCGCTTGGTCAGGCCTGACTCGGGTCTGGTGGTGCTGGAGCCGCCGCTGGAGATCCCGGGTTTCACCAAGACGGCGGCCTGGCATGAGCGCACGCATCGCTCGCCCGGGCATCAGTGGGCAAGAGAGCTGCTGTTTGAGCTGGCGGAAAACGGCGGACTGGCTGCGCCATGAAATTGGCCCGCAGAAACAGCAGCGTTTTCTGCGGGCCATTCGAGGAACTCAAAGCTCCGTTGGCGTGATTTGTATCAAAGGCCCGGCTTTGCACCGGGCCATTTCGTCATCAGTGACCCGATGCGCCGGCTGCGCCCAGACCGGTTTCTGAACGCACCTGCTGCGCATCGAAAGCCGCACGTTCCTTGGCGGCTTGTGCGCTCTTGTCGAGCACCGAGAACAGCCACACGCCGCCAAAGCCAATCGCCATGGAGAACAGCGCGGGGGATGCATAGGGGAACCAGGCCGAGCCAGCTGGGTTGCCCAGCGTGCCTTCCCATACCGAGGGCGATACAACGGTTAGGCCCACGGATGAAACCAGACCCATGAAACCGCCGATCACCGCGCCCTTGGTGGTGCAGTCTTTCCACAGCACGGACAGCAGCAGCGGCGGGAAGTTGGCCGAAGCCGCCACCGCAAAGGCCAGCGAGACCATGAAGGCGATGTTCTGCTTCTCGAACACAATGCCCAGCAGCACGGCGACAACACCCAGACACAGCGTGGTGATGCGCGAGACCTTGAGTTCGGAAGCGCTGTCAGCCTTGCCCTTTTTGACCACTGTGGCGTACAGGTCGTGCGACACGGCGGAGGCACCCGAGAGGGTCAGACCCGCCACCACGGCCAGAATGGTTGCAAAAGCCACGGCCGAGATGAAGCCGTAGAACACATCGCCGCCCACGGTCTTGGCCACCAGAACGGCCGCCATATTGGCCGTGCCTGCACCGCCGTGAATGATGCCCTTGGCCGTGTCGGCCATTTCAGGGTTGGTCAGCACCAGGGTGATGGCACCAAAGCCGATGATGAAGATCAGCACGTAGAAGTAGCCGATCCAGGTGGTGGCCCAGAACACGCTCTTGCGCGCTTCCTTGGCGTCAGGCACGGTGAAGAAGCGCATCAGGATGTGGGGCAGACCCAGCGTGCCGAACATCAGCGCCATGCCGAAGCTGATGGCGGAGATGGGGTCCTTGATGAAGCCGCCCGGGCCCATGATGGCCAGGCCCAGCTTTTCTGCCACGGACGGCTCGGCACCGCCATTGGCCGCAATCTGGGTGCGCACCTTCACGCCTTCGGCAAACAGTGCCTCGGGGCTGAAGCCGTACTTGGCCAGAACCATGAAGCCCATGAAGGTCACACCGGCCAGCAGCAGGCAAGCCTTGATGATCTGCACCCAGGTGGTGGCCGTCATGCCCCCAAACAGCACGTAGACCATCATCAGGCCGCCGACCAGCACCACGGCAATCCAGTAGTCCAGACCGAACAGCAGCTTGATGAGCTGTCCCGCACCGACCATCTGGGCAATCAGATAAAACGCCACGACGACCAGCGTGCCACAGGCCGCGAAGATGCGGAAGGGCGCTTGCGCAAAGCGGTAGCCAGCCACGTCGGCAAAGGTGAAGCGACCCAGGTTGCGCAAACGCTCTGCTAGCAAAAAGGTGAGCAAAGGCCAGCCGACCAGAAAGCCGATGGAGTAGATCAGGCCGTCATAACCGCTGGCCATGACGGAGGCGGAAATGCCCAGGAACGAGGCGGCCGACATATAGTCGCCCGCAATCGCCAGACCGTTCTGAAAGCCGGTGATGCCGCCGCCAGCGGTGTAGAAGTCCGAAGCGGATTTGGTGCGGCCTGCTGCCCACTTGGTGATCCACAAGGTGGCCACCACGAAGGCGGTGAACATGATGATGGCCGTCCAGTTGGTGGCCTGCTTGGCGGCATTACCCACATCGCCACCGGCTGCCAGCACGGGAGCGGCAGCCGCCAGCGCCGCAGCGCCTGCCAGCCATTGCAAAGAGTTGCGCTGCTTCATGATTTGACGCCCTTGAGAATGTCGCGTGTGAGCTGATCAAACTCGTTGTTGGCGCGGCGCACATAGAGGCCAGTAATGATCACGGAAAAGATGATGACGCCCATGCCGATGGGAATGCCCACCGTGGTCACGCCAGCGCCAATGGGCGTGGCGAGTAGCTCTTTGTCGAATGCGATCAGCGCGACATAGCCGTAGTACACGACCAGCATCAGCAAGGTCAGCGAAAAGCCCAGGCGATTGCGTTTGCGGCGCAGTTCCTTGTAGGCGGGGTTGTTTTGGATGGTCTCTATCACCGGGTCTCTCACAGCGTTGTCTCCTTCGAATATTTACAGCCAGCGATCCAGTGCGAATGGCTTGCTGGTTGGTGCATTCTGAGAAGCCCGTCTGACCGCCTCCTTACTTACGTTATCGGTGTTTTCACCCGGTTTTTCACATCGGGGAAAAATGGATCCGGGTAAGTGCGGAGAGGGTCGGGTAAAGCCCTGTCTTGAAATTTTGGAAAGCGAATTTTTGTAAGTTAGCGGTCAGTTGTCGCTTTGATATTGGGCAATCAGGTGAGTTGGCAGCACCTGATATTTCAAAAATCAAGGAGACAACCATGGCCATCAACGCGACAGCAAATGTAGGAGGGAAGTCGGCCCCGCGGCCGATGAGCCCGGAGGAGCGCAAAGTCATCTTTGCGTCATCACTCGGAACGGTTTTCGAGTGGTATGACTTCTATCTGTACGGTTCGCTGGCGGCCATCATCGCCAAGCAATTCTTCAGTGGTCTGGATTCAGGCTCCGCCTTTATCTTTGCGCTGCTGGCCTTTGCGGCGGGCTTCATCGTGCGTCCATTCGGTGCGCTGGTGTTTGGCCGCCTGGGGGACATGATCGGTCGCAAATACACCTTTCTGGTGACGATTTTGCTCATGGGTCTGTCCACTTTCATCGTGGGCATCTTGCCAACCTATGCCAGCATTGGCGTGGCTGCGCCCATCATCCTGATCGTGCTGCGCATGCTGCAAGGTCTGGCGCTGGGCGGTGAGTACGGCGGTGCTGCCACCTATGTGGCCGAGCATGCACCGGACGGCAAGCGCGGTGCCTACACATCCTGGATTCAGACCACGGCTACGCTGGGCTTGTTCCTGTCGCTGCTGGTGATTCTGGGTGTGCGTACATCCCTGGGCGAAGAGGCCTTTGCGGACTGGGGCTGGCGCATTCCGTTCCTGGTGTCCATCTTGCTGCTGGCGGTTTCCGTATGGATTCGCATGACGCTGTCTGAGTCGCCTGCCTTCCAGAAAATGAAGGCAGAGGGCAAGGTGTCCAAGGCACCTCTGACAGAGTCGTTTGGCCAGTGGAAGAACCTCAAGGTCGTAATTCTGGCGCTGGTCGGTTTGACTGCAGGTCAGGCCGTGGTCTGGTACACGGGGCAGTTCTACGCGCTGTTCTTCCTGACGCAGCAGCTCAAGGTGGATGCGGTGACGGCCAACTTGCTGATTGCGGCTGCACTGCTGCTTGGCACGCCGTTCTTTGTGATCTTCGGTACGTTGTCGGACAAGATTGGTCGCAAGCCCATCATCATGCTGGGCTGCATTCTGGCGGTGCTGACTTACTTCCCCGCGTTCAAGGCACTGACCGAAGCGGCCAACCCTGATCTGGCTGCAGCACAGGCCAAGAACAAGGTGGTCATTGTTGCTGACCCTGCGGAATGCTCGTTCCAGTTCAACCCGACCGGGACCTCCAAGTTCACCAGCTCCTGTGACGTGGCCAAGCAAGCACTGGCCAACCGCTCGGTGAGCTATGAAAGTGAAGATGCGCCTGCCGGAACGCCTGCGGTCATCAAGATCGGCAACGACACGATCGCTGGCTATTCACTGGTTGGTTTGAGTGGCGACGAGCTGAAGGCCAAGGGTGCTGCATTCAACAAGGCAGTGACCGAGACCCTGAAGAAGGACGGCTACCCTGACAAGGCAGACCCCAGCAAGATGAACAAGCCCATGATGGTCGCCATCTTGTTCTATCTGGTGCTGCTGGTGACCATGGTCTACGGCCCTATCGCAGCCATGCTGGTGGAGCTGTTCCCCACACGTATCCGCTATACCTCGATGAGCCTGCCCTATCACATTGGTAATGGCTGGTTTGGCGGTCTGCTGCCCACCATGTCGTTCGCCATCGTGGCGCAGACTGGCAATATGTATAACGGCCTCTGGTACCCCATCATCATCGCGGGCGTGACCGCCGTGATCGGTACGCTGTTCGTGCCCGAAACCAAGGATCGCGACATCTACGCAGAAGACTGATTCGCTTGGCGGGTGCTGCAAATTACGCAGCACCCTTTTCAATGCCCGCAAGGCTTATGCCGCGCGGGCATTATCGTTTTTACCTAGTGAGGAGTTGTGACAAAGGTGTGGCAACAAAGCATCATCGCGGCGATTTTTTGAGGCGCAGATCAAGCTTTTTCGAGTGGCCCACCTAGAATCGACCCTAGCCGCGGTAAGGCATCAAACCTACAGCCAATGCGGTGCAAAAAACACTATCTCAAGATACAGGAGCATTGAATGACCAAGATGACTCGCATCGCACTGGCCACACTGGCTGTGATGGGCGCAACGACCGCAATGGCACAGAGCAGCGTGACGCTGTATGGCCGTATCAACACCACTGTCGAACGCCAAAAGATTGGTGATGAAACTGTCACAGGCATGCAAAACAATGCATCGCGCTGGGGTATCCGTGGTACTGAAGATCTGGGTGGCGGCCTGAAGGCTGGCTTTACTCTGGAAAGCGGCTTCAATTCCGATACCGGTACTGGCTCTGCATGGACCCACCCAACCACCGGCATGTCCTTTGCTCGTCAGAGCGAAGTGAATCTGTCTGGCGGCTTCGGCATGATCCGTTTGGGCAACTTCGTTCCCGAGTCCTACTACGCAACGGCTGACTACATCAGCATGCACAACCACGATACAGGCTCTTCTTCCGATGCCCTGTACTACGATCCCGTCTGGTTCGGTGGTCTCAGCACCAAGAACAAGATTGGCTACCGCACTCCCAGCATGGGCGGCCTGACCGTGGATGCTTCGGTGTCCCTGCATGAGAAAGACCCCACTGTCGGTCCTCGCAAGAACGGCTATGACCTGGCTGCCAACTACGGCGCAGGTCCTCTGCACCTGGGTGCTGGCTACAGCAAGGTCGGTGGTAACTGGCAAGCGGCTCTGCGCGGTCTGTATACCTTTGGTCAAGTGACTCTGGGTGCTTACTATCAGCGTAACAAGGACGACGACAAGATTACGGCAACTGGTGCCGGTTCGCGCAACAACTTCCGTCTGTCGGCCATGTATGCACTGGGCGCTTCGGAATTCCATGCCAACGTGGGTCGTGCCAACAAGTGGAGCCATATCGATGATTCCGCTGCGACTCAGTGGACCCTGGGCTACAACTACAACCTGAGCAAGCGCACCAAGGTTTACGGTTACTACACCAAGGTGAACAACAGCAAGGGTGCTAACTACATGACCGGCTCTGCTGGCACAGACTTCAGCTCCTTCGCTCTGGGCGTGCGCCACAACTTCTAATTTGTGCACCGCGTAAGCGGTGTCTCCAGCACCTGCAGCTGATAATGCAGACCATTACTCCAAGTTCATACCCCATGTCGAAAGACATGGGGTTTTTTCTTATGCATTCGGCTTGCGTCAGTAAGCTCCGAGAAATGTGCGCCGGTTTCAATGGATAGCGAGCAGTGCATGGAAAGTGCAGCCGTTCGCGACAACATCAAAAGACTGGAGACAAGCATGTGGAAGCTGGTGGTTGGATTTATCGTGTTTGCAGCGGTGTCGCTGTTCGTCATCATGAAGGCGGGCGACAAGGTGGATATGAGTGGTGAAAAGCATGGCGCAGACGCCATCTCTGCCCCGGCAGAAACCAAGTGATAAGCCTGATATCAAACGAAAGTCCCGCATGCCGGGGCTTTCGTTTTGGTGGCGCTCGTGATTTTGCAAAGCCGTAATGCACGTGCGGATCTGCGGTACATCTCAGGACTGCCTAGAATGTTTGGCCTCCATAGAAAAGACCGCAGAACATGACGCAGGGCCTGATTCGTATCCGTGGTGCTCGCCAGCACAATCTTCGCAATCTGGACATCGATATCCGCACCGGTGAGCTGACCGTGGTCACGGGCCCCAGTGGCTCGGGCAAGTCCAGCCTGGTGTTCGATACGCTGTACGCCGAGGGCCAGCGCCGCTATGTAGAGACCTTCTCGGCCTATGCGCGCCAGTTTCTGGATCGCATGGACAAACCTGCGGTGGACAAGGTCGAAGGCGTACCCCCCGCGATTGCGATTGACCAGACCAATCCCGTGCGTAACTCCCGCTCTACCGTGGGAACGATGACGGAGATTAACGACCATCTCAAGCTGCTGTTTGCGCGTGCTGGCAGTCTGTTTGACCGAGAGACGGCATTGCCCGTCAGCCACGATACGGCAGACACCATTTATGCCGCTCTGGCGCAGCGCTGCGAAGCGGCGGGCGACCCGCGTATTGCCATCACCTTTCCGGTCGAGCTGCCGGCCAATACGACAGCAGAAGAAGTGGAGCAATGGCTGTCTTCCAGCGGCTTTACCAAGGTGCAGGCCGAGCGGGAGGTAGAGCGTGCTCTGCCAGCGGGTGAAGACGTTCCCGCCAAGGGCAAGAAGACCAAGGCGGCACCTGAAAAAATCAAGGTGCTGGATGTGATTGCTGATCGCTTTCGCCTCAGCAAGGCGGAGCGTGTGCGAGTCATGGAGGCGATTGAAGTCGGCCTCAAGCGTGGCAGTGGCCGTCTCACGGTTTATGTGCTGCCTGAGAGTGGAGTCGAGGCCGAACCGGAGTTGTGGAAATTCTCGCAAGGCCTGCATTGCCCCGAAAGCAATCTGACTTACCTGCAACCCATTCCCTCGCTGTTCTCCTTCAACTCGGCTGTGGGTGCCTGCGATGCCTGCCGCGGCTTTGGCCGCGTGATCGGGGTGGACTGGGGGTTGGTCATTCCCAACGACAAGCTCACGCTGCGCACGGGTGCCATCAAGCCGATTCAGACCCCGGCGTGGAAGGAAATTCAGGATGACCTGATGCGCCACTCCGAGGCCGAAGGCATCCCGCGCGATACCGCCTGGGCCAAGCTGACCAAAGAACAAAAAGACTGGGTGATCGAAGGCTCGCCCAACTGGAACGGCAAGTGGAGCCAGACCTGGTACGGCATTCGCCGCTACTTTGAATATCTGGAAAGCAAGGCCTACAAGATGCATATCCGGGTGCTGCTGTCCAAGTACCGCAGCTACACCGAATGCCCCACTTGCGGTGGCGCACGCCTCAAGACCGAGAGCTTGCTCTGGCGTATTGGTAGCAAGCAGGCTGCCGACGCCGTGCTTCCCGCCCATGATGACAGTGGTCGATACCAGCGCTTTATGCCGCAGGGCCTGAACTGGAGCCGCGAGCAACTGGAAGGTCTACCCGGCCTGTGCCTCCATGATTTGATGCGACTGCCTATTACGCGGCTGCGCGAATTCTTTGCTCAATTGGCACCAAGCGCCGATGCCGATAAGAACGATGGCGAGGCGCAGGCGCTCAAAATGCTGCACGCAGAAGTCATGACGCGCCTGCAGTATCTGTGCGACGTGGGCATTGGCTATCTCACGCTGGACCGCCAGAGCCGCACGCTCAGCGGCGGCGAGGTGCAGCGTATTAACTTGACTACGGCCTTGGGCACCTCGCTGGTCAACACCTTGTTCGTGCTTGATGAGCCATCGATTGGTCTGCACCCGCGTGACATGGAGCGCATCACCGAAGCCATGCAGCGCCTGCGCGATGCTGGCAACACGCTGGTGGTGGTTGAGCATGACCCGGCCGTCATGTTTGCTGCTGACCGCGTGATCGATATGGGCCCCGGCCCGGGTGCGCGCGGCGGCAATATCGTGTTTGACGGAACGCCCAATGAGCTGCGCACTGCCGACACCTTGACCGGTGCTTATATGGGGGGGCGCAAGCAAGTCGGTTTCGGGCTCAAACGCATGGTGCTTGATTCCACGCCGCGTTTGATTCTGGAGGGTGCACGCGAGCACAACTTGCAAGACATCAGTGTAGACTTTCCGCTGCAGCGTCTGGTGACGATTACTGGCGTGTCAGGCTCTGGCAAATCCACGCTGATTCAGGATGTGCTGGTGCCCGCACTGATGCGCCACTTTGGCAAGCCCACTGATGCGGCTGGTGCATTTGAACGCCTGATGGGCGCGGATCATCTGGCCGATGTGATGTTTGTCGACCAGTCGCCCATTGGTAAAACGGCGCGCTCGAACCCGGTCAGCTATGTGGGGGCCTGGGATACGTTGCGCGAGTTGTTTGCTGTGGCACCGCTGTCGCGTCAGCGCGGTTACACCGCTTCCAAATTCAGCTTCAACAGCGGCGACGGGCGCTGCCCTACCTGCGGTGGCTCGGGCTTTGAGCATGTGGAGATGCAGTTTCTTTCGGACGTCTATCTGCGCTGCCCCGACTGCAATGGAACACGTTATCGCCCCGAAATTCTGGAAGTGAAAATCGAGCGCAACGGTCAGGCCTTGAATGTGGCCGATGTGCTGGATTTGACCGTCGCCGAAGCGGCCTTGTTGTTCTCTCAGGACCGTGACGTGATTCGTGCGCTGCAGCCCATTGTTGATGTGGGGCTGGAATACGTTAAGCTGGGCCAGCCCGTGCCTACCTTGTCGGGCGGCGAAGCACAGCGTTTGAAGCTGGCAGGCTTTCTGGCCGAGGCCGCCAAGGCGCAGTCCAAAAGCAAGCAGTCGCTGGCCAAAAAAGGCACGCTATTCCTGTTTGACGAGCCCACCACGGGCCTGCACTTTGAAGACATTGCCAAGCTCATGCGTGCGCTGCGCAAGCTGCTCGAAGCCGGACATTCGCTGATCGTCATCGAGCACAACCTGGACGTGATTCGCGCCAGTGACTGGCTGATTGATCTGGGTCCCGAAGGCGGCGACGGCGGAGGTCTGATCGTGGCCCAGGGTACGCCTGAAGATGTGCGCCATGTGAAGGCATCGCACACGGCGCAGGCCCTGCGTGAATACGATCTGGCCATGGGGGTGGGCGGCGAGGCGGTGCGTGAAGTCGCTCCCATGCTCTACAAACCGGAGCGCCGAGCCAAGGCGAAACAAGCTCCACAGGCCAAGAATGCGATTGAAATCGTCAATGCCAAAGAGCACAACCTCAAGTCGCTGAGCGTAGATATTCCGCGTGGCAAGTTCAATGTGGTGACCGGTGTTTCCGGCTCGGGCAAGTCCACGCTGGCGTTCGACATTCTGTTCAACGAAGGCCAGCGCCGCTATCTCGAATCGCTTAACGCCTATGCCCGCTCCATCGTCCAGCCCGCAGGCCGTCCAGAAGTGGATGCTGTTTATGGCATTCCTCCCACGGTGGCGATTGAGCAGCGCCTGTCTCGCGGTGGGCGCAAGTCCACGGTGGGCACGACCACCGAGGTCTGGCATTTCTTGCGCCTGCTCTACGTCAAGCTGGGCATTCAGCACTGTATTCACGACGATGCCATCGTGCAGCCGCAAACCGAGGAAAGCATTGCCGCGCAGCTGATGACGCACTTCCGTGGCCAGACCATTGGCCTGCTGGCGCCGCTGGTCGTCAACCGCAAAGGCGTCTATACCGAGCTGGCCGACTGGGCCAGACCCAAGGGCTACACCCATCTGCGGGTGGATGGCGAGTTTCTGCCGACCACGGGCTTTCCGCGCATCGACCGCTTCAAGGAGCACACGATTGAGCTGCCCGTGGCCAGCGTGACGGTGACTGCTGCCACCGAGAAAGAGCTGCGCGCTCATCTGCGTCAGGCGCTGGAGATTGGCAAGGGTGTGCTGCATGTGCTGTCAGGCCTGGAAAATCTGGCCGATGCCATGCAGGGTGGGCAGAGCACGGCGGGTATTGGTGCGCTGCAGGTGTTCTCCACCCAGCGCGCCTGCCCGGTTTGCGCCACCAGCTATGCCGAGCTGGACCCGCGCCTGTTCTCGTACAACAGCAAGCACGGCTGGTGCCCTGACTGCGTGGGCACGGGCGTGAAGTTGACCAAGGACCAGCGCAAGGTCTATGACGACACCTTGCTGGCCGAAGACAACCGAGGCCGCGAAGTAAAGTTCGAGGGCCAGGAAGTGGAAGATCTCGCTGAAGTGGCATGCCCCAAATGCCGTGGCACGCGACTGAACCCCACGGCGCGGGCCGTGAAGTTTCACAGCGTGGGCATTACCGATGTGGCGCAGCTCTCGGTAACCGATGTGCGCCGCTGGGTGCAGCAGCTGGCGCTGTCGGGTCGTGAAAGCGAAATTGCACGCGACCTGATTCCTGAAATTCAGAGCCGTCTTGAGTTCCTCGAAGAGGTTGGCCTCAACTATCTGACGCTGGACCGTGGCGCGCCTACGCTCAGTGGCGGCGAGGCGCAGCGTATTCGCCTCGCCGCCCAACTGGGCAGCAATCTGCAGGGCGTCTGCTATGTGCTGGATGAGCCCACGATTGGCCTGCATGCACGCGACAACCAGATCCTGCTCAACGCCCTGCACAAGCTGGGCGACAAGGGCAATACGCTGGTGGTGGTGGAGCATGACGAGGACACGATTCGCCGTGCCGATCACATCATCGATATCGGCCCCAGTGCCGGTATTCGTGGTGGCCGTCTGGTCGCTCAAGGCTCGGTGGCTGACATCATGGCTGCCGAGGAATCCGTCACCGGCCGCTACCTGCTGCACGCCATGCGCCACCCCTTCAAGCCACGCCTGTGGGTGGGCGAGGGCGAACCGCCAGCAGCACAGGTTGCAGATTCGTCTGCTATCAATGTAGAAGCTGCTAGCGCCGTTGATGTAGCGGTTTCAGAGGTGAAACTATCTAAAGCCAAGAAAAAGAAGGCGGTAGCAGCTATTGAAAATGTAGTGCCTGAGGACAGCAATGCACTGCGCTGGCTCAGCGTGCTGGGCGCGAACCTGCATAACCTGCAGAACGTGGATGCCCGCGTGCCGCTCAAGCGACTGGTTGCGGTGACGGGTGTGTCTGGTTCCGGCAAGTCCACGCTGGCGCGTGATGTGTTGCTGACCAATGTGGCTGCCTGGGTGCTGCAGCGATCGACCAAGGCCGGGCGCGATGCCATGGATGCAGGGCAGTCGCCCAAGTTGGTCGGCTGCAAGGGCATCAAGGGCTTCGAGACCGTGGACCGCGTGCTGGAAGTCGATCAGACACCGATTGGCAAGACGCCGCGCTCCTGCCCGGCCACCTATATCGGTTTCTGGGACACGATTCGTAAACTGTTTGCCGAGACGCTGGAAGCCAAGGCGCGCGGCTATGCGGCGGGGCGCTTCAGCTTCAACACCGGCGAAGGCCGCTGCCCGGCCTGCGAAGGTCAGGGCGTGCGCACCATCGAAATGAGCTTTTTGCCCGATGTGAAAGTGGCTTGCG
>ERZ724504.450-NODE-450-length-23424-cov-4.088322_pt1 | contig 23424 bp, 24 predicted proteins | sample MGYA00376037_ERZ724504 | MGnify/ENA primary metagenome ERZ724504 (study PRJEB28724, sample SAMN07190888) | wastewater metagenome | isolation source: influent of sewage treatment plant in Hong Hong | place: USA: Christiansburg, Virginia | collected 2016-03-01 ... | reverse complement strand
CGCCCCGCCGCAGAGTGTGTGTTGACCATGCCGCACAGCGACAGCAGGTGATACCGCTCGTCGGAAAAGAACTCCTCGACGAGCGTGCAGACATCACGGAGCGACCGACTCAGTCGATCCAGCTTCACGACGATCAATGTATTCGCTCGCCCTCGGCGGATCATCTCAAGCGCAGCTCGCAGACCCGGACGCTCCAGAGTCCCACCGGATATCCCTTCATCTGCTTTTATGTCGATAAGTTTGATCCCATGAAACCTGCAATACGTCCGAAGCTTATCGCGTTGTGCGTCTAGACTCACTCCCTCGGAGACTTGCTCCTGGGTGCTGACACGAACGTATCCGATGGCCGTTTTGGTGGTGTTTGTGTGCTGTTGTATGCGCATGCTGCGCTGAATAACTCCGCTTTACGGACTTCGATGGCGACGGCAAGGCCGACGTGGTGGTCATCGGTACCGGAGCGAACAACAAAATCAACTTCTTTGCGGGCAATGGCAACGGTACCTTTGCAACCGTGGTGACCACCGATATTCCTGGCACCACAGATCATCGGTATGCCGAGACCGTGGATCTCGATCGTGATGGTCGATTGGATCTGGTCTTCTCAAGCTTTGGCTCTGCTCCCGGAACGGTTCATGTCTTCCGGGGCAAAGGCAAAGGACAGTTTGATCCGGTGACTGCACTCAGCGTCAGCAACAATCCGTGGGGGCTCGCTCTTGGTGATTTAAACGGGGACAGCAAGGAAGACTTGGTGGTTGCTGGCCATCTGTCCGGAAAGCTCGATATCTTGTTGAGCACTGCGCAGTAGGGTCCGAAAAGACGCTAGGGGGGAGACTTTTGCTGAGCGGCTTTGGCCAAGGCCGTGAGCGCTGCGCCAATGAGTGCGGCGGGGGCGGCCAGGGGTTCTGCCTGCGTGGCGGCTGTGGCATCGCTTGCCGGTGTCCATAGCAGATAGTCTTCAGGATGAACCCAGCCAAAGGGCATGAAACGGAAGCGCTGGAGAGTCGCCTGTCTGCCAGTGGGAAGCTCGATCTGGAGAGGGAGATCATCGACATCATCGCTGGCGATGAGCGGTGTGATATCCAGTCCCACTTCGAGCGGTTTGCCGTAGCGAGCGAACACTGCTGAGAGCGCGTGGCGTGGTATCGGAAGGGGCGGGCGGTCTTCGATGGGTTCCCAGATCGCCAGCGATTCCTCAGTGGCGATTAGGAATGTGTCGAACACCTCGCCGCTCTTCTCACGGTGAGCGTAGATGCGGAACCGGCACTGTGTTTGGGGCTGCGTCATTCCGAGAAGTCCGTAGGTCGGTGAGATGGCATATTCCCATCATCCTAAACTACGCTTCTAACGGTTGCCACAGCTCGATGCGGTTTCCTTCGGGGTCCATGATCCAGCCGAACTTTCCGTACGACTCTTCGGTGATCTTGTCATCGACCACGGCCCCAGCGTCGCGGGCTTGCTTGAGCATGGCATCAAGATCATCGACCACGAAGTTAAACATGAAGGGCTTTTCACTGGGTGAAAAGTATTCGGTGTCGGACTTGAAGGGAGAAAAGACCGTGCCGGCCCCCTTGCTTGCATCGAGCTGGCTCCAACGGAAGAAGGCTCCGCCAAAAGGCTCTATTGGCAGGCCTAATATGTCTCGATACCACTTCGAGAGCCGTTCTGGGTCGACTGCTTTGAAGAATACGCCACCAACTCCGCGCACGCGTTGCATCACGGGTTCTCCTTAGTACAACTTTTCGACGGAAACATGGAGGGTGAACACCGCATCGGCAGTGGTCACAGTATAGTCACCAGCCGCCAAGGGTACATCGCCACTGAATGCACCCAAGGGGGCCGGTGCGGACAGAAGATTTTCGTTCACTCCGCCCGCAGGATAGAAGTCCGTTTCAGAGAGCTTGACGTTGAGCGATACCGAGGTCTGACCATCGAAGACCGGCCCATCAAAGATCATCAAGTTGGGGGTCTTGGTCTCGCCCTTGTTCATCGATAGAACCGGTGCGTTGCGACGAGCCATCGAAACCTCATCCAGAGTAGGTTCCGAAGCTTCGATCGCATTCACATAGGCATACTTCACAGTCGATTCGACCACTACCTCCGCAGGGGGTTTGCCAAAGAATGGGTCTTCCTTGTCGTTGCGAAGCGTGATCTTGCTAAGCTGAACTTGGACTCTGCGCGAACCGGTCAGTGCCGCCGATGCGAGCGCTTGGGCAGAGACCTGTTCGGTGATGTTAAAGTGATTTGCAAAGTGGTGACTCTGTGAAGTCGGGAGCTGGGTTCCTGATGGGGTCGTCCAGCGCGCAGAGGGCTGCTGCTCGTGTAGATACATCTCGTCATCCAGCACGATGCCATCGTTGGGAGCATTGGCAGAGCCCAGCAGATCGAGGAGCGGAATCGATAGTGCGGTGTCGATCTTGGGATTCGTAGCCAAAATGTGATGGACCAAGATGTTGCCAAAGTATGGGTTGTTTCCATCTCGACGCTTGTGATCGTAGATGGTCACCTTGTCCGTGACCCAGTCATAGCTCATGTGCTCGACATCGATGAGATCGTAGCCGAGCAACTTGGCCAACGGATCAAGCCACTTGCCGCGATCGAGATCCGCGAGCTTGGCACCACCGACGACACCCGCGAACGAAACCCAGCGCCGGAGCTTGCCCTCACTGGCTAACTTTTCGACATCGTTTTCGATGATGTAGTGCGAGATCAGGCAGCCCATCGAGTGACAGGTCAGGTTCACTCCTTCCGCACCCGAGCGCTGCATGACGTAGCGAGCGTACTTGCCAACAATCGCGGCGTAGCGTGGGACTCCGCTGAGTGCGTCCACTTCGGCGATGTCGGCCGCGCTGTAATAGGAAGGGAGGATCTTGCCGTAGTATTCGGTGCCAATGATCTGATCGGTCGCGGTGGGACTGGTGCTGCCATGAGGCATTCCGGTAAATCGTCGAATGCCGTCTACCGTCGATCCACCACCGCGATCATCACCGACCGTGCCGGTCTTGGAGGCCCCGCTCAAGTTCCAGCCGTGAACGTGGATGGTGACGGTGTTTTTTGGATCGGGCGCGCTCCGTAGCGCATGCTCTTGAGAGGCCGGTGGTGATTCGATACCTCCGCAGGCGATCAGCCAAGAAGACAGTCCGACGGCCAAGAGAGCCGAGTGCTGGTGAGGAACCTGGGTACGCATGACAACCTCCGCTGTGGTTTCCGGGTGACGCGGTCGGCGTAACACATTCGATTCCGCAAACACAATCGTGGTGCGCAGGGGCGTCGACAAACCTGTAGCGGAGGGAAGACGTGTCAGGACGCGGCGATCGTCGTCTCGACCGTGACCTGGGGAGGCTGTACCAGGTGCTTCTTCACCGAGCAGGCATTGACCGCCGTGATGACGCCGGCGCGGTATTTCTCGGGAAACGAAGCGGGCAGGCGAATCGCCAAGTGAATGCTCGATACCAAGTGAGTCTGTTCATCTCGGACCATGGTTTGGATGATCTCGATGCCATCGGTGGGAATGTGGCGGGCCTGGCAGAAGCTCTGCACAAAGAACCCCGCGCAGGTACCAATCGAGGCCACAAAGTAATCAAACGGAGATGGAGCAGAGCCTTCGCCGCCGCTGCTCTCGGGCTGATCGCTGATGATCTCAAACTGATCGAAGTGAGCAGAGACTTTCTTTTTTCCACGCAGGGCAATGCGAATGTCCATGAAACGCTCTCTTTCTTTGTTAGGTAATCTCGGTACAAAAGCGCGCTGGGTCAAGGGCCAGCTACCGTCCTTGGCGGATTGTCTGCGGTGACGTTGGATTCCGCTGTTGACATCTGCGCGCCAGCGATAGGATGCCCGCAGAAAGAGGTGAGGCATGTACCGAATGAGGTCTCAAGTGATCCTGCATCCGCGTCGTGAAAACCGACTCCGCAGTTCCGTGTGGAGCACTCTTTTGGTGGTGCTGGTGCTCGGCTGTTCGAGCAAAGTAGTGCCGGGTCCAGACTCAAACGCGGTGATGGACCTGGCAGAACCGCCGGTTGAACCGATGGATTTGGCCATACCACCAGCGGACTTGTCGAGTCCGCCACTCGATCTGCGCATGCTCGAAGACTTGGGCAAGCCGATCGGTTCCAGTTGTATGGGCGATACAGAGTGCATGAGCGGTGCCTGTCGCAAAGTCGGGTCTTCCGGTAGCTCGATTTGCGTCGGGCGCTGTAAGTCACAAGCGGATTGTGATCTGTTGCCCGGTTCGGTCACCTGTCAGCCCGAGCGAGCTGGCGATCCGGCTGGACTGTGTGTTCCTCCCAGTGCGAATCACTGCGCAAGCTGCGAAAAAGATGCAGAGTGTGGGATGATGGCAGAGCGCTGTCTGCAAGCACCGGGCGACATTGCTCCGGCCTGTCATTTGGACTGTTCGCTATCGGCGGGAGTCTGTCCTTCGGACTATGAATGTCAAGCCATCACCGACGGTGGCAAAGCGCGCAAGCTGTGCGTTCCCAAGACCAAGCTGTGTCTCGATTCCTTGGGCGGGTACTGTGATCGGGTTGCCCTTCCCCAGACTTGTGCACGTAAAAATTCCGCCGGTCAGTGCATCGGACAGAGAGCCTGTCTGGCCGGAGGCCGTTACGATCGCTGCGCCGCAACCGTTCCGCAGTTTAAGCGCTGTGGTGACATGGACCCCCCCGGTTGCACGCTGGCGCTGGCGGCAGATGCTCTGGGAACCAAGGCCCACTGCGCGAGCTGCGGCAACGCATGCGCTGCGGACGAAGACTGCTGTGGCGGAGGTTGCAAAAAGCTAAACACTGCTACCGATTGCGGTGCGTGTGGAAAGACCTGTGGGATGGGAACCGGCTGTTGCGGTGGTAGCTGTAGCACGCTCGATACCATCAACAACTGCGGTGCCTGTGGCAATGTCTGTCCGGGGCAGGGCCTATCGACCAACGATGTGTATTGTGATGCGACCACCACTCCCAAGAAATGCGGAATGAGCTGCCGTGGAGAGAACTACGATGTCGATGTCAATGCGACAAACGGCTGCGAGGTTCTGGATGTCACGCCTCCAGGACATACCCAATCGACCGCATCGAGTCGGGGTAGCAAAGACTGCTTTGACACCGCAAGCCGCGACACGTTCGGATCGGCGGTGCCCTCTGATCTCCGTGAACATAAGAATCCTCCAGTTGTCGGATTTAGTGGCACCGTTGGTGCGGCCCCCGATTACTGGGTCGTACGAGCGACCGGCGGAACCTTCTGCACCAACGACATCGCGGTGACTTTTTCCACGAGCGGTGGCAGTGCGATGTCCTGTTATCGGCTGACGATAGTGACCAACAAACGAACCGATACCTTGGATGTGAACGGCTCCGGTAGCGTCAACATGAGCACGGGTGGCGGTGCATACTCGGGTGGATCGGATATCTACTTCGTGGTTGAAAAGACCTGTAGCTCTCCGATGCCAGAGAAGGTGAGCTACACCGTGGAGTATCACCTGTGAAGCGAGCCGGACTCCTGACCCTTTCGGGTGCGGTGGTGGGCTCAGGCCTTGCTGCGGTGGCACTGGTTGGTCTGGCGGTAGGAGTGCTGCTGATCGGCTGTGCGCAGGTCGAATCGAGCGGCGATCCTCCTCGGATTCCGGAGACTCCCTGTCAAGGTTTGGGTTGTTCGATTGCGCGTTGTGGGAGTGGCAAAGAGACCCGCTTACGAGGCAAGGTGACGGTTCCAAACGGAGTCGATCCGCTCAGCAGAGCCGTCGTCTACGTGCCTGAGTCCGGACAACTGACCCCGCTGCCCTCCGAGCTGTCCTGCGAGCTATGTCGTGATCCGATTCGCGGTCGGGCGGTGACCTTTTCCTATACCAGGCTCGATGGGCGGTTCGAGCTGCGTGGGGTGCCGTCTGGCGATGCCATTCCGGTGGTGGTTCAGAAGGGTCGCTTCCGTCGGATGGTCAAGGTCCGCGTTCCCTCCTGTGAAACCACCGAGCTTGCTGCGGAACAGACTCGCTTGCCCCGCAATCGTACCGAAGGAGACCTTCCGAAGCTGGCCGTTGCCACTGGGGATCACGATGCGATTGAGTGTGTACTGCGCCAGATTGGAGTGGATGGTACCGAGTTCCAGACACCAGACAAACCAGCGGCTGTGCACTTGTATAACAATCAGAAACCTGGTTCGGAATCGTTGCCTGGACAGCCTCTCTTACCGACGCTGCTGACTGACCGATCACGACTCCTTGGTTATCAAATGGTATTCCTCAACTGCTCGGGAATCGCGTATTCGCAAGGTCTGTTGAGTAACCCTGCGGTGCGCAGCAATTTGGTGGAGTTTCTGAGCAAAGGAGGTCGACTGTATGCCACGGACTGGTCGTATGATTTTGTCCAGCAGCTTCCCGAGCTAGCACCGTTTGTCTGTTTCGAGGATGACAAAGACTGTTCGGTGACAAGTCCTCATGGTTTTCACAGCGCCGTGGCGAGCGGAGGACTGGGTGATCCGATCACGGCAGCGGTGACTCCGCAGGCGGCCGGGCTGCGCGACTTTTTGAGTCGACTGCCATCGCCAGTGGATGCCTCGAAGGTGCCCATCAGTGAGCTACTGCCGGGCTGGGTCCAGATCGCGCAGACCGCCCAAGATCCGCAGCGCTTCCCTTCCTCTGTCTACTTGAAAGGAGTGTCGGGTGGCAAAGAGCGTCCGCTCACGCTCGCGTTTGAGTATCCACCGCAAGCGGGCTGCGGCCGGGTTCTGTTTAGTTCCTATCACACCCGCGAGCGAGCCAGCGCCAAGCCCTTCCCCACCTACTGTCCGCTTGGTTCGATGCTTCCCCAAGAGCACATTTTGGAGTACCTACTGTTCGAGCTGGCGGACTGCTTGGGAGTGGTCAACTAACCATCGGCTATAGCTTGCTAAGCTGTCCCTTGACTTCGTCGCTGATGGCTTTTCCTTCGGCGCGCCCCTTCAGTCGTAAGGTCGCCAGCTTCATCACCGAACCCAGATCCTTTGCGCTCTTGGCTCCTGCTTCGACGATCAGCTTGCCAACCTCTGCCGAGAGTTCGCTCGCGCTCAGTTGTTGCGGCAAATACTCTTGAAGGATTGCGATTTCGTTCAGCTCTTTTTCGGCAAGCTCTGGTCGAGCCGCCACAGTGTACTGCTCCACGGAGTCACGGCGCTGCTTGACCATTGTCGAGATGACGTTCATCACTCCGGTGTCATCGAGCGGCTGCCCGCCGGGCTCGACTTCCTTGTACATGATGGCGCTCTTTAGCATGCGCAGGACGCTAGTCTTCAACTCGGTTCGCTTTCGCATCGAGTCTTTGAGATCACTGTCAATCCGTTCTTTCAGCGTAGCCATGGTTTCGGGTTCCTCTTTGCGCCTTTATGCCACAGTCCGGGGTCTTCCTTCATCTGTGCTGTGGGTTTTGCGAGATTTCTTTGCACTGGCCGAGAACTTTCTCCTCGTTCTGGCGTCTACAGCAGCGGACAGACCTAGCTCGCGATGGAGGGCCCGATGAAACGAAGAGCGATCGCCGCCTTGGCCTTGCTGCTCGGCGCTTGTAGCGAAACCTTTGCGGTACCAGAGGTTGCGCAAGCGCTTCCTGACGTAGCGGTCGCCAAGCCCGCCCTGACCATGATTGGCTCCTGGGCGTATCTGTGGAGTCCGGCGGTACGTGCTGTACTGACCGCACGCACACAGGTTGGCGATGGACCCACAGTGGTCGAAGCCGATGTGGTGACGCCGGAGCAAGCCGCACTGGTGGGCGTCTATGCGAGCGGCGATCGGACGCTCATCTTGGATGCGGTGGGGGGCTATGTGATCGAAGATCGTTCTGCGGGGTCTGCGACTCCGACTCCCGAAGTCGGTCGCTGGTCGTTACAAGGCATCGAGCTTGTGTTGCGCGGAGAGGGGAGCAGCAAGCCCGTGAAGCGGCTCGGAATCTCTGCCAGCGCAGACTCACTACACGATCGCGAGCAGCTCTTTGTGCCCAAGGAAGCGGTCGCGGAGCAGGTCGATTCCACGCAGGTTGGGGAAGAAGGAGAAGGCCGATGAACCGTCGCAAATTTCTGGATACAGCAGTCCGTACCGCGGTGATGGCCTCATGGCCAGCGTGGCTTACTTCCGCTTTCGCGGCGAATTCGCCAACGATCGACGTAGCCAGCGAGCTGACGGTGTTGTCGCAGGGATATCGTCGGGCGCAGCGGGCCGGGAAGCCCCTGTTGGTGCTGGTGATTCCTGCGGACGAGGGCATGAAGTATTACCGGGGACGGGACTTTGGAGAGCTTCTCAATCACGGGAGCCCGGAACAGATGGCACCCCTGGCTCTGTGCGAAGTCATCTGTGCGAGCATGGCGCAGCTTCAGCGTCTGGTTCCTTCCGCAGGAGACAGCGAACCACTGATGGTTCTGATCGAGACAGATGCGGTGCCAGCGCGAGTCCAGCGGCTTGATGCAAAGCTCTCACCCGATCGAGGGATGGGATCCTTCAAGGACTCCGAGCTGGATGCAGAGCTTCCGCCAAAGAGCAAAGAGAAGGAAGGAGAGCGCTGGCAGCGACGGTATCAGGCCAAAGAACGAATCGAGAGTCGGGCCGTCGATTCGCGAATTGCTCGGCTGGCTCAGCTAGTTGCTGATGCGGTCATGCCGAATCGTGAAGTCTTGGCGCAGAGAGCGTCCCAGCAGCGGGCTCATCTCGCGGCGGGTGTCCCAGCCAGCGTTGATCTCAAGCTCGGACAGAATCACGATGGCACGCTCACCGCTGACGAAATCGATCAAGCGGCTGCGCTGATCGCGTCGTTTGCAATGGGAACCAACCCGGAACGCACCAAGTCGCTGCTCGCCATGCTCGGGCAAAGTGCCACACGCGAACTAAAGCAGGCCCGCGTTCCTGGGAGCAAGTGGGCTGTGTCCGGTGGCTGTGGAACCACCATTGAAGGCGAGCCGCGCAACATGATGGTGGCCTGCGGAATGGGTCATGTTCCCGTCAAGAGTCGACGCTTCCTTCACTTTTTCACCAAAGGGGAGTCGCTTTGATCGGAGTCGGTCTGACTCTGCAACCAGAGTCTGCATTCCTCGATCTACTGGACGAGGTGTGCCGCTGCGAGGTCGACTACTTCGAGGTTTCTCCCGAGACGCTGTGGTGGGAGGATGAATCGGGCAGGCTGGTGGACAACGGATTCCACCAGCGCTTGCAACGACTGGTGAAGCAGACTGGCAAGCCGGTGGTCGGACACGGAGTGGGACTGTCTCTGAGTGGGGCAGATAGAAGAGACGCTGCTCGACGGTCGCGCTGGCTACTCCGGCTTGCCGAAGATCATCAAAAGCTACGCTTCGCTTGGTACACCGATCACCTGGGCATCAGCGCCCCCGGAGGACAGGCCGTCACCCTCCCTCTTCCGATCTGGCAGACTCCGGCTGCGGCGGATCGGTTGCATCGACGGCTGCGCAGGCTTCAGCAGATCATTCCTTTGGTCGGGATCGAGAACAGCGTATTTTACTTCACCCTCGGCGATCCGCTCGATGAGCCAGCCTTTTTGACGCGAGCGCTGCGGGGTTCCGGAATGCATCTGCTGCTCGATCTGCACAACGTGTTTACGATGGCACAAAATGTGGGATTTTCGGCTCAGGAATACCTGCGCCGCATTGACTTATCCCGCGTCATCGAACTGCACATTTCCGGAGGCACGCACAGCGATGCGAGCTGGCTTCGCTCCGGGCGTTCTCTGCGGCTCGATAGCCATGATGATGCGGTGCCAGAGTCTGTATGGGAATTGCTGGATGAGGTGTTGCCGCACTGCACAGGTCTGCGCGGAATCACACTCGAACGGATGGAGGGAACGGTCGGACCCGCAGACGTGCCCCTCATTCGGGCCGAGCTAGCCCGTGCTCGACTTGCACTCCGCCGACACGCTCGGATGACTCCTTCGCCATGACTACCGCACGCCAGCATACGCTCTGTGAGAAGCTCCTGGCCGAGGTCTTGCGCGATGAGGATCCAGTGACAGCGCTGCACATCGCAGCCAGTCGACCCGAGATCTCTCAAGAGCTGCGGAAGGTACTCTGTAACGTAGACCCCGATGGGCTCCGAATGACCGCTTTGCTGGTGGCCAGGCTCCGCTTTGAACGACTCCTACAAGGCTCGGAGCTGGCCGCAACCTGGTTTGACCAAGATCCCGAGTCATTCACCCAGACCTTCCGAACGTACCACCGACAGGTTCCGCTGCGGGCCTTCTTTCCTCGCGAAGAGGCGCGGACTTTTGCACGCTGGTACCGATCGGTGCGTTAGCACGGTCCGGTAGATCGAAATCAGAACGGAATCTTGCCGGTGGCGATGTCTTTCCACATCACCCAGTCGCCCATGAAGCTGTAGAGCGGGAACTTGAACGTCGCTGGGCGATTCTTCTCGAAGAAAAAGTGACCGACCCACGCAAAGCCGTATCCCGCGGCGAGTCCGGCGAGCAGTCGCGACGGTTTACGACTTACGATCGCAGAGACTCCCAAGACCAGTCCGATCGAGCTGCCGATAAAATGCAGCCTGCGGCAGGTCTGATTTTCATGCTGCGAAAGGTAGAAGGGATAAAACTCCGCAAAACTGTCAAAGTGGTCGGGCGTGTCCATGGACGGTCATGGTAGTCGCCCCGCCACCGCGTGTGAACCGGCTTTGCGGTGCCGAGCGATTTCCGTGGACCTTTCCGTCGGCTTGCCGTAACTAACCCGAGCCGTGGAACCAGAAAGCCTGCTCGCCAAAGAGATTGCGCGTGAAGTCGACCGTCGGCGGACGTTTGCCATCATCAGTCACCCGGACGCTGGCAAGACGACGCTGACCGAAAAGCTGCTGCTGTTCGGTGGGGCCATTCAGATGGCCGGGGCCGTCAAAGCCCGCAAAGCCGCTCGTCATGCGCGCAGCGACTTTTTGGCGATCGAACGGGAGCGTGGAATCTCGGTCAGTTCGTCGGTGATGAAGTTCAATTACCAGGATATCGAGGTAAACCTCCTCGATACGCCGGGTCACCAGGACTTTTCCGAAGACACCTATCGCGTGCTCACCGCTGTCGATTCGGCGCTGATGGTGATCGATAGCGCCAAGGGTGTCGAGACCCAGACCCGCAAGCTGATGGAGGTCTGCCGCCTCCGCGACACGCCGATCATCACGTTTATCAACAAGCTCGACCGCGAGGGCCGCGAGCCGTTTGATCTGTTGTCGGACATCGAGTCGAGCCTGAAGATCCAGTGTGCGCCGATGACCTGGCCGATTGGCATGGGCAAGCGCTTTCGGGGCACCTTCAATCTGTTTCGAAACGAGCTGCGGCTGTTTTCGGGAACCGGCTCAGAGCGAGTCCAGGATGCGGTCGTCTATCACGATGCGAGCGATCCGGCGCTCGATGCAGTGCTCGGCTCGCAGGTCGAGCATCTGCGGACCGATTTGGAGTTACTCCAAGGTGCGGGGACGCCGTTTGATAAAGAGGCGTACCTGGCAGGCAAGATGACGCCGGTGTTCTTCGGGAGCGCGGTGAACAACTTCGGAATTGCCGAGCTACTCGATGCGCTGCTCGAGTTTGCGCCGGCACCTCGGCCTCGGGCTTCGACGACCCGGCTGGTGTCTCCCTACGAGACGCCGTTTTCGGGGGTGGTGTTCAAGATTCAAGCGAACATGGACCCGCAGCACCGCGACCGCATCGCCTTTATGCGGATTTGTTCGGGCAAGTTCACCCGTGGCATGAAGGTCCGTCACCACCGCATTGCCAAGGAAGTGCAGATCCAAAACGCGACCATCTTCATGGCGCAGGATCGCACCGGCGTGGAGGAGGCCTATCCCGGCGACGTGATCGGCATTCACAACCACGGCACCATCAAGATCGGCGACACCATGAGCGACAAAGAGCCGCTCAAGTTTGTGGGGGTTCCCAACTTTGCACCCGAGCACTTTCGTCGCGTGCGGCTGCTCAATCCGATGAAGAGCAAGCAGCTCGAAAAAGGACTGCTGCATCTGGCGGAAGAGGGCGCGGTGCAGCTATTCCGACCGATTCGCAACAACGACTACATCCTGGGCGCGGTCGGCGTGCTCCAGTTTGAAGTGACGATTGCGCGGCTCGGCGATGAGTACGGTGTCGAAGCAACCTACGAGCCGGTCGAGTATGGTGCGGCGCGCTGGGTCCGCTGTGACGACAAAAAGAAGCTCGAAGAGTTCCGCAGCAAAGCGAGCTTGAACCTGGCGATCGACATCGACGGGAACCTCACCTACTTGGCCGAAAACGACTGGCGACTCAACCACACCATCGACAAGTGGCCGAGCATCGTCTTTGACCGCACCCGCGAACACGTCTAGCGCTGCCTCGACAAAAAGACGGCCATCGCGGCGGTGATGACGGCGGCCATGGCGTAGGGCAGCGGTGGGAACCAGTCAAACAGGGCTCCGGCGAGGATCGGTCCGATGGCGCGAGACATCGAGCTAAGCGATTGACTGAAGCCGAGCGTCCCACCTTGCTCAGTGGCAGAGGCCGCTCGGGACAGCAGCGTCGATAGGCTCGGAGCGAGCAGTCCTTGGCCAATCGCGACCAGCAGCAGCGCGGCCATCATCAGTCCACGGTTTGGCATCCAAGGAATCGCGAAAAAACCGAGCGTCAGGATCGCGAAACCGACGGTGCCAATGGCAACTTCGCCAAACCGTTTCGCCAGTGGCCCGATGAAGCCGCCTTGCACGATGGCGATGACGACCCCAATCGCCGCAAACAACCGGCCCATGGTCTGTTCGGAAAAGCCGTAACGCTGCTTGGCAAACAGGGCGAAGGTGGACTCCATGGCCACAAACGCCAGCGTCGACAGCATTGTGATCAGCAGCAGCGGGCCGACCACCGGACGGGATAGCGCGGCCTTGAGCGACGCCACCGACAGCGGCACCCGTTGACTCTTGCCACGAGCGCTCGGTGGCAGCGACTCACGCAGGGCAAACAGCGCGAGTAGCAGGTTGGCGGCGGACAGCGCGGCGGCGACAAAGGCGGCCGTTGAAAAGCCCCAGCGTGACAGCTCAGCCCCGACAAACGGACCAAACACAAACCCCATCCCGATCGAGGCTCCGACAAGACCCATGTACTTGGTCCGCTCGGCGGGCAGCGTGACATCGGCCACATAGGCTTGCGCGGTGGCGATGCTGCCGCCAAAGAGTCCGGCAAAGGCGCGGGCCGCCATCAGCGTATATAAGGTGTCGGTCAGCCCGGTCGCCAGCAGCGACAGCGTCGAACCGAGTAGGCACACGATCAGCACCGGACGACGACCGACGCGATCGGACAAGCGGCCCAGGATCGGCGCTCCGATGAGCTGGGCGATCGAAAAGCACGCGAAGAGCAGGCCAATTTGTTTGCCGTGCGCCCCGAAGCGCATCGCGTAAAACGGCAGCAGCGGCAGGATCAGCCCAAAGCCAAGCAGATCCAGAAACACCGTCAAGTAGACGACCACCAGCGACGCCAGCGTGCGCGGTGGCGGCGCAGAATCCAATGGAGAGTTCACGACGAGCTGTATACCCCAAGTACCACCCAGAGATGGCACGGCAAATCAGGGATAGGGCCGGGGTATGTTTTGCGGTGGTTGAGGGGGGCCGGGGATAGGGCGGACCCTTATTGGGCAGGTTGGGCGAGTGGACGGGGGACGATCTCGCGGAGGACAGCGGTGGTACCGGCGGCTTCGATGGTGGCGCCAATCTGTAGTGGGGCAAGGGTGCAGCGGCGCAGCTTCTGACCGTTGAGAGTGACCTCGGCGGACCACATCCCGACATGGAGGAAGGGCTTGCCATTTGGGTGCCACAGCACGGTCATGTCGATGAGTAGCTCGTCGTTGGTGGGCCAGTCGACCTCGCTCTGGGGGGTGGTGCCGAGGCGGACGGACTCGCCTTTTAGGAAGACCTCGCGTGGCTCGTTGGGATCGTTGTCGGCCTCGCTCGACTCGGTCATCGTGAGCACGATCCGGCGCTCGCCCTGCTGGGCTTTGGCGGGCGGTGGCGTCTTGAGATCGACGTGCAGCAGCAGCTCGCCAAAGCAAATGCGGTCCCCGTCGAGTAGCTCGATGGGGGCGGTCAGTCGCAGATAGTTTACGTACAGGTTGTGCTGCGCTGAGGTCGGAATCAGCGTCGGCTTTTTGCCCCGTCGTTCGATGGCAAAGCAAAGCGATGGCAGCTGCGCGTCAGCGAGCACGATGTCCGAGCCCTTGGCCGAACCCACCTCGACGCGGCTGCGTGGAAACCACTGCCACCTGGGCGGGGCATCACCGTCGAAAATGAGCAGTCCCAGCGGTGGTGGTGGCGGCTCGGCGGGGCTTATGATCTCGCGCACCTCGATTTGGGCACCCCCGAGCGTGAGCAGGTCGCCTTCCGTCAGCACCGTACAGCTCACCACCGGCTCGCCATTGCGCTCGATCGGTGCCGAGTACTTGTGCACCAGCAGATGAGGCATGCCCGCCGCCGACCAGAAGATCACCGCCTCGACCGGATCGGAAACGAGCAGCCGACTTGGCTTCGCTTCGCCGATGTAGATATCGCTGGCGGTGCCTTGACACAGTCGTAGCGCTGAGTGGGTGCAGTCGACGGTGTGCGGACTACCGCCTGGCTCAGTCACTCGCAGCGTCAGACGGCGCTCGGCCCCACTTGGATAGGACAGCTCGGGCTGCTGGAACAGGACTTTTACGACCTGGCCCCCCACTTCGATGATGTCGCCCGAGGACAGCGGCAGCGGTCTGGACACCCGACTTGAGTTTAGGATGGTGTCGCTTTGGCCACGCAGGGGAAACAGAAACAGCGTGCCAACGTGCCATTCGAGCGAGCACTGTCGTCGGCTCAGTAGCAAGTCGGTGGGCACCGAAAGCTCACAGTCATCGCCACGGCCCACTCGGATGCAGGGGAGGTCGAAGCTGAAGCGACGAGCTGAGTCGGTCCCCCCTCGACTTCCTACCTCAAGATCAATGCGCATGATGGATAGCTTGCGATGTTACACCGGGTTTTTGCGGGCGCGGCGAAGCAGTGCGAGTCCGAGTAGCATGGCGGCGGTGGCGAGCTGGGCGGCGGCCGGGCCGGTGGACTGACCGACGTTGCAGCTACAGCCGGTGGCGGTGACATCGATCGGATCGGGATTGGTGCCGCCGTCCGTTGTGCCGCCGTCCGTGGTGCCGCCGGTCGAGTTTGGCACACACTGGTTGGCGGTGCAGGTCGCGGTGGCGTCGCAAGTTCCACAGACGCTGCCACAGCCGTCGTCACCACACTGCTTGCCGCCGCAGCTCGGAGTACAGCCGCAGCTCGGTGGCGGGCTGGTCGAAAAGTCCGAGCCATCCGTCGCGCAGCCCGTTCCGACGTAATAGGCACCGGTTTGGGGAAACATGACGGCAGTGCCGGCGCTGTCCTTGAACTCGAAGCGGTAGCGCTTGCAGGTGGTGCCGAGTCCCGCGAGGGTGGTCGAATATGCGCCACTTTGGGCGGTGCCAAACTTCATGGTCATCGCGGTGCAGGTGCCTTCGACGTTGACGACGGCTTGGCTGGGGGCGGCGGCGTCCTTCCAGTTCGCCCACATGTCGATGCTGGCCCCGCTCTGGGGATAGTGCGAACCGGACGGGATCTTGTAGCTGCCTGCTGCCGCGCCGCCGAAGTCACCCACGGACGCTCCGGCATCGGTGACGCCCGTTCCGACCGATGGGCCGGCCTGGAGGATGTTGTAGCGGTGGCCGTTTTGCGAGTTGTAGCCGCAGGTCGACACCGAGGTCGGCTCGTACAGCCACAGGTAATAGGCCGACTTGGGATCGCTTGGCGAGGCGATGATCTCACCACTGGTGTTGGTGCCAAACAGGGCCACGCGGGCGTTCCAGGCCGTGGCAGTGCCGGCCGTGCATGCACAGCTCGCCGCGCCCTTACAGGACGTGGGATAAATCGACGAGATGTTGCTGACGACCTGGCACTTCGAGTCGTGGGCGAAGTAACCCTGCTGTTTCATCTCGTCCGAGTGAAAGCGGGCGGCCCGTCCCAGGTTTAGGTCGAAGTACAGCGGCGCAATCGGCTTGTAACAGGCTTTTTCCAAACAGTTTGCCGCTGGACAGGCCGCTAGATCCGCCGCCGGATCGACGCGGGAGCGGTTCATAAACTCGTGCAGCGTGCGCTCACGCCAGTTTGGAAAGCCACCTACCGACTCACCGACAGCCAGTGCCGATGAGGATGTCATCGCGACAAGTCCAAGGCCAAGGCACGTTGTGAAAAGTGTCCGCATGGATTCCCCCCCCGTGGTTCGCAAAGCCAGTAGTAGTTTACTTGCGGCCAGGGTGGTCGAGGGAGAAGAACTCGCGGCTGACGTTGGAGTGGATGTGGTTGAGGCAGTCGACCTTGCAAGTGCTGCACACCTCGCCCGCAAAGCCCGCAAGTCGGGTCAGCACCGCCGATGACAAGAGCCCTGCCAGCGAGCGCGACACCTTCATGGTCTGCTCAACGAGCCGTGACGACTGAGTGAGCAGGCGCGATAGGCTGGGGCCGCGTTGCCGGATGAGCTGATCACGAAACGCGACCGCGAGCTCGAACGCGGTCTGCTGTTGAAGCTCGAAGCGTGGCCACTCTTCCGATGGTGCGCAGGACAGCGTGGCCACGATGGTCTGTAGCGCCTCGTCCGCATAATCGAGCGCCAGCAGGTCGTGCGAGGTCGGTTTTTCCACACCGGCAAAAAAGCGGCCCTTTAACTGCTGTCGCCAAGACAGCCGGTCTGCGCTGATCAGTGACGAGCCTTGACCAGACTGCGCGTGGTGGAGTGCCCCATCGGCCAGTCCGCCGAGCCACTCGATCGTATGCTGCGCCAAAATCTGCACCAGGCGACTGTGCGCAAAGTCTTTCTCGACGTCGGCAGCCGCGAGCAGACACAGCTTGGCGGGCTCTGGCTCACCCGCGATCACGTAGTAGCGGGCCATGTGACGGGCCATGCTGCTCAGCCGCTGCTTGGTGGCTGGATTGTGGGAAAGCGCGATTGCCATGAGCTGCCACCGTGGTACCGGCTTCGTCGGAGGGGCCCCGTCCGTTTTGGTTGCTCGTCGGGTGCGTGGGGCGGCTTTGGGCGCTGGGGCTTTGTCGAGTTCGCTCTGGGTAAAACGCCAACCATCACCAAACTCGGGTCGCGACAGCAGCGCTCGCAGTGCGGTCAGGGTCAGTCGTCCGGCCGCCTCTGGAAGATGGAGTGGTTCCGACGCAAAGCGAGACAGAAAGCGCAGTGCGGTCAGCGCTTCGACGGGAACTTGTCGCCCGCCCAGCAAGGTCTTTTCTGCCGCGTTTTCGACGAGCGGCATCAGCTTGGCAATCGGTGCCTCAATAAAGCGCGTTCCACTCTCGCTGGCAACCTCCTGGCAGAGGCTCTGAGCGCGTTCGGAAGACTGGCCGGTCAGCACGTAACCGGAGCGAACCTCGCCGCTGACATGAAGACACACCACCGCCAGCGTTGTCGTCTGGTCGGGGTTTTCGCGTCGCGCCACGATCACATAACAGCCGAGCGTGTCACAGCCCGACACAAATCCCACCGCCGCCGTCGACTTGGTCTTGTGATCGTCGAGCAGCCTCGTGCGAAGTCGGAGCAGCGCGCCCTGGATCAATCGCTGCTGCGTGCGCTCCGTGACCTCGGCGCGGACCGACTCGAGCAGCGTCACCGCGTCCTCATCGCCTTGCAAAAGCAGCGTCTCGACGATTTTGGGCAACAGCATCGGCAACGATTTGTTCCGCAGCAGTGCTTCGTACGCAACGCTGGCCGCGATCCCAGCGCCGATCCGCCAGCGGTCTAGCTCGTCGAATAGGAGCATCATCATGTCGCCAGGAATCGCGCTGAGCATTGTCGCGAGCCCTTCACCCTCGGCCGGATCGGACTCAATGCGGATCAGCGCGTCGGACAGAGGCTGGGCGATGATTTGCAGCATCTCCTCGGGCGTAAGCTGCTCTTGCAGTCGTGGCGCAAAGCTGGCGTCCTCCGACAGCAAGATGCCCATCGCACAAGAGCGGGTCCGCAGATCGAGCGCGGCATCACCCACCAGCCCGAGCAGCGATTCGGCCTCGCCGCCCAGTCCCAGGATGTGAAACAGGTCGCCGTACAACTCGACATCGGTCGACTCGACTTGGCCGCTCCTCATGCGATCGAGCAGGTATTTGCGTGCGTCCAGTGCGCTGGCCACGCCGAGCCGCTGTTGCAGATCGGCATGGCTCACCGGCGGATGCACAAAGAGGTCGGCGATGATCTGCTTGGTCCGCGCCGTGCTCGCCCACGACGTCTTATTGTCCTTACGAGGCATATGGCGGCCCTTATAACATGGCAAAGTCAGGTGGTAGATTGACGAGTGACCATCGGCTTTGAAACACGGATGCAAGGGTTTCTACAGATGATTTTCTCGAAGAGAAGCGCAGGGATCGCGAGCGGCTTGGCCTTGTCGCTTGTGGCGTGTCAGAGCGGGCCGCCCTTGTCATCGCCGGGCGTGGCCGGTCCCGAGACGATCGGAGCGACCGTGGCCAAGCTCACCACTGAGGCGGCGGCGCTGCCACCGCTGCTCCGGACGCGCTGGGCGGTCGAATACACTGCGTCGGTGGCGCAGCTTGTGCCAATTTCTCCGCGACGGCTGTATCGATCCAGCGATCGTCGCGCCTATTTCACCGAAGCCGAGGTACGCAACCAACAGTCGGCCCTGGCTGGTACCTCCGTTGAGACGGTCGATGAAGCGGGCTATTACGTCGGTAGCCTCGGGTCGCCGCTGTTTCACGCTCGACTAATCGACATCGTCGCGGATGGACAGCTTGCCAAGCTCGTCGGTAAACGCAGCCTGGATTTGTACGCCGGTGCCATCGGCCCGCTCAAGCTGATGGCGAGCGCCGGACTCGATGCGGTCGGGATTTCGTCCTCGCCGAAGCTGCGTGCGCTGTATTCCCACGTTGGGGATCAAGGTTCGGTGCGGCTTCCGGGCCGTGAGGTCAGTGGCCGCGTGACGTTTCTGTACGGGAACTTTCCCGCTGATCCGGCGGTGCGGGCTCAGGTCGGCAGCGGTTACGAGTTTGTGCTGGCCAAAAATGTCCTCAAGCGGGGCTACATCCATCCGACGAGCGATGTGCCGCCCGAAAGCCTGATCAATTTGGGTCTGCCCGATGGAGACTACCTGCGGAGCTTGCTGGCTACGCTGCGACCGGGTGGACGGCTGCTTGTCTACAACGTCTGTCCTAGTCCCAACCCGGCGGTCTACGATCCCGACAGCGACTGCCGCAATCCGTGGACCCGCGCCGACTGGCAAGCCGCCGGATTCATCGTGCGGGACTTCGAGCGCAACGACACCGAGATTGCCCGTCAGTACGCCACCGCGCTCGGCTTTGATAAGCCGCCACTGTCCGTTCGCATCGACGAGCTCTACGCGGTCTATTCGCTGTTCGAAAGGCCCTAAACACAGGTCAACCGCTGCGGCAGAACGGCTTCCTCTTCCTTGAGCCGTTCCTCTAGTCCCGTACCCAGACACGGACGTGCGGGATGCAGTGGGCTTCGTTGGTGGCCATAAAGCAGTTGTTGATTCCCGCGATGGCCGTCGGAGTGCAGCTTACTCCGGTAGACCATCCGCCTTTGCAATCATGGCTGTTCCATAGTGGCGTAAACATGCGGGTACAGTCATTGCCGGTGTTTTGAAAGTCCTTCAGGTCTGCATTGCTGCTGTTGAATCCACCAAGTCCGAGCGGACTGGCAGAGACGTTCACCGAGCCGCTCAGTGTGCTCGCGGCATTGCCTCCACATCCGTGGCGATTGTCCGAAAAGAGGCTCCACTTGAATGTGGTGGCAGCATTGGGACGAATTTTATAGTCGTCATTGAAGCCGCTGTCGCGATGGACCTTCAGGCTGCTGTTCCAAGCGTTGAAGTTGGGATTCCCAACAATCGCCGCTACGATGGCAGAGTCCAGGTACGCCACCGTGTTGGTGGTGGGGTTGTTCATGAGTTCATTGGCGGTTCCTTCCCCAGCGTCGACCCAGCTCCAGCCTTCACGGCCCTTGCCCACCAAGGTCCAGCCTCCGCCATCGGTGGTCATGTCACACAGAACCTGAAGCGGAGCGATCGGTCCGGCCGCATCTGGATCGATCGTGTACTTCCCATCGGAGGCGGTAGGATTTGCCGCCAAGAGGTCCTTGCAACTCGTGGCGTACTGGCAGCTCCCCTGCTTGCACAGGCTGGTGCTACAGTCTGCGCCGACCGTGCAGCTTAAGCCAAGGCTGCACGGATTGCAGGTGCCGCCACAATCCACATCGGTTTCGGCTCCATTTTTCACCGTATCGGTACAGCTTGCCGCCGTGCAGACTTTGGCAGAGCAGACTCCGCTCGTGCAGTCCGAAGCGGCCGTGCATACTTTGGTGTCCGGGCACTTGGAGCAAGTTCCGCCGCCACAGTCCACGTCCGTTTCCGCTCCGTTTTTCACCGTGTCGGTGCAGGAGGGTGCAGAGCAGACCTTGTTTATGCAGGCTCCGCTTCCACAGTCCGATGCGGCAACACAGGCTTTCTTGTCGACACACTTGGAGCAGGTGCCGCCGCCACAGTCCACGTCCGTTTCTGCGCCGTTCTTGATCCCATCGGCGCACGTTGGGGTTGGAGTTGGCATGGTCTCTGCCGGGTTGCTACTACACGAAGCCACCCCTACAAGGAGTAGACCTCGCATGACATGGTGAAGGCCTGGGCGCTTGCTGCTCATTGGTGAATCCCCCTCTGGAAATCCTGACGCATCGGTCGCGTCAGTCCTCCTGCATGATAGCCGCTTGGCCCGAGCGGACGGCAGCAAAACCGAACTGCCCAAAAACGCACGGTGATCTCCGATTGATACCCGCCGAGAGGACGAGCACCGTCGGCCAGCGGGGCGATCACGGGATGAGCGCCACGGGTCGTAAGCAGCGGTACCCCGGCAACGGCTCACCTCGGAGCGCGGCCATCACGCTGTCCACCCACTCGCATAGCTCGCGGGTCGGCTCGTGTTTCTCCGCATGAATTCGAGACAGGGTCAAGCGGGCCGCCAGGCCCAATCCGGTCACCTCGATCGCTCGAAAGCTTGGCCCGGCCATGACCGGCTGCGACGGAATCTCGGGGAACTGCAGCTCGACAAGAATCTCGAGGATTCGCCGAAGAATTTGCGGGTTCACCCACCCCGAATGGCGGCGATACTGCCCCTGCTGCCAGTGTTCAAGGCCCGCACGCCCATCGGGAGAGAGCACGAGCAGGTGTCGCCCGCTGCGTGCATCCGGCGCGTTGGCCAGCCCCACGTCGTGGCTGAAGAACAGGCAGTCCGGCGGCTGCCGCAGCTGTTCGTTCCACGGGGCGATCTCCCGGAGGAACTGTAGGTAGGAGAAGGGCGTGTCCCCGCGGTTCTGTACGCCGTGCACATCGACCCGGGTCCAGTCGCATTGACCGGCAGACAGCCGCCACCCGGTCTGCCTCGTTGCCTCCGTGAGCGCTGCGCGGAGTCGTGGGGCATTCCGCGCATAGACCTCCGGCTGCGGTCGGCCTGCGAGGTCTACGGGCAGCCAGGCATCGCTCCAGGTGTTGAGCGACAACCTACCCAAGCTCAGGTCCAGGTTCACCTGCATCACAAAGGGACTGGATATGCGTTGTCCGGAGGCGTCAAAAGTCCAGCCGTCGCCCTCGACGCGCACCTCTTCGACACCCCCCAGATCCGCCTCTCCCCACGACCTACGCTCTCGGCGGTCTGGATAGTCGAGCACCAGCCAGCGCGGGCTGATCCCGGAGCTCCCTAGTGTGGCATCCTGGTTGAGGATACACAGAACGGACATGCCTCTCCAACGCGAACCTTCCGGTTCCTCGGCATCGGCCCTGAGAGAGCGGCGCGTACGCCTCGAAGCCGAGTTTGAACGAATGATGTCGCTCGTTCCGACTTCTGCCGAACTCCCTCAACTTCGTGAGATTGCGGCGCTCTGCGCAGCCTCCGAGCGGCTCTGGTCCGCCGTGGCTGACCTCCTCGATGCAATCGATCGGGCGCTTGGCAGTGAAGGGAGAGGCGCGGTGCAGGATCCTATCTCCACAGTCGATGCGCGAGCGGTGTTGGAGGAAGGGAGCGCAGCGCTGCCGCCTGGCAACTGGCAATCGTGCCTCGCCGCTGGCTACGCCAAGATGAACGACTGCGCCAACGCGATCGATGCACGAAGGACCGGTGGTGTGCTGCGTTTCGAGCTGTCCCAGGAGGCGTTGGACGATCTACTGGTCAAGCCGAAGGACGTGGGCTGGGCTGGCTGGACGGACCTCCGTCACCTATGGACGAAGGTGGCGTACTTAGGCGGCACTCACCGAAGCGGCGGTCTGGCGGCGCGCCTGATGACACGCCCCCTGTTTACGGACCGGCGCATGGCACCACGGTCGACCCCGCCCTATTACCGGTGGGACTGCCGCGACATCGCAGAGCTGCGTGAGCTCGCGAGAGCCGTTGGCCTCTTGGCCACCAGCGTCGCAGGGTAGTTGAATGTTGGGAATCGCAACCCATCCGGCAGAGCGGATACTGGGCGGCTCTCTGAGTCACAGAGAACCATGATCGGTAGGGAGGAGAGTGCTTCGCTAGAGCAGTTCTAGCTGTGGAATATCGATATCGATCGCACAGGTTCTGGCTATGCTGCGCACCACTGGCCTGGCGCGATGATTCCGGGTGGTTCGGACCAGCAGTTGCTTGATGTCTGGATTCGTCAAGGCATGTGGACAGAGCGATTCAGCGATGAACACATCCAGTTCCAGCGGCGTACTGCTCTCACACATGCTCACCCTACGAGGGACTTTGGTATGGAAGGTCAGGAGCGGCTTCAACTGCTGCCAGTGGGACGGCAATTTCTCGGAAAAGTACAGCGCCGCGTAGGCAACCACTACCGGATTCCGGTGCCGCAGCAGATGAAGAAGATCATCATCCGACCAGGTCGACTGCAGCTTCTGAAACGCACCGAAGCCATCACTTCGAACTGCGCCTAGCGGGCCAACGATCGACGCAGCCTCCAGGCTATCTGCCTTCTCCAGGGCCGGAGGAAGTGGACGAGCTTCCAGTCGGGATGACACGAGCGTGACGAGCAGTAGAAAGAGAGCATGGAACCGGCTACGGTCACGAAGTCGACGGGCCATCGATACAACCTCCTATCGGAAAAGGTAAGCATCGAATGAGCAATCAGCCAGCGCCCATCTGGGCACTTCTGATCAGCCAGAGAGTGCTTTGTCTGGTCCACGGCCAAGGAATCGCGGGAGGATGGACTCGTCATTTGGTGGTCGGTATGGTGACTCGCAGAGGAATTCCCGAAATCGAACGGAACCGCAACGTTACTACGGAACCCCAAACTGTGCGGATGATGGCCCTCCGCACAGCATGATCAGTGTCCACTAAAGGCGCAGCAATACACTGGCAGAGTGTCCTATTCATGACTCAGACCTCACCAGCGCAAAGTGCTCGCGCAGCGGTAGCTGACGACTTTTCCGATCGGG
>ERZ724504.440-NODE-440-length-23721-cov-7.012845_pt1 | contig 23721 bp, 22 predicted proteins | sample MGYA00376037_ERZ724504 | MGnify/ENA primary metagenome ERZ724504 (study PRJEB28724, sample SAMN07190888) | wastewater metagenome | isolation source: influent of sewage treatment plant in Hong Hong | place: USA: Christiansburg, Virginia | collected 2016-03-01 ... | reverse complement strand
CGTGTAAAGAAGTAGAAGCTTTTGAGCCCTCGGTTTCATATTCTTTGTATTTGTTTACATCCATTTTTACACGAATGCTTTTGGCATCGTTTACCAACAATATTTGTGGCCCTTGATTTATGGTTAAAGCATACAGGCCCTCAATTTTTGCTAAGCCTCTCAATTCAAATTTTCCATTTTTTAATGTTGTAGAATCTATTACAACAGGGCGTTCTCCTGCAAATGGAATTTCTTCTAAATAAATTTTATCTGTTGGCGAATTGGCAATATTGCCACTCACCGTAAAAGCACCATGCTCTTTAGGTTGGCAACCAATAATTGATATTGTTGCAAGAAGAATAACTGAAATTTTTTTCATTATAATTGTATCATTTTTGTTTTCTAAACTATCTTTTTTACGAAAGGAACACTATTGAAGTTTTGTTTGTAACAACTCTGTTACTTTTTTTGGATCTGCTTTGCCTTTACTTATTTTTTTTACTTCGCCAACAAATAAACCAATTAATCCTTTTTTGCCTTTTTTGTATTCAGCTACTTTATCTGGCATATTGGCAATTACTTCGTTTACCCAATTTTCTAATTCGTTGCTATCACTCACTTGTAACAAATTCAAAGCTTCTGCTATTTCTAAAGGATGTTTATTTTCTGTAAATAAAATAGGTAAAATTTTAGCCGAAGCAACCGAAAAGTTTACTTTACCTGCATCTACAATTTCTATTAATTGAGCAAGTGTTTGTGGCTGTAATGTACTATTGTGAAAACTACCATTTGTTTCGTTTAAATATTGACGAATTGGACCAGTAATCCAGTTTACAATGGCTTTATAGTTTTTATAAATGCCGGCTGTACTTAAAAAATAATTGGCTGTTGCAACATCATCGCAAAGTTGATTGGCATCGTAATTACTTAATTCATACACTTCAATAAACTGTTGTTTTAATTGATGTGGAAGAGCAGGTAATTGTTGTTGAATGTTTTGAATAAAATCTGTTGTTAAATGAAATGGAGCCAAATCGGGATCGGCAAAATAGCGATAATCGTTGGCATCTTCTTTATCTCTTATAGCAAAAGTAGTATCGTTGGTAGCATCAAAACTTCTGGTTTGTTGTATCACTTTTTCACCACTTTCAACAATGTTTATCAATCGTTCTACTTCAAAATCAATGGCTTTTTTTACATTGCGAATAGAGTTTAAATTTTTCACTTCTACCCTTGTGCCCAAAGTGGTTGCTCCTTTTAAACGAATAGAAATATTGGCATCGCAACGCAAACTTCCTTCTTCCATATTGCCATCACAAACGCCAATCCATTGCACCAATCTTCTAACTTCTGTAACATATTGATAAGCTTCTTCGCTGCTGTGTAAACAAGGCTCTGTAACAATTTCAACCAAAGGTGTACCAGCCCTATTTAAATCAATACAACTAAAATTGTCTTCTAAATCGTGTATACTTTTTCCTGCATCCTCTTCAATATGAATTCTGTTTAATTCAATTTCTTTAGTGCCATTGTTGGTAGTAATTGAAACAAAACCACCTTTACAAATGGGCGTTGTGTGTTGAGATATTTGATAACCCTTGGGTAAATCGGCATAGAAATAATTTTTTCTAGCAAAATAATTGTTTTGCTCTATGGTACAATTGCAAGCCAAACCCAATTTTATGGCCAATTCAACAGCCTTTTTATTTGTTTTGGGCAATGTGCCTGGATGTGCCAACACAATAGGACTAACATGTGTATTGGGGGCAGCACCAAAAGCAATACTATCGCCACTAAACAATTTACTGTTGGTTAGCAACTGTGCATGAATTTCTAAACCAATAACAGTTTCGTATTTTTCCTGATTCATAAATTGCGGTAAAGATAATAGTTAACCACTGTAAAGCTTTTGGTGGGTAGTGGGTATTTGATTTGTTTTAACAAGTTGTATAATGCTTCTGTTGTTATGTTTTGATTTTTACAATTTGAAATAAAAAAACGGGGCAAAGCCCCGGGTTTCTAAAAATAAAAATTAAATACTGTATAAAAATTTCTTCCCTGTCGTTTAATGTTGCTCCAATCTAAATGTTCTTTATAGGCTTTGTCAAAAATATTTTCAACACCAACATTTATCGAAAAATTATTTTGTTGAATAGTACCCGAATAACCCAATCTTACATTGGCAATTACATAACCATTGGTTGTATTTTCTTTTGCTAGAAAGTTTACACGGTTTTGAGGATTGGCCATTTCGGTTTCTGCCAACAAATTCCATCTTTTAATTTCTTTTCTAATAGAAGTAATATTTTTTAAAGGAGCAATTAAGGGCAATGGTGTTTTGTTATTATCTGCACCATAATTGTATTTAAAAGTAGATACAATTTGAACCGTTTTTGCTGGCTTATAAACAATACCAAGCTCTGCACCAGAAAGTATAGCATACGAAATGTTCTGAAATTGTTTAACACCGCTTGCTCCAATTGTCATGGTGCTAAGTGTTGGTTGATACATGCCTAAAATATATTGATTGATTTTTGAAGCATAAGCAACCAAAAAAATTTGCAAACCGGGTTTTGTATAATTTAATTTTACATCTGCTTTATAAGCAGTTTCTGGGTTTAATGAAGTGCTGCCAATATAATCGTAATTATCAAAAGCATTGAATAAGTAAAAACCATACAACTCAGTCGATGTAGGAATTCTTTCTCCATATCCAAGATTTGCAGATGCACTAAATTGTTTACTAAAACGATGCTCAAATTCTAATGAAAAATTCTTGAGTGTTTTGTTGATAGTTGCAGTTGATTCTTGTAAAACAGACAATTGATTTTTGGCTTCTTCGGTTGTTAATGAATTGATGAATTGATCGATTCTTGTACTTATTATAATGGTGTTTAAACTATCGAAACGGTTTTTATAAGTTGCTGCCAAACCTGTTTGAATGTTTCTGTTATTGGGCCATGTTAGCATGTACATAGGAGATTGGCCAGCTTGATACATTGTCATAGATGCACTTAAATTGGTAGAAGAAAAGTCGGCCCTAAACTGCAAATTGCTTTTTGAATTAATTGAATAGCTGCTGTTTACAAATGCTCCCCATGTTTTGCTATAGCCTGGCATATCCATGTGCATAGCAACATTTTCTCTATGTGTATCATCCATTGCATGATATATGCGATTTGCATAAATTTTATATTCTGTATTTTTCCATTTGCTATTGGGATTGTTTTTTAATAAGCTAATTGAAAAAATTCTTGCTTCTGCATAACCAACATCCATGGGTAATGACGGATATCCAATGTTCCATCCATCATCCAATAAAATATCGGTTTTTAAAGTAGTTTTTTCATTTACTAAATACAAGGCCGATAAACCATAATTCACTTTTTTATAAGCAGAATATGGAACAACAGTTCCACCACTACTTTTATAATCTGAAGCATTTCTATAAGTTACATTTCCTCGAAATGCCCATTTGTTTGAACTATAATTTAGTACAGCCGATTCAAAAAATGCATTTGCTGCTGTTTGATAGCCACTGCTTAAATTGCCTGTTAATTTATTGTTGAACTCAATATCTGGAGATACCATTTTTAAATTAATGGTTCCGCCAAGTGTAGATCCAAATTGAGTTCCATGAGATGTTTGTACTTGAATAGATTGTAAATTTTGCGGTTCAACATAGATTGAAACAGGATCCATTTTATCGGTACAAGCTCCATGAATTCTCATCCCATCAATTAGTAAATTAGATTGACCAGTATTGTACGATCTTATTAAAGGCTCTGTTCCATAGCTGCCTCTTTTGATCATATTGATTTCTGGCAATCTCGATAAAATATCTTCTGTAGTTGCATTTTTATTGGCAATAAAAAAATCTTTTAAAGCTTCTGTCTGATTTTTTAAACAAGTTTTAACCGTAACCTCATTTAGCCGAATAACAACAATTGAATCTGTAGAAAGATCTTTTTTTTGTGCTTGACTAAAGTTGACAAAACCCAATAAACCCAATATGCTTAAGGTGACTATTTTTTTCATAACAAAAAAATTAAGCCTCACTAAGTTTTTTTTAGTGAGGCATTAGATTAGAAAGTAAAATCAAAATAATGTGTAGAATCTGCATAAGTAGTACCAGACTTAAATGTTAAGCTCAATCTCCAGAGTCCCGTCATGGTAAAATTCATTTTTCCTTTATAATGGCCATTGCCCACATGCACAGGATCTACATTATTGGGAGAACCATGATTCATAGTTGGCATTGTTGGAGCAAATGTTGCCGTTAAAGAACTATCTGCAGGAAACATCATCATAGATTGTTTTTTGTATACCACAAATTCAAAATCGTTGATACCAACAATTGGTTTTGCAGGAGGTATAAATCCTACAAAATATTTACTTGAATTATCAATCATTGATATAAATGAAAACATTTTTGCAGCAGCTGGATCTTTTACATTTAAATTAAAAGTTACTGAACCAGTTTTGTTGTTTACCTTATTTTCAACAGCAACAGCAACCGTCCAACTACCAGCAGTAGAAGGCATAATAAAACTTACACTACAAGGAAATAATTTATTTACTGCAATGTTTGATGAAGGATTTTCTTTTGGTGCAGAATGACTCATGGTTGTCATATCCATTGTTGGCGTTACAACAATTTGAGCGTTTTCTACAAAAGCATTGGTGGTTGAATCGTATAAGGCTATATACAATTTATTGTAGCCTGTAAATGCCGAATCGGTTGCATAAATTTCAACCTTAGTTGCTGCACCTGCTGCATAACCACTTGCCAATTTAAGATAACCTGCAGTTGGATTGATTTCGTGAAGATCATTGTTTTTGGTACAACCAATAAATGCAAAACTAAAAACTGAAAATAAAAGGGCGGTATAAATAAAATTTCTTTTGTTCATTGCTGAAAGTTTAATAGAAAATGTAATTGAATAAATAGAATAGCGTACTTATAACCTCAACTTGCATTTGCAAAAGGCATAAGCATTCTTTCAAACAGACAGATTTGTTTGAATTAAAATAAATTACTTGTAAATACTAACAATGAACAGAAGGTGGGTGGAAAATACTTGAGCAATACATGAATGGTTTGTGCTGAGAAGTATAAAGCTGAAACTCATTAGAAACAAGCGTACTGTTTGTTGCCACTTTAGCTTTCTCAAAAAGAACAAATGGATCAAACTTTAAAGTAATATTTATTAACTCGTGATTCTTGTTTTCTTTAGTATCGGTTTGATTGAGTTTATTTAATTTTTTTTGTAAATAACATTTACCGTTACAATGCAATTTGGGTTTGCTTTTATTAATACAATATTTTTCTGTTAACGATTGTTGATTGGCATAAAATATAGACACAAACATGGAGGGAGCAAATGTTTGCAACGATAAAAAAACCAATAGAAAAAACGTTATTAAAGATTTCATAAAATGAAGCTGTCCAATATTGCAAAGTAATGTTGGGCATTAAAATAAATTTCTGACCTTAGTCATATTTTTTTCTTTTTATCATAAACACAAAGGCGATATTATATCACAACAATACAATTGTAAATATATACTTTAGTATAAATTAACTATACGAAGCTGATTAAACTAGGTTGATGAAACATTCTATAATTTTTCTTTGAATGAAACAAGAGATATTTGTAATTCAATAGAAGAAACAACAAAACATTTAAGTTTTTAAGATGAATAAATTTTTGCAACAAGTATATTTTAACAATACACTTCAACTATACTTATATGTATTGTGCATAATTGTAGGAGCAGTTTTGTTTAAAAGATATGCCTCAAAATATTTAGCTGGTTTATTATATAACTCAGCAACAAAAACCAATAAAAATTTACACAAGCAAGCTTTTTGCAATTTGGTGGTGCAACCATTGGATACTTTCTTGGTTTTATTTACATCGTTTGTTGCAATTGATAAACTGCACTTTCCTGAAGTATTAGATTTTACCATCTTTAAAGCCACTTCAAAATCTATCATTGATAGTATTGTAAATGGAACATTAATTACAGTGTTTATTTGGTTGTGTTTAAGAGTAATAGATTTTATTGCATTGATACTAGAAGAAAAAGCCAGTGCAACACACGATGTAACTGACAATCAGCTCATTGTTTTTTTCAAAGATTTTTTCAAAGTAATTTTGGTACTAATAGGAATTTTGTTGGTTCTCAGATTTTCATTTCATCGAAATATTGGCAATTTGCTTACAGGCTTAAGCATTGTTGGTGCTGCAATTGCCTTATCTACAAGAGAAAGTTTAGAAAACCTCATTGCGTCCTTCATTATATTTTTCGACAAACCTTTTGTAACGGGAGATTTAGTAAAAGTGCACAACTTTACAGGAACGGTAGAAAAAATTGGATTAAGAAGTACAAGAATTAGAACTGATGTTAAAACCTATATTACTGTTCCAAATAAACAAATGGTAGACAGTATTTTAGACAATATTTCTTTACGAACCCAGCGTAAAGTGGAAATTAAATTAGAAATTAGTTTAAGCACCAGTGTCGAAAAAATAGAACAACTAACACCAGCATTAAAGTATATATTAACTCACTACGAAGCCATTGAAAACAGCATTGTTTTTTTTATGGAAACTGGTAAAACGGCTCATATTTTTATAGTTGATTATTTTACCAACACAACACAATCAATAGAAGAGTTTAATAGCGATAGAGAACAAATTAATGTAGCAATTTTAAAACTATTACAAACATTACAAATTGAACTTGCAGCTAGTAGTACCGATATAAAATTGCACAACGATAACAAATGATGGTATTAAAAAACAACCAATTAACCATTGTTAAACAGCTTTTGCTTTTACTACTGCTGGTATTGGTAGCAAACTGGTTTTTTACTTTTCAATTGGTATGTTTAAAAGATGACAATTCTTTTTATTACATGCCCGTTCGTATGTATTTGAGCGATGCTTTGCACAAAGGAGGTTTGCCATATTGGAACCCTTATTTAATGAATGGAGTTCCACAATATGCCGATATGCAAGGTGCAGTTTGGAACCCCATTGCATTTACTTTTTGTTATGTTTTCAAATATAACCATACGCTATTTTTAACAGAGTATATTGTATATATTTTGCTTGCAGCTATTGGTGCTTATAAATTATTTAGTTTAATTACTAATAACAAATTGTTGTTATTTACTGCCGCTACAATTTATATATGCAATGGATTTGTAAGTGGCATTGCCAACTTTATTAATTGGACGGCATCTTTAGCTTTTATTCCTTGGGTATTGTATTTCTTTTTTTCAATTTTACAAAAACCAACTTATCAAAAATCTATAGCTCTAGGTGTTGCGTCATGGTTAATGTTGGTTTGTGGTTATCCTGCATTTATTGTTTATACAACATATTGTTTAATGGCCATTGTTCTATTCTTTTTTATAAAAGCAATTCAACAAAAGGAACTAAATATTGTACTTAAAAAAATTGGCTTTTTGTTATTGGGTTTGTGCATTGCCTTGTTATTAAGTTTGCCTGCACTAATGGCTTATATAGAATTTTTGCCATTTTATAATAGAGGAAAAGATTTAGCAACCGATCTGCCTTTTAGAGATTGTTTTTATCCTCAATTTTTAAGCTCTTTATTTATTCCAAGTAGTGTTTATAGTAAAACCTATGATTTGCTTTGCCATAGTGCAAACAGGGATATTTATTTTGGAGTGCTGCCTTTAATTACTGTAGTATTATTTGCGGGGAAACTTAAAAAAATTAGAACCCCCTTTATTATTTTACTTACCTCAATTGCCATTTTTACATTTGTATTTTTATTTGGATTTTTAACACCATTGGGTAATTTTTCATTTAACTATTTACCATTAATGGGTAGCTTTAAATGGAGTGCTGCTGCAAGAGTTTTTTTAATACTATTGTGTATTGCAGCAATTGTTTATTATTTACAACATCAAAAATTTACATTAACCAATCATCAAACAATTACTGTAAAAATTATTTGTATTGGAATGTTGATAGGCATTGTAGTTACATTTTATTTTACCAATCAATATGCTGTTTTTGAAACAACAAAACACAAGCAAGTATTTTATTTAAATACAGTTGTGCAAATTGTTTTGGCAATAATTATTTTATTAAAGACAAATACAATTTTTAAAAAACCAATGTTGTTTTGTTGGATTGTTGTTGTAGATCTTTTACTGAATTATAGCATTGGTATGGCAATAACTGGCATTGGTAATGTACCACCCAAAGTGTTTAACAACTACGCCACTAGTTTTTACAAACAACAACCCAATGAGTATTTAAAGCATCCACTAGCATTAAACAGAAAGCTCTATATGTTTAATCCATGGACCAATCACAATGCTTCAAAAATTATGAATGGAGCAACATTTTTAATGAGCAATACCATTTTTAGTGGCTACGAAAAAATGTTTATTCAAGATACTTCTAACGAACGTATTTTACGAAATCATGCTTTTGCTTTTAGTGAAGATGTTGATAGCGTTGTTATTCATTCGGCTAACATTAATTACACCAATATCGACCTAAGTATTTTTTGTAATAAACCTGGAAATATTGTACTTCAACAAAACAATTACTATAAATGGAAAGAAGTAAACAATTTGCCCATTCGTACATGGAACAATTGTTTTATGCAATTGCCGGTAAAAGCAGGAGTAAACAATATACATCTACAATACAATAAAGGCAATTATTGGTTATGGATGAAATTGAGTTACTTGTTTTTAATGCTGCTTTTAGCAGTGTATTTATTTGGTAGCCGAAATAAAATATTGACCACCCAAAGGCAACCATGATAAGTGTTTTTCTAACTTCAATAGAGGTCTAATAAATTTCCAACCAGGAAAAAAAGTGAGGTATTTTACAAAATTTATTTTCCAACCAGTTTGCTTAAATAGTTTGGTAAAGTGTGCAACTGATAACAAATGTGCGGTACCATCAAACACACAAGTTTTTACTAAATATTGAGTACCTAAGTTAAAAGGATTGTGTTCAAACAAATACAATCTACCACCTTTTTTTAATACACGCTTTGCTTCAATCATTAACGCTTCATGCTCATCTAATGGTACATGATGAAAAATACAAGCAATAAAAATGGCATCAAAACTTTCACTTTCAAAAGGAACATTTTTACCATCAAACCACTGAAATTTGGTATTGGGTGCATGTTTTAATTTGGCTACATCAATACTTTCTTGAGAAACCTCTATTGCGTCAACCTGCCATAAAGGAAATTTTTTGTACATGTATTCAGCAGTGTATCCATCGCCACAACCCAAATCCAATAAACGCAAGGGTTCATTTTTTTCAAATTCTGCCAACCAGTTTACTTTAATATCTACAAAGTGTAAACTATTAAAACCAGTAATTTTTAAATTCTCGTTGTGTAGCTCTCTATAATCTTTTGCGTATTGATCAAACTCGGCCATGTAAAAATTTGTACTTTGTAAAATAGTATTTTGCTGCAAGATTATTGAATCTTGGCAACAATTTGTCCTAATTCTTTATCAATTGCCCCTGTGTTACCATATTCAACAACTCTACCAACTTCTTTCCCTTTTTTATCAATGATAATAAACGTTGGCACGTTTAAAATAGCAAACTTTTTGTGTAGATCTTTAAAAGTGGTTTTGGCTCTATCTACACCAATTAAATAAACTTTATTTTCCGGAAAGCCGCTTTTATCGATGAGTTTGTAAAACAAAGGCAATAAATTTTGTGTATCGTGACACCAAGTACCTCCAAAAACCATGATGGTAAATTTGTCTTTATTTTTTTCAAAAGCAGCTATTGCGTCAGCATTTGGATTGGCATATTTGTAATTGTCGTTAAACCATTTAAACGCTGTATCTTTTTCTAGAGTAGAACGTTGAATTGAGCCAGTTAAAATTTTTGAATTTCCTTCGTGGCCTTCATCTCTTGTAACAATATAATCATTCTTTAACAATGGTTTTAAATACAATGTATTGCACGAACTTGCTAAAAAAACTACAATAAATAAACAGGCAAAATATTTCATATTTTTTAAAATTAAGCTGGTAAGGTAGCTTTCAACTCCAATAAAAAAGATCTAAATTTTGTTAAAGATTGAACCAATTGTTGTTGAGTATCGGCTTTCTTTTTATTTTCTTTCAAATACTTTTTTGCTCCATCTACAGAAAACTTTCTGTTGCGTAATAAAAAATAAATGATTTGTAAATTCTTAATATCTTCTACTCTAAACAAACGATCGCCTTTTCTGTTTTTTCTCGGTTTTAAAATATCAAACTCGGTTTCCCATGCTCTAATTAACGATGTGTTTACATTAAAAAATGCAGCCACTTCTCTAATTGGATAATACAATTTTTTATTCAATATTTCTTCATCTGGCACATTTACCAAGCCAACCTCATCATCCATTTCTTTAAAACTTTTTCGTCCACGTTTGCTTTTTATTTCGGGAGAAGTTGAAATTTTATTATCGTGAGATGATGGCTTTAACGGCTTAACCAATTTGTTATTTTTAACAATGGGGTCAATAATTTCAACAGGCTTTTGGGCCAATACCAATTTAGGTTCAATATTTTCGGTAGCAGTAGTTTTCAGTTTTATTTTAACGCCAATATTGTCATTTGCAAAAACAATATTGTTGTTGGTTAAAGCTGGGTTATCGTTGGACACTTCTGTTGGTTCAACTTTTTCTTCAACAATTGTTTTTTCTATAGCTGCTTGTTCAACTATTGCATTTAAAGCAGGTTCTTCTGCGGCAAACATTGCTCCAAATAAATCCAATTGTTGTCCAACTTTCTTTTTAGCCATGTTGTAAAAATAACAAACCAATGTATTAAAACACAATTGTGTAATTTATTGGTGGATAATATGTAAGTAAGGCTTACTTAATTTTATTGTTGTTGCATCAACGTTTGGCGTCTTATTAAAATATTTATCTTGCACACATGAGTAGTATACAATCAATATGTGTTTGTGGTGCAGGAACAATGGGTAGTGGCATTGCACAAGTTGCAGCACAAGCAGGCTTTACAACCATTCAGTTTGATATAAATGAAACAATGCTTGAAAAAAGTAAAGCCAGCATTGAAAAAAGCTTGCAGTTTTTAGTTGATAAACAAAAAATAACCAACGAGGAAAAAGTCTATATTTTTAGAAGAATACAATTCACCGCTAACATTAAAGATTGTATTGCCAATGTTTGTATTGAGGCCATAATTGAAAAAAAAGAAGCCAAAATTTCTTTGTTTAATGATTTGTGGAAAGTAAACAATGGACAAACCATTTTAGCAACCAACACATCTTCTATTTCTATTAATGAAATTGCCGAAGGCTTAGAAAGTGCAACCAATATAGTGGGAATGCACTTTTTTAATCCTGCAACTATCATGAAATTGGTAGAAGTGGTACAAGGAAACTCAACAAGCATTGCAACCGTTGAAACCATTGTAGCACTATGCAAACAAATGAAAAAAGAGCCTGTTGTTTGTAAAGATGCTCCTGGTTTTATTGTTAATCGTGTGGCAAGGCATTATTATTTAGAAGCCATGAAATTAATTGAACAAGATCTTGCAACTATAGAAACTGTTGATGCAATTATGGAAGCAACAGGTTTTAAAATGGGTCCATTTAAGCTGATGGATTTAATTGGAATGGATATCAATTTTGGTGTTGCCAATATTGTTTGGGAAGCATTGGGAAAACCCGAAAGGCTTACACCATCTATACTTCAGCAACAAAAAGTTCAATCTGGAAAATTAGGCCGAAAAACAGGAGAAGGTTTTTATATGTATTAAAATATTTGTAGTACAAAAGTTTGCAAATTGAATAATTTGGTTTAAAATGAGGTATAAAATACTTTCATTATGCAAATAATTAAAAGCATACAAAACAGAATTTATGAAATAAGAGGCGAAAGGGTAATGTTAGATAGAGACTTAGCCTTTCTTTATGAAGTAGAAACCAAAGTATTGAACCAAGCCGTGAAACGTAATTTCAAACGCTTTCCACTAGACTTTATGTTTCAGCTTACCAAACAAGAATTTGAAAGTATCAATTTTGAAATTGAAGTAGTTGAAAAGAGTGATTCTTTAAGGTCACAAATTGTGACCTTAAAAACAGGAAGGGGTCAACATGCTAAATATTTACCTTACGCCTTCACAGAACAAGGTGTTGCAATGCTTAGTGGTGTGCTAAACTCAGACAAAGCCATTAACATGAACATTGCTATTATGAGGGCTTTTGTAGAAATAAGAAAACTAACATTACAGCAAATAGATTTTGCCCAACAAATACAATTGATAAAAGATAAATTAACTGGCCACGATATTCAGCTCAATGAAATTTATGATGCAATGGAAAATTTATTAGATGAAAAAGCAGCTCAAACAAAATGGGACAATAGAGATAGAATTGGTTTTAAAAAGTAAGATTGTTTTTGTAATTTTTTCTAGCTTTTTGGCACACATAAAAAAGCCAATTACAAACTGTAATTGGCTTTTTTATTTATATAAAAAATTTTCTTATTCTGCTTCTGCAACAACTTCCTTTACTTCTGGTATCATTCTTTTCATCATGCCTTCAATTCCAGCCTTTAAAGTAATCATACTACTTGGGCAGCCACTACAACTACCTTGTAAAGCTAGGTTTACAATGCCATCGTTATAGCTTTTAAATTGTATTGCACCACCATCCATTTCTACAGCAGGCTTAACATAGTTTTCTAACAATTCTTTTACTCTTTTCACAATATCATCATCATCTGCACTAACTGTGTTGCTCGATTCTTGTTTTATTTGTGCTACCTCTTCTTCATTAACAACAACTCCACCATTTTCTAAATAATCTTTTAAAAACTGTTTAATGGTAGGTATTACATCTTGCCAATCATCTGTATCAACGGTTTTTGTAAGTGTAATAAAATTGCTGGCAATAAATACACTTTTTATAAAAGGAAAGCTAAACAACTCTTTGGCCAATGGGGATGGACTTGCAGTACTTTCATCTTGAAAATCGATGCTCTTTCCAGGGTACAATAATTTGTTTGCAACAAATTTCATTGTCTCCGGATTGGGTGTCATTTCTGTGTATATACTAATAATTGGATTGCCTGTTTTAATCATAATACTTTAATTTAACCATGCAAAAATAACCCTTTGCTATGGTGTATGCTGTTTAGCAAATTGTATAGAGGGGCTTTTTTCGTTTATCGAAAACAAAAACACCCAATTCAAAAGGTTGACCTTGCTCAAATACGGCTGTTTTATAAATTATTTAACAGCTCTTGTACAGTTGGTCGTTTTCTATAATCTTTATTAAACCATATATACTTAAAGTTTCCTTTTGTATCAATAATATAAACAGCAGGTACAGGTAAAACATTATCAGTATTGCCATTTACTTTTTCAAAATCAACACCAAAGCCTTTATAGCGTTCAAGTGTTTTATCATCAACAGTAAAATTTACGCCATACGTTTTTACAATGCTGTTTGTAGTATCGCTAATAATGGCAAAACTTGCTTTTGTTTTTTCGATTGTTTTATCAACGCTTTCGTTTTTTTCTGGAGTAATTGCTACCACTGTAACATTCTTCTCGGTAAGCAAATACAAAGAATCGTTCAATGCTTTAAGTTGTTTGTTACAATAAGGACACCAATAGCCACGGTAAAATAAAATTACAACTGGCCCGTTTTTGGTTGCTTTTTTTAAATCAAACAAATCTCCGTTGTGTGTAATACTGCTAATGTTTGGAGCGGCATCGCCAATAGCAAAACTTGATTGCTGACTAAAACTTAAAACTGAAATCAACAAAACAGAACATAGAAGAACAAACTTTTTTTGCATAACATTTTTTGGGTAATACGAAATAAAACATAAACCCTTACATCGTATGGAAAAAATAACGAATGGCATCTAAAGAAAAACAACTGCTATGGCCGACCTTCAAACCAATCAACCCCAACAAAAAGGAAGCTTTAAAAGAAAAACACACAATACAAGGGTAGATTTAACCCCAATGGTAGATTTGGGTTTTCTGCTTATTACTTTCTTCATTTTTAGTACATCGTTAAGCAAACCATCGGTTATGAAAATGAATTTGCCCAAAGACGAAGGCGTTGAAAACCTTACACCAATTGCACAAAGTAAAGTGCTTACAATTTTGCCAACAGCCAACAATAAAATTTTGTACTATTTTGGTAACGATGTACAACACATGCAAACAACAAATTTTGGAAACTTAGGTATTAGAAATATTATACAGCAAAAACAACAACAAGTAAAGCAACAATTTGGCAATACAAAAGAAACCATTGTTTTAATTAAGCCAACAGAACAATCTACTTATCAAAACCTAGTAGATATTTTAGATGAAATGTTGATTAATGACGTGACTCGTTATATGTTGTTAGATGTTACAAGCACAGAAAAGGCAATGGTAAAAAACTAATTTTTTATGGAGCCAAACGTTCTTTAATCCAAGCTTGCTCTACTTTTCTGTATTGAATTCTATCGTGTAAACGGCTGCTTCTGCCTTGCCAAAATTCAATTAAAGTTGGCATTACTCTGTAGCCACCCCAATGATCTGGTCTAGGAATATTATCACCACCAAATGCTTCTGTATATTTTTCTACATTTTGCTCAATTACTTGTCTATACTCAATAATTGCACTTTGATGTGATGCCCAGGCACCAATCCTACTACTTGCTGGGCGGCTATTAAAATATTCATCACTTTCTTGCTCACTCACTTTTTCAACCACACCTTCAATTCGTACTTGTCGTTCAAGTTCTTTCCAAAAAAACACCAATGCAGCTGTTGGATTATTGCTTAATTCTTTACCCTTATCGCTTAAATAATTAGAAAAAAATACAAAGCCTTTTTCATCGTAACCCTTTAATAATACAATTCTAGCACTAGGTGTATTTTTAGGAGTAACAGTAGCTAAGGTCATAGCATTTACTTCATCAATATTACTTTTTGTAGCATCGTTCCACCAATTTGTAAATTGATTGATGGGGTTGGCGGCAGCATCGGTTTCATCAAAAGAAGCCAACTTATAATCTTTTCTAATATCTGCAATAGAGGTATTCATATTGTGTTTTTTGCTGTGCAAATGTATTTAATTCTAGTTCTTCACAATATGACAAACATCACAAAGAAATTGTTTATGCATTGCATAGTTTAGCACAGATGTTTTTAAATAATTCTTTTGTTTTATATTCGACCTATGGGAGATGTGTCTACTATTATAGGTATTGTAAGTACCATTGTTTTAATTGGTTTTTTTGCTGGTTACGAAATTGCTTTTGTAAGTGCCAATAGATTGGGAATTGAACTCAAGAAAAAACAAGGAATTAGAAGTGGAATTATTGTTTCACAATTTTTAGAAGAACCAGCAAAGTTTATAGGGAGCTGTTTGGTGGGCATGAATATTTTTTTAGTTATTTATGGCTTGCTGTTTAGTCAATTATTAAAAAATTCTCTTTGGAATCCTTTTGATATTAAGAATGAATACCTAAAATTGGTGATAGATACTTTTTCATCTACTGCTATTGTACTCATTTTTGGAGAATTTTTGCCCAAGGCAATTTTTAGGGCGAAGAACGATGTATTGTTGAATTTTTTTGCACCGGTTGCAAACTTTTTTCATGGTTTCTTTAAGCCGGTAGCCAACTTTTTTGTAAATATTTCACAATGGGTTTTAAAGTATTTATTTAATTTAAGATTGGATGAAAAAGAGGAAGCTTTTTCTCATGTAGATTTAGAACATTTTTTTCAGCAAACGAAAGAACAAGACGATGACAATGAAGAGTTGAATAAAGAATTGTTTGAAAATGCGTTGGGTTTACCAACTGTTAAAGTACGCCAATGTTTAGTGCCAAGAACAGAAATAGAAGCACTAGAAATTAATACACCTATAGAAAAAGCAAAGCAACATTTTATACAAACCCAACTTACCAAATTGGTTGTATACAACGAAAGCATTGACAATATTGTTGGCTATATTCATCAATTGGATTTATTTAAAAAACCTAGCGATATAAAATCTATTTTATTGCCCATACCAGCCATACCAGAAAGTATGAGTGCAACAGATTTAATTAGTAAGTTTACTAAAGAAAGAAAAAGCATTGCTTGGGTTGTAGATGAGTTTGGTGGAACAAGTGGAATTGTAACAATGGAAGATGTATTAGAAGAAATTTTTGGTGAAATTGAAGATGAATACGATACCGATGAATTTGTAGAAAAACAATTGGCCGAAAACGAATTTATTTTTAGTGGAAGATTGGAATTAGACATGTTGAATGAAAAGTATAATTTAGATTTTGAAGTTGAAGAATCCGAAACACTATCTGGCTACATCATTAACAAATACGAAACAATTCCCAAACAAAAAGAAACCATTATAATTGGAAATTATCAGTTTGATATATTGAGTGTAAGCGATACAAGAATAGAAACGGTTAAACTAAAACTACTATAAAAAAGCCTTAAAATCCATTTATCCAATTCAATGAAAGCCAAGCCAATAATAAAAAATAGCAATAGTGCACTATTGGCAGCTTGTTACGAGCAGTTAATTAATATTAACACCCTAAACCATGCTTTAGAAAATATTTGCCAGCAAATAATTCAACACAACAACAGTACAATTTGTGCAATTTTTAAAATAAAAGAAACTACACAAACCAGTTATTTAGTAAAGGCACTTGCACAACAATCCACTTCAAATATTACCTCAATAAGTTTAATAGATTGTTTAGTTGAGAATTTTTCAACGCATCAAAATGAAAGGTTTAGTTATTGCATTGAGCAGCCTCAAAACAATAGTGTACAATGGTTGCAACAACTAAATGTACAAGCAATAAACTTGCAACCAATTATAAGTGATGGTCAAATTTGGGGCTTGTTTTTTGTAGCAGGTCAACACAATCAATTAGAAGCAAATCAATTTTTGCTACCACAACTTACACAAGCAATTGGTACAACAGTTAGCAATAAAGAATTGCAAGAAAATTTGTACTCTCGTAACGAAGTGTACGAAACTACTTTAGCTACACTTAATCAATTAATTTGGGAGTTAGACGTACAAAAAAACACCATGCGTATTATGGGGTTTGCTCCACGAATTGGTACCTACAATCAACAAACAATATATGTAAATTATAAAAAACAATTATTAGATACCGTACATATAGAAGATAGAGAAAGAGTAATTAAAGGATTTGATAATTTTTTACTTCAAACCCACAAAAGTACCTACGATCAAATTTATAGAATAAAGAATGCCAATAGTGACAATTATATTTGGGTAGAAACAAAACAAACCTTGCTTTGCGATGGCGAGGGAAAACCTGCAATAATTGTTGGTACAACTGCCGATATTAACGATAGCAAACAAGTTGCCTTTGAACTAGAAAAACACAAAGAACAAAATGAATTTTTGGTTCAAATGCTGCAAGAAAGCAATGAGAAATTAAATACAATTTTAAACAGCAGTAAAGAAATTATTTTAACCATCGATTTACAAACAGGACAAATTGAAAATGTTAATGATGCTATTAAAATTTTAGGCTACTCTCCCAAAGAGTGGATTGGTCAGTATTATACAAAATGGACGCTAGAAAAAAGACGCAAGTTTCATGATTTGTTGAAGCATGCTAGTGAAAGTGATACAGTCGTTAGAAGTCAACAAATCATGTTTTCAACCAAAAGTGAAAACGAAGAAATTCCTTTTGAGTTTTCAACCTCTGTCTTCTCTTTTAAAAATAAAAAATATTTGTTGTGTGTGTTAAGAGATATTAGAGAACGATTAGAATACGAAAAAAACATTACTCAAGTAACAGAACAATTAACCCACCTAATTAACAACATTGACGATGTTTATGCTATTTATAATTTAAAAGAAAAAAAGTACGAATTTGTAAGTGATAATATTGAAGGTTTTTTTGCTTGCAGCAAAGAAACCTTTATGAAACAAGGGTTATTTTGGCAAGAAATTATACACATAGAAGATGCACAAAGTATAATTAAGCAAATGGAAGAGGTAATTAAAAATAAAACTAGAGGAGAGTTTTTTTATAGAATTACAACACCAATTGGCGAAACAAAAATGTTGTTAGAAAAAATTACAGTGGCCGTTGATGAAGATGGAGAAGCAGATAAAGTGTACATTGTAAAAAGTGATTACACACATATTGAAAATGCCGAACAGAGTTTAATTGAAAGCGAAAGAAAGTTTCGTTTTATATCTGAAAATATTACCGATTTTATTTCTATTATAGACAATGATGGTCGGTTTTTGTATGCATCTCCATCTGCAGAAAAAGTAATTGGTTATACGCCAGAAGAGTTAATTGGCGAAGGGTCTATTTATATAATTCATCCAGACGATGTTCCAAATTTTATAGAAGATGTATTAGAAAAAGCAGTATTCGATAAAAAAGAATCTCAGTTGCGATATCGAGTACTTTCCAAAAAAGGAGAATATTATTGGGTAGAAACTTACTTTAAACCCATTATAGATTCTAAAAATGAAACTACATCTATTATTTGTAGTACACGTGATGTAACAGAACGTGAACAATTAATGAAAGATTTAGAACTGGCACTGCAAAAAGAAAGAGAATTAAATGAGTTAAGATCACAATTTGTATCAACCGCATCTCATCAATTTCGTACACCTCTTACAGTAATTCAAAGTGGTGTTGAGTTAATGGAAATTTATTTAGAAAACTTACCAGAAGAAAAACAAAAACCGTTTAAAAAACAGTTTCACAAAATACAAGATGAAGTTGTAAGGTTACAAGATTTAATGAATGATGTATTATTATTGGGAAGAGCCGATGCCCGACGAACACCTTTTAATCCTGAAAAAAGAAACCTCGTAGAGTTTTGCAGTCAACTGGTAGAAAGTAAATACAACAATAGGTTTCCCGCAAACAGACAAGTTATTATAAATGTAGCAGGCAACGTACAAGATATAGATTTGGATAGTAAACTATTAGATCATGCATTAGAAAATATTTTGAGCAATGCTTACAAATATTCCGAAGAAGGCAATATTTTTATGGACATAACTTTTGATTATGAACAAGTAAAAATTGCCATTAAAGACAATGGTATTGGAATTCCTGAAAACGATTTGGTAAATTTGTTTCAGCCATTTTATAGAGCAGGCAATACAACAGAAATTGAAGGCACAGGTTTAGGACTATCTATTGTTAAAGAATTTATAGAAAAGCACAATGGTCAAATTTTTGTAGAAAGCGAATTAAATAAAGGCACCACCGTTAACGTTATATTACCATTCACTTCATAAATAAATAAAACCCAATGGACGTACTTACCAAAATTCTTGTAATTGAAGATGAGGATAACATTAGAGAAAATATTCAAGAGCTGCTTGAGGCAAAGGGCTATTATGTACGCAGTGCAAGCAATGGCAAACAGGGTATTTTAGAAGCAATAGACTTTAGACCAAGTTTAATCTTATGCGATATAATGATGCCCAAAATGGATGGCTTTAAAGTGTTAGAATATATACGCAAAACCAGCATTGTACAAAACGTACCATTTATTTTTTTAACTGCAAAAATTGATAGACAAGACATAAGACATGGAATGGAGTTGGGTGCAGACGATTATTTAACCAAACCATTTACCTCCAAAGATTTAATCAATGCCATTGAAACAAGATTAAAAAAACAGCAAAAAATTATTGGCGAATATGCCAAAGTAAAACACGAATTAGACACCACCGTTTTTGCAACTTATTATCATGAGTTTAATACACCATTGCATGGCATTATTGGTGGAATAAACTTACTAATTAACGCTAGAGATTCTTTTAACGACAAGCAAATACAAGAGCTTTTATATTCAATTTTAAAATCTGGCTTAAGGCTAAATCACTCATTGGCCAACCTAATGTTGTTCGAGGAAATTAAACGTGCCGAAGTATATACAGAATTGCTTACCATGTTTAGCAATGGAAAAACACAAGGCAACTGGCCCAATAGAATTGAAACAGAATTGCAAACAATGGCTAAAGAAATTTACAATCGTGCAGGCGATTTAAACTTTAGCATGCAAGCTGTAGATTTAAATATAAACCCAGAGTATTTGTTACGCATTGTTTTAGAACTTACAGATAATGCATTAAAGTTTTCTAAAAGAGAACAAGTGGTGCATATTACAGGCAAAAAACAAGGCGATGTTTATATTATAGAAGTGAGAGATATTGGCAAAGGATTTATACTAGAAAGTTTAGATCAAATAGCACCATTTAAACAAATGAATAGAAATAAATTAGAACAACAAGGCTTGGGCATTGGCTTATATCTTGTAAAACGATTAATAGAATTTAATAGCGGAGAACTAAAAATTGTAAGTTCGGAAGATGTTGGTACAACTGTTACAGTAACCTTACCATCTTTGGGTTTGTAAGTTGCTTACAATAAAAAATTAACAAGGGCTGTTTTTTACAAAACGGCCTTTTATTTTTCAACCCATTACCTTTGCTCCTTTCTAAGAAAAAAATATGGCAGGAATATTTAATAGAGGCGGAAATGATTCTAAAGCAGAAATGAGTTTTATAGATCATTTAGAAGAGTTAAGAAAACATATTATTAGAAGTGTAGTAGCAGTATTAATTGGAGCTGCAGTTATTTTTATTTATCGCAACTGGGTGTTCGATAATATTATTATTGGTCCCATAAACCCCAATTTTGTTACCTATAAAGCTCTTTGCGATTTTAGCCATTGGTTACACATGGGCAATGCACTTTGTATGCCACCTGTAAAAGTAGATATGCAAACAACCACATTTGGGGGTCAGTTTTTAAGCAGTATTAGCATGGCTTTTGTGGGTGGTTTTATATTGGCGTTTCCTTATATTTTTTGGGAATTTTGGCGTTTTTTAAAACCAGCTTTAAAAGACAAAGAAATTAAAAACACCAAATTTGTAATTTTTTGGGTATCGTTTTTCTTTTTTACAGGAGGTGCTTTTGGCTATTTTTTATTAGGCCCATTTACATTTAATTTTTTAGCAGGTTTTCAGTTGGGGAATTTGGGTACATTGGTAACAAGGCCAACTTTAAACGATTACTTAGACAATCTTACCAATATTATTTTAGGTTGTGGCTTAGCATTTGAATTGCCGGTATTGGCATATATACTTACCAAAATAGGTTTAGTTACTCCATCTTTTTTAAGAAAAACACGTAAATATGCGATTGTGGTTATTTTAATAGTAGCTGCATTTATAACGCCAAGTCCAGATTGGATGAGCCAAATGATTGTGTTTTTACCACTTTGGTTTTTGTATGAAATAAGTATCATTATTTCTGCAAGAGTTGCAAAAGATGATGCTAAAAAAGAATTAGAAGAGTGGAGTTAAAACAATAGCACTTCAGCCAATAATTACCAATCTTTTTCTTGATTGTATTGTTGTTTATTTTTTTGTAAATCTTTTTGCAAACGCTTTTCTTCATCTCTTAATTTATTAAGTTCATTTTCCATTTGCTCTTTACTCATTTTGTTTTGATCCTTCGGCTTTTGTTCGTTGGGTTTATTTTTATTGGGTTGTGGCTTATTGGCGTTTTGTTTTTTAATTTCATTCATTGCTTTTTGTAAATTTTCTCTTGCATCAACATCTGTAGGTGCAAGTTTTAGAGCCTGTTTAAATGCACTTACAGCATTGCTCCAATTTTTTTGTTTTGCTTCTGCAACGCCTTTATTGTAAGCTGCTTTGCTTTTTATTAAATTGTTGTTGGCAAAAGATATTGCAGCATCAAAAAAAGTAGCCGCTTCTGTAAACTTGCCCTGTTTGTGCAATGCGTTGCCTTTGTTTAACAATGCAATAGCGTTTTCTCCATTCATTGTAATGGCAGAGGTGTAATAATTTTCGGCACTTGCATAATCTCCTTTTTCATAAGCTTTATTGCCATCAACAATGGTAGTATTTTCTTTTTGAGCCATTACAGCAGCAACACTTACAATAAAAATAAATATGGTTAAAACTATTTTCAAGCAATTGTTTTTTTACGTTCAGAAATAAAAAGTTCAAGCATAAGCAACAGAATTGCAAGAGCAACAAAATATATGTACCAACTATTAAATTGAATTGTTCCACCAGTATTGCTAATTGATTTTTTTTGTACACTATTTAATGCTGTAGTCACATTATTGGCAACAGTGCTTACATTATCTAAAGTATAATAATTGCCATTGGTATGGGTAGCAATATCTTTTAATAAACTTTCATTTAATTTAGTAATTACGGTTTCTCCATTTTTATCTCTCTTATATTCTTGTGTACCATTTTCAATTATGGGAGCACCCTTTAACGAGCCAACTCCAACCGTATAAACAACAGCACCTTGTTCTGCCAATTGCTTTGCAGCATCAATGGCTTTGTTGTCGTGGTCGTCGCCATCGGTAATTAAAACAACGGCTTTAGATTGCTTTGTTTTGGTATCTAAACTGGCATTGCATAACAATAAAGCATCGCCAATTGCAGTGCCTTGTACACCCACCAAATCTGTACTTGCATTGCCAATAAATATTTTAGAAGCAGCAATGTCGTTGGTTAATGGCATTTGTAAAAATGCTTCCCCTGCAAAAACTACCAAACCAATATTGTTGTTTTGTAAACCTTGCGAAAGTTGATGAATAAACTGTTTGGCCTTGTCTAAACGTGTGGGTTTTTCGTCTTGACTTAACATGCTTTTGCTAACATCTAAAGCAATCATTACATCAATACCATTTGTTGTAGTGTTGTTGTTATTATTGGGTTTGCGTAAATTGGCCAAACCAACAATACTTGCAGCAATAGCAACAAAAATGAGCAATATTTTAAGCTTAAATTTTTTGTTAGAATGGTTTGCAGCCAATCCATGAGTAAAACCAGCGTTGCCCAATTTCGACAATCCTCTTTTTTTCCAACGAAGCAAAACAATAAACAATATTGCTAAGGGAATTAACAACAGCAAGCCCCATAAATATTCTATATGTTCAAATTGCCACATGGCTTGCAAGCTAAGTAATGAAATGATAAAGAAAAATTAAAGTACCACTATTGGTTTAAAAAATGCACAATAGCAGTTTCTGCTTCTGTACATGCAGTTGTTAAATCATCGTTTACAATTACCAAAGAAAACATTTGACTAAATGAAATTTCGTAAGCAGCTTTATTAATTCTTGTAGCTATACTTTCGGTCGTTTCTGTACCTCTACTTTCTAAACGTTCTTTTAAAATACTTACACTTGGTGGTTGAATAAATAACGACAATGTTTGGTTGGGATATTGTTGTTGTATATGAATAGCACCCTTAACATCTATATCTAAAACCGGGGTTTTACCAGCTTTCCAAATTCGTTCAAGTTCACTTTTTAAAGTTCCATAATATTTGCCTTCGTAAACCATTTCCCATTCGGCAAAATTATTTTCATTAATCTTTTTTTGAAACGACTCAACAGAAATAAAATAGTAATCTATTCCATCTTTTTCTTCTCCCCTAGGTTTACGTGTTGCAGCAGAAATTGAAAAACAAAGATTGTTGTATTTTTTGAGTAAATAACGAGTGATAGAAGTTTTACCAGCACCCGATGGAGCGGTGATTATGATAATTTTTTCTGTTGCCATGTGCAAAGAAAAGGAGATTCAAATAATTTCTTTCGTAAAAATCTAAAAAAATAAAAAAAATAGTTTTAGCATTAAA
>ERZ724504.424-NODE-424-length-24111-cov-8.159212_pt1 | contig 24111 bp, 19 predicted proteins | sample MGYA00376037_ERZ724504 | MGnify/ENA primary metagenome ERZ724504 (study PRJEB28724, sample SAMN07190888) | wastewater metagenome | isolation source: influent of sewage treatment plant in Hong Hong | place: USA: Christiansburg, Virginia | collected 2016-03-01 ... | reverse complement strand
GGCACGGCCTGCTGCACGGCGTGGCCGGTGCCCAGCTGGGGCTCCTGGCGCACAAACTTCAGATCCAGACCACCTTTACCACTGTTAGCGGCGGCAATGGCGGCCTCTACTTCTGCCGCACCATGACCCGTCACCACCACCGCAGAGCGCGCCTTCAGCTGCGCTGCCGTATCCAGCACATGCTGCAGCAGAGCACGCCCAGCCAGCTTTTGCAGCACTTTGGGATGGCGGCTTTTCATGCGGGTGCCTTTGCCGGCGGCCATGATGACGATGTCCAGAGGTGCAGTCATAGTTCTTGAGAAGATAAAAAACCACCCAATTATCGGCCCATCACAGCGCCCAGCTGTGACAAGCATCATCCAAAGAGTCGGCAAGAGTCGTGTCAAACACCGTATGCTTGCGCGGCAATGCCCCACGCTACCACCAGCCCGACCCCGCTGCTTCGCACCCGCGCCATTGGCGCAGGCCATCTTCGCGCCTTTCTGGCCGTGGCCCGGCACCTGAACTTTCGCGCCGCCGCCGATGAACTGGCCCTGACCCAGTCCGCCGTCAGCCGTCAGATTCAGTCGCTGGAAGACGAGGTTGGCATCCCTCTCTTTCTGCGCCACTCCCGCGCCGTCGAGCTGACGGGTGCCGGTGCCCAGTTGCTGCACGCCGTGCAACCCGCGCTCGAATCCATTGACAGCACCGTACGCCAGATTCGCCAGACGGCGGGGCGCAAAAGCGTGGCCATCACTACCTGGGCCAGCTTTGCCGCCATGTGGCTGATTCCCCGCCTGGAAGCTTTTCAGCGCAGCCACCCGGATATCGACATACGCATCGACACGGGCGACGCCGTGGTCGATCTTGAGACCACTGATGTCGATCTGGCTATCCGCTACAGCAAGGCCGTCGATGCATCTACGCGATCTCTTCAGCCCTTGTTTGGCGAAGAGCTGGTACTGGTCGCCAGCCCCGCACTATTAAAGAGCGGCCCTGCGCTGCGCACCCCTGCCGATGCGGCCAACTACACGCTGATTGAAACCGGCGATGTGCACCGCATGCCCCACCTGGAGTGGCTGAGCTGGCAGCGCTGGTTTGCCGCCAACGGCTGCGACCAGCTGCAACCGCCGCGCTGGCTGTATTTCAACTACGCCCACCAGATCGTGCAGGCCGCACTGGCCGGGCAAGGTCTGGCCATTGCCCGCTTGCCGCTGGTAGCCGATGCACTGGCCGCCGGTGACCTGGTCGAAGTGCTGCCTGCCCACCGGCTGGCGTCTCCCCTGTCGTACTGGCTGCTGCAAGGCCCGCGCAGCCATGAACGGGCCGAGGTGCAGGCGTTTTGCCAATGGCTGATGACCGAAGCCGACAAAACCCGCTCCGCCATGCAGGACGAACAAACAATCAAGCCATAAACAAAAAGAGAGCTGATCGCTCCTGATCTGCATAGGTTTCAAACACAAAATGATTTGAAACACAGCAGTATCAAGCGTAAGCAGCTCTCTTTTTAGAGATCATTCCCTCTAACGCACCAAGGGTGTCCTCCTTCCTTAGCGCGAAGCGCCTAGGGAAAGGGGAAGGCGCAAAGCGGTCAGCTCAATGTCACTCGCGCAAACTTGCGCTTGCCCACTTGCAGCACAAAGGTACCCGCGTCCAGCTTCAAGCCTTTGTCGCTAACCACCACGCCATCAACGCGCACACCGCCGCCGTCAATCAGGCGGTTGGCTTCACCATTCGACGCGGCAAGGTTCGCTTGCTTGACCAACGCAGCAATGCCCATGGGCGCGCCCGAGAAGGCCACTTCCGGAATTTCATCAGGAATGCCGCCCTTGGAGCGGTTGATGAAGTCCTGCTCGGCCGCATCGGCGGCTTCGGCGCTGTGGAAGCGCGCGGTGATTTCCTTGGCCAGCGCCACCTTGGCGTGCTTGGGGTTGCCACCGGCTTCGATCTCGGCCTTGAGCGCCGCAATGTCGGCCAGGCTCTTGAAGGACAGCAGCGTGTACCAGTCCCACATCAGGGTGTCTGAAATCGACAGCACCTTGGCGAACATGGTGTTGGCGTCTTCGGTAATGCCGATGTAGTTGTTCTTGGACTTGGACATCTTGTCCACACCATCCAGACCGACCAGCAAAGGCATTGTGAGCACGCACTGCGCCTCTTGCCCATACTCGACCTGCAAATGGCGACCCATCAGCAGGTTGAACTTCTGGTCCGTTCCGCCCAGCTCCAGATCGGCCTTGAGTGCCACCGAGTCGTAACCCTGCAGCAGCGGGTACAGAAACTCGTGCAGGCTGATGGAGCTGCCTTCAGTGAAGCGGGTGTGAAAGTCGTTGCGCTCCATCATGCGCGCCACGGTGTACTTGGCCGACAGCTGAATCATCCCGCGCGCACCCAGTTGGTCGCACCATTCGCTGTTGTAACGAACTTCGGTCTTGGTCGGGTCCAGCACCTTGGCAGCCTGGGTGTAGTAAGTCTCGGCGTTGACCTTGATCTGCTCGGCAGTCAGCGGCGGGCGGGTCGAGTTACGGCCCGAGGGGTCGCCAATCAGTGTGGTGAAGTCACCGATCAGGAAAATGACCGTGTGGCCCAGATCCTGCAACTGGCGCATCTTGTTGAGCACCACGGTGTGGCCCAGATGGATGTCAGGAGCCGTTGGGTCCAGACCCAGCTTGATGCGCAAAGGCACGCCCGTGGCTTCGGACTTGGCCAGTTTCTTGATCCATTCGTCCTTGGGCAACAGTTCATCGACCCCACGAAGAGTGACTTCCAGCGCTTGGTTCACTCTGTCGGTCACGGGGAAACTTGTAACAGCAGATTGATTCATAAGGGTTTTTCGGCAGGCCCGGTAGGACGCGGTCGATATACTTGGGGGTTTGGTGTTACGGTCAATTCTAGACTGCTCCCTCATATAGACCTCTGCGGATGGACTTATGGAACGGTTGAGCTGATGGAGTCGTGTCGACCGCAACAAATGCCAATTCAACAGACACGTTCTCCCAAGGAATTGAAGTTTTGATTACTGGCTTGAAAAATGCCGGCGTTACCCTGTGGGTGCAGCTGACATCGGCCCTGCAAAAACACCCCAAGCGCGCCACAGCTGCGCTGGCAACTGTTTTGCTGACCGGTGGCAGTGGTGCCTTTGCTGTGGCCAGCCTCGGCCCAGACCCCGCCGACCTCCCCGTTCGCACGCTGACTGAAACCGTTCCCTCTCTGGCCGCTGGTCAGGATCTGGCTGAACTGACAGACGTGCAGTCATTCTCTCTTTACCGTTCTGAAACCACCCGTGGCAACGACACGGCCGAGTCGCTGCTGCAGCGCCTTGGCATTGCCGACCCACAGGCCGCCGCTTTTCTGCGCAGCAACGATGCCATGCGCCAGAACGTACTCGGCCGTGCCGGTCGCCTGGTTTCCGCCGAAACCACGCCCGACCACCAGTTGAGCCAGCTGACCGTGCGCTGGGCCCCCAACGAAGATGGCACTTTCCAGCGCCTGACCGTGGGTCGCGTTGAAGGCAAGCTGCAATCCAAGATCGAAACCGGCAAACTCACCGCCTCGCCTCGTCTGGCCGGCGGTGTCATTCGCTCCTCATTCTTTGCGGCCACCGACGCATCCGACATCCCAGACTCCGTCACCCTGCAGATGTCTGACATCTTTCAAGGTGATCTGGACTTCCGCCGCGGCCTGCGCAAGGGCGACCGCTTTGCCGTGGTCTATGAATCGCTGGAAGCCGACGGCGAGCCTCTGCGTGCCGGCCGCGTGCTGAGCACCGAGTTCCACAACAACGGCAAGACACATCAGGCCATGTGGTTCCAGGAAGCCAGCAAAAAAGGCGCCTACTACACGCTGGACGGCAAGAGCCTGCGCCAGGCCTACCTGAACTACCCGGTGGAGTTCTCCCGCATCAGCAGCGGCTTCTCCATGCGCGTGCACCCCATTCACAAAACCTGGCGCGCTCACCTTGGCACCGACTTTGCGGCAGCCACTGGTACCAAGGTTCGCACTGTGGGTGACGGCACCGTGTCCTTTGCCGGTGTGCAAAACGGCTATGGCAATGTGATTTTTGTCGAGCACGCCAACCATCAGACCACCGTCTACGCACACCTGAGCCGCATTGATGTCAAGCAAGGCCAGCGTGTCGAGCAAAGCGACATCATCGGTGCCGTGGGCTCCACCGGCTGGGCCACTGGCCCTCACCTGCACTTCGAATTCCGCGAAAAGGGCGAGCAGCGCGATCCCCTGACCATCGCCAAGATCACCGATGCAGCCCAACCCATCTCCAAGGCCGCACGCCCTGCCTTCGATCAGATGGCGGCGCAGATGCGCATCGAGCTCAATGCCGGCACGCAATCCTATGCCGTGGCCAGCGCACGCTGATCTGGCATGACACCATCCCAAAGGGCTGCAATTGCAGCCCTTTTTTATGCTCAAAATAGGCTGTAGCGCTTGCTGTACATACGCTATCCGCTACAGCTAAGATAGTAAATATCTGCGCCAACTCTGTGACCTGAACCATGCCCAACGCCATTGAACAAGCCGCCCAAAGCTCTCTTTATATCGGACTCATGTCCGGCACCTCGCTGGACGGGGTCGATGGCGTTCTAGTCGATTTCAGCCAAGGCACCCAAGTGCTGCAACACGCCAGCTGCGGCTTTGATGCAGAGCTGCGCGCCGAGCTGCTGGCCCTGAACACACCGGGCGATACCGATGAACTGCACCGCGCAGCCCTGGCCGCCAACGCACTGGTGCGCCATTACGCCAAAGTCGTTCAGACACTGCTGGCCGGTAGCTGCGTTGCAGCCACTCAAGTCGCCGCCATAGGCGCGCACGGCCAGACGGTGCGCCACCGCCCGCAGCTGTTTGATGGCACGGGCTACACCCTGCAGCTCAACAGCCCCGCCTTGCTGGCCGAGCTGACAGGCATCACCGTAGTCGCAGACCTGCGCAGCCGCGATGTGGCCGCGGGCGGCCAGGGCGCGCCGCTGGTGCCCGCATTCCATCAAGGCGTTTTTAGCAAGCCCAGCGAAACTACCCTGGTGCTCAATATTGGCGGCATTGCCAACCTCAGCGTGCTGGGTGCAGATGGCGGCGTACTGGGCTTTGACACCGGTACCGGCAATGCACTGATGGACGGCTGGTGCCTGCGCCACACCGGCAAGGCCTACGATGAAAGTGGCCAGTGGGCCGCAAGCGGCCAAGTCATCCCAGAGCTGCTGGCCGCCATGCTCAGCGACCCGTATCTGGCCCAAGAGCCGCCCAAGAGCACGGGCCGCGATCTGTTCCATGCCGACTGGCTGGCCCAGCACCTGCTGCGCCATGCCGCGAAGGCTGCGCCTGTTGATGTGCAAACCACCTTGACCGAATTCACCGCCGCCAGCTGCGCCCATGCGGTGCAACGCTTTGGCAAGGGCGGCAAGCAGTTGCTGGTGTGCGGCGGCGGTGCGCTCAACAGCCACCTCATGCAGCGCCTTGCCGCGCTGCTGCCCGGTGTAACCGTCACCACTACGGCAGAGCGCGGCCTGCCGCCCCTGGAGGTGGAGGCCGCCGCCTTTGCCTGGCTGGCACGCCAGTGCCTTCTGGGCCTGCCCGGCAATCTGGCCAGCGTGACAGGCGCACGCGGCCCGCGAATTCTGGGTGCCATTTACCCCGCATAACGGCGAAAGCGCTGGCCGGATCGCATTCGCTTAACGGCTCATGCCTCCACTGCTGTAGCGGTCCGTACCTTGTGCTGAACGACAGGCAGGTCTGGCAAGCCGAAGTGTCCGCGCAGCGTACTGCTTTCGTACTCACTGCGAAACAGTCCTCGCTTGCGCAGAATGGGCACGACCTCACTGGCAAACAATTCCAGCTGCTGCGTGATGACGGGCGGCATCACATTAAAGCCATCGGCCGCACCAGTGCGAAACCAGTCTTCAATCGTGTCCGCCACCTGCTCGGGTGTACCGGCAATCGCCAGATGACCACGCGCCCCCGCCAATCGCTTAAGCAGTTGACGCAGCGTGAGCCCATCACGCAGCGTAGTCTCCACATACCCGATAACGCGGCTCTTGGAGGCTTCTACCAGCGTGGGGTCCGGAAAATCATTCCGCGTGAGCTGGCGATCCAGCGGCAGACGACTGAAATCATGACCACCAAAGCGCGCAGACAGGCGGGTCAGCCCCACCTCAATGCTGGTCAGGCTGTCGAGCTCCTCCCATACCTGACGGGCTTCATACTCGGTAGAGCCAATGGCCGCACTGATGCCCGGCAAAATCACGATGTCTTCAGCCCCTCGCCCCAAAGCCTGCGCCTTGCCCTTGATGTCGGCATAGAAACTCTGCGCCGACTCTTTGCTGCCATGTGCCGTAAAAATGGCCTCTGCCCACTGCGCTGCAAATGCACGGCCGGTCTCGGACTGCCCGGCCTGCACCAGAACCGGGCGCCCCTGTGGGCTGCCCGGCACATTCAAAGGCCCGCGCGTGCGGATATGTGTCCCCACATAGTTGGCGGGGCGCACCTGGCCAATGTCCAGGAACTGACCTGATGCAGCGTCATCGACCAAGGCTCCTTGCGGAAAACTACGCCATAGCGCATCCACAGCGGTGACAAATTCTTCGGCAATACGGTAGCGCTCCGCGTGCTCCACGTTCTCACTCAGCCCGTAGTTTTCGCCGGCCTTGGGCAACCAGGAGGTCACGATATTCCAGCCTGCACGACCTTTGGAGAGATGATCCAGTGTGGCGAACTGTCGCGCCAGCGTATAAGGCAGGCTGTAGGTGGTGGAAGCCGTGCCGATCAGCCCTATGCGCTGCGTATGCTGCGCCAAAGCAGCCAGCAGCAGCAGCGGCTCCAGCAGGCCTGATGAGGCCATCTGCCCGCTGTCAGGTCCGACCAGTCCATCTGCCAGAAAAACGGCATCGAACTTGGCGGCCTCGGCAATTCGGGCTGCATCCACATACAGCTCCAGATCGGTCATCGCCTTGCGATTGGCACCGGGGTGACGCCAGGCCCCTTCATGGTGGCCTCGTGTCATCAGAAAAAGGTTCAGATGTAGTTGTCGTGTCATGGCAAAACTCTTTCAGGCAAATTCAGTTTCCACACCCAGGCTGCGCAGCAAGGTTGCGCGCAGCTGCATGAAAGCGGGGTGATCCGGTCGCCGCGGATGGGCCAAGCCCACCGCATGGTCTTCAGCAATCTTTCCGTCCTTGAGCACCAGAATCCGGTCGGCGAGCAGCAAGGATTCATCCACGTCATGGGTGACCAGAATCACTGTCGGGCGAATCCGGTCCACCATGCGTCGCAGCAAGCCATGCATGCGTATGCGGGTCAAAGCATCCAGGGCGCCAAAGGGCTCGTCGGCCAGCAGCACATGAGGCTCACGCAGCAAAGAACGAGCCAGTGCCGCACGCTGCTTCTGCCCACCAGACAGGGTGCTGGGCCAGACTGCAGCCTTGTCTGCCAGACCAACCTCTCGAAGCAATTGCCCTGCGGCAGACCGGACTTCCTTGGCGTTCAGGCCCAGCGTCAGGTTGTCCAGCACGCTCAGCCACGGCAACAAACGTGAGTCCTGAAACAGCACGGACACATTGCCATGCGCCGCTGCGGCTCCCGAACTCTGTGCATCAGCATCCAGACCGGCAAGCGCTCGCAACAGCGTGGTCTTGCCTGAGCCTGACTCCCCCAGCAGCGCTACAAACTGCCCCTGCGGAATATCAAGATAGATGTCATGGAGCACCTGTTTGCCATGAAAGCTGCGACTGAAACCATTCAGGTGTACAGCACCTGCCAAAGAAGGACTACTCATGACCCCAGCGACCTCCGATAGGACAGCACATGCGTCTCCAGGCGGCGCACCGCAGCATCGGACAGCAGACCCAGCATGGCGTAGATGAGGATGCCCACCACGATGACATCGGTCTGCCCCCAATCACGGGCTCGGTTCATCAGATAGCCGATGCCGGTTTGCGTGTTGATCAGCTCCAGCACCACCAGAGCTGTCCAGCACAGCGAAACGGCCATACGCAGACCCACAAAGAAGCCTGGCAATGCGCCAGGCAGCGCCACCTTGCGGATGAATTCGGCGCGCGACAGCCCCAGCGTCTGCGCCAGCTCCACATGACCGATATCGATGCTGCGCAGCGCCGCATGCGTGTTGATATAGATGGGAATCAACACGGCTGTAAAGATCAGGAAGACCTTCATCGCCTCCCCAATGCCCAGCCAGATAATGGCCAGCGGAATCAGCGCCAGCGTGGGGACAGCCCGCTTGATCTGCACCAGGCCATCAATCAGGGCCTCGCCCGTGCGGGTCAGTCCGGCGGCCAGAGCCAGTAACAAACCAACCAGAATGCCCAGAAACAGTCCGGTGTAGGCACGCCCGGCCGAAGCCAGCAGATGCGGCAGCAGGCTTCCGTCGAGAACCATCTCATAGCCTGAGCGCAGGGCCTGTGAAGGTGCCGTCAGCGTATCCGGCGAAAGGTAGCCCAGGCGCGATGCCACCTCCCACACCACCAGAAGCAGCACCGGCCCGGCCAGCAACATACCCTGCGACAAGCGAGGCGGCACCAGTGCCAATGTTTTCTTGTCTTGCACCGCCACAGGCGACCTGACTTGAGGCTGCCAACCGCTTACGCGAACTTCCAGAGGAATCTGTGTCATCGAGCGCTCCTCAGCGATTGGCGACGATCACGCCGTCGTAGCTCGCCAGGAACGAACCCTTGGCATCCAGGCGCTGCGGCAGACTGCCTGCGCTGTGCAGAATGTCGATGAGCTTTTGATGATGGGGCAATGCTTCCGTAGCCGTTTGAAACTCCAGCGGAGCTTGCGCTGCCTGAATGGCGGCCACGCTCTCGGCATCCAGACGCTGAAAATTGCGGAAGTAGTGCTGCCCCCATTCCTGGCGATGGGTATTGCTCCATCGCCCCGCACGCACGAAGGAAGCCAAAAACTCGCGAATAGCTTCTGCTTTCTGCGGATCTGCCAGTACATCCGGACGGGCATAAATGTAGGAGGTCGATGGCAGCAGCTGACGCTCTAGCGGGTCGGGCACCACACGCGCACCAATCTGCTTGGACAGTCGCGTGACATGCGGTTCAGCAAGGGTTGCGACATCCACTGCACGGGCGCGCAAGGCATCATTGAGTTCAGCCACGCGCAAATGCACCAAGGTGACATCCTTGAGCGTCAGACCCGCCCGATTCAGTGCTTCGATCAGGAAAGCCTGGCGCCCCGATCCTTCCACATAGCTCACACGTTTGCCACGCAGATCACTCAGGCGCTCCACGCCGGCCCCGGCATGCTGAACCAAGCGATATTCCGCTCTGGCTCGAGTGAAGGTCGCGACGATGGGCAGATTGACGCCGGCAGCCCTGGCCTGAATGGGAGGAGTGTCTCCCACATAAGCCATGTCCAGCGCCCCAGCACGGATGGCTTCAAAAATGGCCGGGCCGCCTGCAAAGTTGGGGAGCTCCAGCTGAAAGCCAACCTTCTTACGTTCACCACTGGCATCCAGTAGATGGCGAATCAGCTCGCTCTGGTCAGCGACGACCAGCTTGGTCTTGGCATCTGCCGCCGCACGTGCAGCACTAGAGGCACCCATGGCTGCCACTGCCAGTAATGAAGGCCCCGCTAGCAGAAATCGACGCTTGTCCACATTCTTCTCCCCATGTATGCAATGGGGCAGATGCTAGGGAGCCGTCGATAGATATAAAAATATTGAATTCAAATTTAGAAACAACCAACTCATCCAAGAGACGAGGCCGACTTACCAGCTTCGTGTGAATTTCGCTGCGCTGTCAGGTACTTAAGGCTGCATGCTGTCATTTCTGCTTCTCACGAAAGCACGCAACAACCTTTGATTCAGAAATATGCTCATGAAATCAATGTTGTTGAAGCCTGCGGAGATGACTGGCCGCCTGGGGTGCCCGCTCATCAAGGTACAAGCCAGCGGCAGGGGATGCCAATGTCCTGCCCTGCCCTTACCTTCACAATGCAAAAAGCAGTCCGACCCACCAGTAGCCGGACTGCTTGTTGCGCCTTTGATTTCCTTCGTGACCTTCTCCATCAGGCCATGCCGGCTCGCCTGTTGGCTGGCTGGCGTGGCACGACGGATCAGGCCCTGGCTCGATCAGCGCTCAAGCGCTCAGTGACCGCCGATGTAGATGAACTTGAACAGGAAAAGGCCGGCAATCACCCACATGATCCAGTGCACTTCCTTGACCTTGCCCGTGAACAGTTTGAGCACGGCGTAGGTGATGAAACCAAAGGCCAGACCGTTGGCGATGGAGTAGGTGAAAGGCATCATCAGCGCAGTAACCACAGCGGGCACAGCTTCTGTGGTTTCATCCCATTCCACCTCAGTCAGGTCCCGCAGCATCAGGCAGGCCACAAACAGCAGCGCAGGGGCTGTGGCATAGCCAGGCACCACACCTGCCAGCGGCGCGATGAACAGGCAGGCCAGAAACAGCACCGCCACAGTCAGCGCCGTCAGACCCGTGCGGCCACCGGCCTGCACACCCGCAGCGCTTTCCACATAAGCCGTGGTGCTGGAAGTCCCCAGCATGGAGCCCACAAAGATGGCGCCAGAGTCGGCCAGCAGGGCGCGGTTCATGCGGCCCATGCGCTCAGGCACCAAAAGACCTGCACGGCGTGCCACGCCCATCAGCGTGCCTGTGGCATCAAACAGCTCGACCAGGAAGAACACCAGCACCACGTTGAGGAAGCCGGTCGTCAGCGCCGTCATGATGTCCAGCTTCAGGAAGGTAGGCGCTATCGACGGAGGCATGGAGAAGATGCCGTGGAAGGTGTTACCGCCAAAGAAGAACGAAGCCACGGTGACCGCCAAAATGCCGATCAGCAACGCACCCGGCACCTTGAGGCGGTCCAGCACCACGATCAGCAAGAAGCCGGCAATCGCCATGATGGCCTCGGGCTTGTGCAGATCGCCCAGCGTCAAATACGTATTCTTGTCAGGGGCGACCACACCTGCGGTCTTGAGCGCAATCAACGCCAGGAACAGGCCCAGACCCACGGTGATAGAGACGCGTATGGACTGCGGTATGCCTTTGATAATCAGCTCTCGCAGGCCAAACAAGGTACAGATCAAGAACAGACAGCCCGAGACAAACACCGCCCCCAGTGCCGCCTCCCATGTGTAGCCCATCTTGAGCACCACCACATAAGCGAAGTACGCATTCAGACCCATACCCGGCGCCAGCGCAATCGGGTAGTTGGCATAGAGCGCCATGATGGTGGAGCCCAGCGCCGCGATCAGGCAGGTCGCCACAAACACTGCGCCCTTGGGCATGCCCGCGTCACCCAGAATGGATGGGTTGACGAACATGATGTAGGCCATCGAAAGAAAGGTCGTCAGCCCCGCCACCAGTTCCGTTCGCACATTGGTGTGGTGCTCGTTAAGTTTGAAAATCCGCTCTGTCCAGTTCATTGCATAGTCTCCGTGTTGTTTTACAGGCAAGGCACAGCCTTGCCCCGCGGCAAACAGCCATGATTCAGAACGGCTGCCGCCCCGCGGGGCGACAACACCCAATGGGAAAAGTCAGGGAGTGTGCCCTTGAACGGCTTCCACTGCTCTCAGGATGGCCTCTGCGGTCGCGGGTGCACGCAGAGGCGGGTTGATTTGATGCGCAGCCACTGAAGACACCGCATCACGTATGGCAAAGAACACCGAGAACGGCAGCAGCAATGGCGGCTCGCCCACGGCCTTGCTGCGGTGAATGGAGTCTTCGAAGTTATCGCCCTCAAACAGGCGCACGTTAAACACGGGCGGGCAGTCATTGGCGGTGGGAATTTTGTAGGTGCTGGGGGCATGCGTCATCAACTTGCCGTTTTGCGGATGCCAGACCAGCTCCTCCGTCGTCAGCCAGCCCATGCCTTGAATAAAGGCTCCTTCCACCTGGCCCACATCGACCGCAGGATTCAGCGAGCGGCCCACATCGTGCAGCACATCGGCGCGCAGCAGCTTCCACTCACCGGTCAGCGTGTCGATGACCACCTCACTCACCGCCGCGCCATAGGCGAAGTAGAAGAAAGGGTGACCCTTCATCGCCTTGCCGTCCCAGTGCAAGCCCGGCGTGGCGTAAAAGCCGTCAGACCACAGTTGCACGCGCTGCAGGTAGGCGCTTCGCACCAGCTCGGCAAACGGCAGGCTCTGCCCGTTGACCTGGACCGCATCGTTGGCAAAACGCACATCTTTGGCATCTCCGCCATGCAGGCGCGCTGCGCACTCCGCAAGGCGCACGCGCAACTGGCTGGCCGCATCCTGCGCTGCCTTGCCGTTCAGGTCGGCCCCGGTGGATGCCGCAGTGGCGGAGGTATTCGCCACCTTGGTGGTGTCCGTCGCTGTGACGCGCACTTTTTCAAATGCCACGCCCAACTCATGCGCCACGACCTGCGCCACCTTGGTGTTCAGGCCCTGACCCATTTCTGTGCCGCCGTGGTTCACCAGAATCGAGCCATCGGTGTAGATATGCACCAGCGCACCGGCCTGATTGAAGTGGGCCACATTGAAAGAGATGCCGAACTTCAGCGGCGTCAGCGCCAGCCCGCGCTTGAGCACAGGGCTTTGCGCGTTAAAGGCATTCACCGCTGCACGCCGTGCGCGGTAGTCGCTGGTCTGCTCCAGCTCAGCCACCAGTTCGTGAATGACGTTGTCAGTCACCGGCTGCTGGTAAGGCGTGATGTTGTTCTCGGTCTTGCCGTAGAAGTTGACGCGGCGCACATCCAGCGGATCACGGCCCAGATTGCGGGCCACTGTGTCCAGAATGCTTTCAATCGCAATCGCGCCCTGCGGTCCACCAAAACCACGAAAAGCCGTGTTGCTCTGCGTATTGGTCTTGCCCATATAGCCATGGGCGCTGACATTGGGCAGCCAGTAGGTATTGTCAAAGTGGCACAGCGCCCGCGTCATCACCGGTGCAGACAGATCAGCCGAATGCCCTGCGCGCGAGACCATGGAAATCTCAGCCCCCAGTACACGACCTTCATCGTCATACCCCACTTCGTATTCGTACCAGAAGCAGTGACGGCGACCAGTAATCATGAAGTCGTCATCACGGTCCAACCGCAGCTTCACCGGCCGGTTCAGGCGCACAGCAGCCACTGCCGCCACGCAGGCAAACAGCGCCGATTGCGATTCTTTGCCGCCAAAGCCACCGCCCATGCGCCGGCATTCCACATGCACGCTGTGCGAAGCCACGCCCAAAGCATGTGCCACCAGATGCTGCATTTCGCTAGGGTGCTGGGTAGAGCAATGCAGATGCACCGCGCCATCTTCCTTGGGTGTGGCGTAGCTGATCTGCCCTTCCAGATAGAACTGTTCCTGCCCGCCCACATCCCATGTGCCTTTGACACGATGCGGCGCTGCATCAATGGCGGCGCGTGTGCCGCCAGCGTGCGTGCTGCGCTCCAAGTGCATGGGCGGCATCACGTACTGGCCCAGCTCGTGGGCTTGTTGCGGCGTCAGCACAGGCGGCAGCTCGGTAATCGTGGCTGCGCCCTTGGCCAGCGCCGCTGCGCGCCTTGCCCCCTCACGGGTGCGGGCAATCACGGCAAACAAGGGCTGGCCCACATAGCGAATCTCACCGTCGCACAGAATCGGGTCGTCATGAATGATGGAGCCGCAGTCGTTGACACCGGGAATATCGGCAGCGGTAATGACATCCACCACCTCGGGCATGGCACGCACCGCTTCCAGCGCCAACGCCGTCAAGCGGCCATGCGCCACGGGTGACAGGCCCAGAGCGCAGTGCAGCGTGCCTTCCAGCTCGGGCAGGTCGTCGATATAGGCTGCCTCACCGGCCACATGCAGGTGGGCAGATTCATGCTTGCGGCTCACGCCAACGCGTGCGCCCTGGCTCTGGGCCGTGGCTTCTGCACCCTCATCGATGCGGTTAGCCAGGTTCTTGCGGTAGTCGGCAAAGGCTTCGGCCACCAGTTCATTCGTCAATTCGCGGGGATTGTTCATCTCAGACTCCTTGCTCCACGGCGACGGGGATGACATGGGGCATCACGCTCCACACGCTGGTGGCGTCCAGATTCAAGGGCTGGTCAGTGCGCGTTTCCAGCCACAGACGCTGGATCAGGTTCTGCGCCACCTTCAAGCGGTAATCGGCACTGGCGCGCATATCGCTCATGGGCTTGAAGTCATGAGCCAGCGCGGCTTGCGCAGCTTTGACGTTTTCAAGGCTCCATACCTTTCCAACCAAGGCTTCCTCTGCGCCAGCAGCTCTCTTTACCGTAGCAGCCATACCGCCAAAAGCCAGTCGCACGGCCTTGACCACATCGCCCTCCAGTTCCAGCGCAAAGCCTGCGCACAGGGCCGAGATATCGCAGTCAAAACGCTTGCTGATCTTGTAGCCCCGCACCTGGCGCTGCATGGCGGCCAGTGGCACGGCCAGCGCCTGCACAAACTCACCGCTCTCAAGCCGGTTCTTCATATAGTCCAGATAGAAATCTTGCAGCGGCATGCGGCGCACGCGCTCGCCCTTGCGCAGCTCGATCTGCGCATCCAGTGCCATCAGCACGGGTGGCGAATCACCAATGGGTGAGCCATTGGCCACGTTGCCGCCCATGGTGCCCGCGTGGCGAATGGGCTTGGAGGCAAAGCGCAGCCACACATCGGCAAGGCTGGGCCAGCGCTCCACCAGCGCACTCCATGCCGCCTCAAGCGATGCGCCTGCGCCTATGTATAGCTCGCCGCCTTCAGCGTCCTGCCGAACCTCAATGCGCTTCATCTCGGCGACATCACCCACGTAGATGATGTCGCCCAAGTCTCTGAACTGCTTGTTGACCCACAGCCCCACATCGGTAGAGCCCGCCACGATGCGCGCCATGGGCTTGGCCTCATACAGGCTGGCCAGCACATCCAGTGTGAGCGGTGCGTGAAAGTGATCGGTGCGCAGGCCTTGGCTGTGCACATAGCTCAGCCCCTCGGCACTGCCCTTCAGGTTTTGCAGCGCAGCGACCACCGGCGCGGTATCGAGGCGCACCTGTGGCAAATCAAACATGCGCTGGCCCGCATCCAGAATGGGGCGGTAGCCAGTGCAGCGGCACAGATTACCCGACAGCTCATCGGCCAGTTGCTGGCGCGTGGGCTGGGTGCTTTGCTGCTGATGGTGCTCATAGCTGGACCACAGCGACATGACGATGCCGGGCGTGCAAAAGCCGCATTGCGAGCCGTGGCAGTCCACCATGGCTTGCTGCACGGGGTGCAAAGCTTGCGCGGCAGGCTTGCCCGCACAGGCGGCCTTGCCTGCGCGCTGGGTCTTGAGGTCTTCTACCGTGAACAAGGCCTTGCCATGCAGGCTGGGCAGAAATTGAATGCAGGCGTTGACGGTCTGCAGCTTCAGTCCGTTGATGGCCTGCGCATCGCCGGCCTCGGCCAGCTCGCCGATGACCACGGTGCAGGCGCCGCAATCGCCTTCGTTGCAACCTTCTTTGGTGCCGGTGCAGTGCGCATCCTCACGCAGCCACTGCAGCACCGAGCGGGTGGGGTGCGGGCCTTGCACTTCGACCACCTCGCCGCGGTGGTAGAAGCGTATGGGTTGAGAGTTGTGACTGGTGCTCATGATCGTGGGACAGAATTAGGTGGACTGCCTGTATGCAAAATGCATACCAAGCGTAGTCTTCATCGCGAGACTACGCGCGCATTAGCAGCTTCTCATATAGCCGCGCTCATAAGGGCTATGCAGCACGCGATATATCTGCGACCAAAATCAAGGGAGAACCCGCAAAAAAAGCGCCTCTCCTCAGGAAAGTACCGAGGAGAGGCTCTTTTTGCGGGCTTCTGTATTGATAGCTGCTAGCTCTTGCTAATCAATAATTTCAGGCATTAAATATCCTGAAAACCTTATTTAAAAAGCGCTACCAGCTATTAATTTTTAAGCATCGCCCCCATCAGGTGCAGGGCGCACGGGCTCATCGCTATCGAGTTGGCTGAACACCAGCGTGGCAGCCAGTGTCATCAAAGCCACGGTCACAAAAGTGGCGCGAATCGACAGCAGGCGGTCACCTCCGCCTTCGGGCCACATATCGCCAAAACCGGTCAGCAGCGCACCAGCCAGCGCCACACCCATGCTCATGGCCAGCATCTGCACCATGGACAAAAGGCTGTTGCCACTGCTGGCAAATTCGCCTTCCATATCCTTGAGCGTGACCGAGTTCATGGCCGAGAACTGCATGGAGTTGAAGCCACCAAAGATGAACAGCTGCAACAGCAGCAGCCAGGTTGGTGTGCCCTCAGCCACCAGACCGAACGAGGCCAGCATCAGGGCCAGCATGACGGAGTTGACCTGCAGCACGCGCTTGTAGCCAAAGTGCTGCACGGTGCGCACGGCAACGCGTTTGACGAGCATGCTGCCCAGCACGGTGGCCAGCATCATCATGCCGGCATGCATGGGCGACATCTTCAAGCCAATCTGCAGCAGCAGCGGAATGAGAAACGGCGCAGCACCACTGCCAAAGCGCGTAAATAGATTGCCCAGCAGACCCACGCGCAGCGAGCGCACTTTGAACAGCGCAGGCGGGAACAAAGGCTCATCGACCCGCAGCGCATGCATCCAGTAACTGGCGAGGCTGGCCAGACCAAACACCATGAGCACAACGACCAGCGCCATACCCAGCCCCATACCCGACATGCCATCCAGCGCCACCGAGATGGCCACCATGCCAAAGGCCAGCATGCTGTAGCCCTTGATGTCAAAACGATGAACGACCACTGGCGCACTTTGCGGAAACCAGCGCCAGGTAGCCCACAACCCGATCAGGCCCACGGGCACGTTGATCCAGAAAATCCAGTGCCAGCTGGCGTACTCCACCATCCAGCCACCCAGCGTGGGGCCGAGCAATGGCCCAACCTGCCCCGGAATGGCGATAAAACTCATCGCACGGATGAACTCGCCACGCGGATAGGTACGCAGCACGGCCAATCGCCCCACGGGCAGCATCATGGCACCACCTACGCCCTGCACCACTCGCGCCGCAATCAGAAACGGCAGGCTGGGCGACAGCGCGCACAGTACCGAGCCCAGCACAAACAAGCCAATCGCCAGACCATAGATGCGCCGCGTGCCAAAGCGATCAGCCACCCAGCCGGTCGCGGGAATCAGCATGGCCGTGGTCAGCGCATAGGCCACGATGACAGACTGCATCTTCATGGGGCTCTCGCCCAGCTCCTGCGACATGGCAGGCAGCGCCGTGTTGAGGATGGTGGCATCCAGCGTCTGCATGAAAAAGCCAATGGCCACCAGCCAGAGCAATCTCTCTTTGTGAGGCGCACTGCTGTGCGTGAGGGGCGTCTCGCTCATGAGCGACTCCGGTCAAAAAGCGTGCAGCAACAAAAAAGCCGCTGACGAGCAGCGGCTTAAACGGTGTGCAAGCGCCAGAACCGGAGTGGCTGGCGTGCAAACATGCATAAAGGAACTTAGACCGAGAAACTGGAGCCGCAACCGCAAGTGGTGGAGGCATTAGGGTTCTTGATCACGAACTGCGCACCTTGCAGGTCTTCCTTGTAGTCGATCTCGGCGCCCAGCAGGTACTGGTAGCTCATGGAGTCGATCAACAAAGAAACGCCACGCTTGGTCATGGTGGTGTCGTCGTCGTTGGTGATTTCATCGAACGTGAAACCGTACTGGAAGCCAGAGCAGCCACCACCTTGCACAAAAACGCGCAGCTTCAGATCAGGATTGCCTTCTTCGGCGATCAGATCCGCCACCTTGGCAGCAGCGCTGTCGGTGAAGACGATGGGGGAAGGCATTTCAGTAGTCGTGGTTTCAGCAACGGCGCTCATGGCAATACTCCGTAGGTTCTTAATTGACTGAAATGGTACAGCAACGGGCTCGGGAATTCAGACCGCATTTCTTTGTCGCCAAACCAAGTGGGGACATTGCTCCGAAGCGCCTTCGAGCGATGCAAACAGGAATCAAGAGGAATACAGCGCCCATAAAAAAACCGCCCTGAACTTGCGTTCGGAGCGGTTTCTCGCGGAAAGACTCCGGAGAGTCTTTCTGGCTGGGAAACGAATTAACGCTTCGAGAACTGCTTGGCGCGACGAGCACCACGCAGACCAACCTTCTTACGCTCAACTTCACGAGCATCGCGAGTCACGAAGCCGGCTTGGCTCAGTGCAGGCTTCAGAGCTGCGTCATAGTCGATCAGAGCGCGAGTAACGCCGTGACGAACTGCACCGGCTTGACCGGATTCGCCGCCGCCATGGACGTTCACTTGAATGTCGAAAGACTCCAGGTTCTCTGTGAGAGCCAGGGGTTGCTTTGCGATCATGATGGAGGTGCCGCGGCCGAAGTACTCTTGAATGTCTTTGCCATTCACAGTCATCTTGCCGGAGCCCTTCTTCAGGAACACGCGAGCGACGCTAGATTTACGACGGCCAGTGCCGTTATTCCAATCACCAATCATCTCGACTCCTTAGACTTCCAGCACTTTAGGCTGTTGAGCGGTGTGAGGGTGCTCAGCACCACCGTAAACCTTGAGCTTCTTGATCATGGCGTAGCCCAGAGGACCCTTGGGCAGCATGCCCTTAACGGCCTTCTCGATAGCACGGCCAGGGAACTTGGCTTGCAGGTCGCGGAAGTTGGTGGCAGTGATGCCGCCTGGATAACCAGAGTGACGGTAGTACACCTTGTCGGTGTTCTTGGTGCCAGTCACTTTGATCTTGGATGCGTTGATGATGACGATGTAGTCGCCGGTATCAACGTGAGGTGTATAAATGGCCTTGTGCTTGCCGCGCAAACGGAGTGCCACTTCACTGGCGACACGTCCGAGCACCTTATCGGTGGCGTCAATCACAAACCACTCGTGTTGCACCTCAGCGGGCTTTGCGCTGAATGTAGACATGAGTTTTCTCTTTCTAGAGGGTTTGGCGGTCCCTTTTCCGCGGTCGGTGCTTCTTCTCAAAAAAGACGAATCTTTTAAAGGAAGCCTCTTAGGCGGGGTTACTCGGACCGAAGCCTGAGCCTTCGCCGCGGGAACCATAAAATCGCTGCGAAGCCCGCCATTATACAAAAACGCCAGAACCTGCGTTTTTTCGTGCAGCAGCCTGTTGTGAATGAGCCCATACGACCTCATTCCCACTCTGCACACAGGCGTCAGCAGCCTTTAAAAACCACAGGGTAAAAAGTGCTGTTCCTCTTTTACCCTGCTGGTTACCATCCCTCACTATGTTCAGTTACCGCCACGCCTTTCATGCAGGCAATCACGCTGATGTGCTCAAGCACTCCATCCTGATTGCTACTGTGCAATACCTCACGCAAAAAGAGGCTGCGCTGACGGTGCTCGACACCCACGGCGGTGCGGGCCTGTACCGCCTCGATGGCGACTACGCCAGCAAGACTGGTGAAGCCGACGACGGCATCATGCGTCTGGCTGCCGCCAAGGAGTCCGAGCTGGCCCCCATCCTGCAGAACTACATGCAGATGGTGCGCAGCTTCAATCAGGGCAATGCGATTCGCAACTACCCCGGCTCGCCCTTCATTACGCAAGCGCTGCTGCGCGGTCATGACCGCCTCAAGGCTTTTGAACTGCACCCCACAGACATGCGTTCACTGGCGGGCAACATGGCTCAGCTGGAAGTGCCTCGCCAGGTCAATATCCTTATGGAGGATGGCTTTGAGGGCGTGAAGAAATTCTTGCCCCCACCGTCCCGCCGTGCTTTGCTGCTGTGCGATCCCAGCTATGAATTAAAGACTGACTACGGCCGCGTGCTGGATATGGTGGCGGACAGCTTGAAGCGCTTCCCCACCGGCACTTATGCCGTCTGGTACCCCATCATTCCTCGCCCTGACGCGCATGATCTGCCCAAGCGCCTTAAGACCATGGCGACCAAAGCCGGCAAGAGCTGGCTGCACGCCACGCTCACCGTCAAGAGCAACAAGACCTCCGAGCGCGGCGGTCTGCCTGCCAGTGGCATGTTCCTGATCAATCCGCCGTTCAATCTGAAAGAGCAACTCAAGCCCGCCATGCCTCAGCTCGTCAAGCTGCTGGGTCAAGACGAAAATGCAGCGTTCACACTGGAATCCGGCGGGAAGTAATTAACCCATTGACCTCAGGGCGCAGCCACCAGGCTGCGCCTGCACTGGGGCTTCTGCCGCACAAGCAAGAAAGCTTTCCAGCGCCCAGCGACTTGAGTGTCAATCTGAGTGATTCGCTAAACGGGCCCAATGCTGTGCACGCTGCGTGCAACAAAGGCCTATTGAACGCAGCACATCTGCACAGGGGGCAAATACTGGGCTCTAACCTACGCAAACCCATCTCTGGCAGCTCTCAGCGCCTTTGTTTGGCCGTCTGAGAAACTTTGCGAGCAGGCTTGCTTGCCGATGCAGCACGCACCTTGACTCCCTTGGCGGAAGTCCCTGCAGCCATCTTGGATGAGCGCTTTTTGCTTGCTGTCGAGAGACGGGCCGGGCACTCATCTTCATCTGACTCAAGCTGCCAAAGCTCCACTGGCTTGATGCCAAGGCCCAGCATGCCCAGTTCTTGGGCAGCGCCCTTGCTCAGGTCAATAATGCGACCGGGCGCAAACGGGCCGCGGTCGTTGATTCGTACCACCACACTTTTGCCGGTCACTGCGCTGCGCACGCAGACACGTGTACCAAAGGGCAGCGTCTTGTGAGCCGCCGTCAGGTCCATGCTGTCAAAACGCTCGCCACTGGCCGTCTTACGGCCATGGAACTGACCTCCATACCAGGAAGCCAGACCCGACTGGTCGCTTTCGCGCGGCACGCTCAGTTCGTATTTATTGCTGTCTTCGGGGGTATCGGCCTGATCGGCATCAACAGGCTTGTTGGCCTTGATGCCCAGACCTTTGTCGCGGGCGTTGCTGCGGGTGTAAGCGTCGGGCAGCAAAGGTGCCGAGGCACTGGGTTGTGCCGCGGCTCTTGAAAGACGGCTCTGAACGCCTGCAGCCTGATCTGCCGTGTTTTCAGCCAGCGGTGCACAGCCAGCCACAGTCGCAGTGACGACGGCAAGTCCTATCCATTGATAACAACGCAAGCGCGAAAATTTTGGTTGCACGGGCGCAATCTCCTTGAAATTTCAAGTGAGAGCCGCCAAAGACTGGCCGCCTCGCAGCCAGCAAGCTTATGGCTTACAGGCCCAGACGATCACAGATCTCCAGAGTGGCGACGCTCTGGTTCATCGTATAGAAGTGCAACCCGGGAGCCCCCTGGCTGCGCAACTGCTCGCAAAGATGTGTCACGACATCCAGTCCGAACGCACGAATGGAAGCGGTGTCATCTCCGTACGCCTGCAGACGCAGACGAATCCAGCGCGGAATCTCGGTGCCGCATGCATCCGAGAAGCGCATCAGCTGTGTAGAGCTGGTGATTGGCATGATTCCTGGCACGACTGGAACGTCGAGCCCGAGGGCCTTCACCTCATCTACAAAGCGCATGTATGCGTCGGCATTGTAGAAGTATTGTGTGATGGCGGAATCTGCACCAGCGCGAACTTTAGCAACAAATGCGTCAAGATCACTACGTGGGGACTTTGCTTGAGGGTGCGTTTCGGGGTATGCGGCTACTTCGATATAAAACCAGTCACCAAATTCCTGTCGGACAAATGCAACAAGATCGCTGGCGTAATGGAACTCTCCGCCCAGTCCATAACCGCTGGGCAAGTCACCGCGCAGGGCCACGATGCGCTTGACGCCCATGGCCTTGAGCTGTGTGAGTTCTTCGCGTACCGAGTCTTGAGTGGCACCAATGCAGGAGAAGTGCGAAGCCGCGCTCACCCCTTCGCTTTGGATGTCCTGCACCATGGTGAAGGTGCCCGCCTGCGTAGAGCCGCCCGCACCATAGGTGACGGAGCAGAACTGAGGCTTGCGCGCATACAGCGCCTGACGCACGGCCACATGCTTTGCTGCGCCTTCAGGCGTCTTGGTGGGGAAAAACTCGAAGCTGACGGGGTAACTCATGGCTGCAGTTGTCTCTGAATCTTATGGGTCATGGGCGAGCGCTGAAAACTCAGCGCTCATGGCATTTTTACTTAGCGCTCGTTGCGTTTTTTCTGCTTGCCACGACCGGGACCGGGCTGACCAAAGCTGGCCACCTCAGGGTCGACGTACAGCTCTTGCTTGGCGCGCTGAGCTTTGATGTCAGCGCGCGATGGGCGCTTGGGCGCAGACTTGACTGCGGGCTTGGCCGTTGCTTCTTCATCGACAACCGCCTGAGCAGCGGGAGCCTTGATTTCAGCGCCCTGCTCGGCCCAGACGAAGAATTCGTGGTTGCCGTCACCGCCTTCGATCGGCGAGTCCATCCACTGCTTGACGGTCAAACCAAGGCCCGTGAGACATTCGCGAATGCGCTGCTCGACTTCAACGTACAAAGCCTTGTCGCGCACAATGCCGCCCTTGCCGATCTGGCCGGGTTGCAACTCGAATTGGGGCTTGACCAGCATCAGCAGCTGGCCGTGGGGCTTGAGCACTTGCACCACGGAAGGCAGTACCAGCGTCAGCGAGATAAAGGACACATCGCCGGTGACAAAGTCAAACGCGGGCGTGATGTCGATGTTCTGGGTCCCAGGCCTGCGGCGCAGCTCCGTAGGAGCCACACCTTCAGACTTGGCCTTGGCCTTGGCAACGCGTTCGGCCTTGAAGGACTCGATGTCCTGCTCTTTGGCGTCGTTGCTGTCGTCATAGTCTTCGTCGACCTGACCACCGTTGCGCATCCAGGCGTAAGGAGCCTGGGGCTGGGTGTCGTTGTCTTCTTCTTCTTCGATGACATCGCACAGCGCTTCGTCGCAGGCCTCTTCCAGCGACTCGGCGGTCAATGTGCGAGCGTTGAAGCTTTCCACACAGATCACGCGCTCGTCGCTGCGCAGGCGCTCGTGCAGCTGGCTGTGGCCCACGTCTACGCCCACCACCTGGGCGGCACCGGCCTGCAACAGGCAGTCAGTAAAGCCGCCAGTGCTCTGACCCACATCCAGACAGCGCAGGTCCTTGACCGCAATGCCTGTAGCAGCCAGCGCGCCTTCGAGCTTGAGACCACCACGCGAGATGTACTTGGCTTCAGCCGCATCCAGCAATTGCAGCTCAGCGCCAGCAGGAATGTCGTCACCGTTCTTGGCAACCTTCTTCCAGGGTGCCAGCGGCGTCAGGCGCCACTCCACGCCCGAAGCAATCAGGCGCTGCGCCTGTGAGCGTGTCGAAGCATGGCCTGCTTCCACCAAAAAAACATCTGCGCGCATAGCGTCGCTTCCTTTGAAATTAACCGGTGCCGGGCACTGCACAGAAGTGCAGCGAGGCGATAGAAATATGTTTTATGTAGCTGCTTGCGCTTGATTCAATTGGATTTCAGGTCTTAACCTATATGAAGTCCAATGAAATAAAGCGCTAGCAGCTATCAAAATATTGAACAGCGCAGTCAACACAGGCTGACTGCAGTGCATGGCCGCTGGCTTAGTAGCGGTAAGTTTCAGGCTTGTAAGGGCCTTCCTTCTTCACGCCAATGTAGGCGGCTTGCGTGTCGCTCAGCTCGGTCAGCTGGGCGCCGACCTTCTTCAGGTGCAAGCGTGCCACCTTTTCATCCAGAACCTTGGGCAGCACGTAGACCTTGCCCACTTCGTAGGCTTCAGGGCGGGTGAACAGCTCGATCTGGGCGATGGTCTGGTTGGCAAACGAAGCGCTCATCACGAACGATGGGTGGCCGGTGGCGCAACCCAGGTTCACCAGGCGACCCTTGGCCAGCAGGATGATCTTCTTGCCGTCAGGGAACTTGATGTGGTCGACCTGGGGCTTGATTTCTTCCCACTCGTACTTTTCGATCGAAGCCACGTCGATTTCGTTGTCGAAGTGACCGATGTTGCAGACGATGGCCTCATCCTTCATGGCGACCATGTGCTCGTGGCGAATGATGTCCTTGTTGCCGGTGGTGGTCACGAAGATGTCGCACTTGTCGGCGGCATATTCCATGGTCACGACCTTGTAGCCTTCCATCGCGGCTTGCAGGGCGTTGATGGGGTCAATCTCGGTCACCCACACTTGGGCACGCAGAGCGGACAGAGCCTGGGCGCAGCCCTTGCCCACGTCACCGTAGCCAGCGACCACAGCGACCTTGCCGGCAATCATCACGTCAGTGGCGCGCTTGATGCCATCGACCAGCGATTCGCGGCAGCCGTACAGGTTGTCGA
>ERZ724504.422-NODE-422-length-24147-cov-10.804167_pt1 | contig 24147 bp, 19 predicted proteins | sample MGYA00376037_ERZ724504 | MGnify/ENA primary metagenome ERZ724504 (study PRJEB28724, sample SAMN07190888) | wastewater metagenome | isolation source: influent of sewage treatment plant in Hong Hong | place: USA: Christiansburg, Virginia | collected 2016-03-01 ... | reverse complement strand
GACGGCAGCCTCCACTACGGCCACGGCCCGGCCGGTGCCCACGCACCGGGCATGAGCCAGGCCCAGATGGTGAAGATCGAGCAGAACATCCTCGCCAAGAACGACGGCTTTGCCGAGCGCAACCGCAACTGGCTGGCCGAGCGGGGCATCCTGGCCCTCAACCTGGTGTCGAGCCCCGGTTCCGGCAAGACGACGCTGCTGGTGCGCACCATCGAAGCGCTGAAAAGCCGGGTGCCCGTTGCCGTTGTCGAGGGCGACCAGCAGACCAGCTTCGACGCCGAGCGCATCCGTGCCACCGGCGCCCCGGCCCTGCAGATCAACACCGGCAAGGGCTGTCACCTCGACGCCCACATGGTCGGCCGGGCGCTGGAAAAGCTGGCTCCGTCCGACAACAGCGTGCTGCTCATCGAAAACGTCGGCAACCTGGTGTGCCCGGCCGCCTTCGACCTGGGCGAAGCCGCCAAGGTGGTGGTGCTGTCGGTCACCGAGGGCGAGGACAAGCCCCTCAAGTACCCCGACATGTTTGCTGCCGCCAGCCTGATGCTGGTGAACAAGATCGACCTGCTGCCCTACCTGAACTTTCCCGTGGATAAAGCCATCGAGTACGCCTTGCGGGTCAATCCGCAGCTCCAGGTGATCCAGGTTTCCGCCACCACAGGTGCCGGCTTCGACGCATGGCTGGGCTGGATCGACGCCCGGCTGGCCGAGGCCGTGGCCGCCAGGCCCCGGTGATGCGCCCATGCTGATGATCGTTGATCCGACCCGCGTGGCCCGCCGCCTGCGTGTGCGCGGCGTGGTGCAGGGCGTGGGCTTCCGGCCCTTCATCTACCGTTTCGCCAACAGCCTCGGGCTGGTGGGCTGGGTGCGCAATGACGGGGGCGGGGTAGAGATCGAGATCCAGGGCAGTGAGCCGATCCTCGATGCTTTCACCCAGTGCCTCGCCAGCGAGGCGCCGCCCCTGGCACGAGTGGATTCCATCGAGCCGGAAGTGATTCCGCCCGACCACTCGCGCAGGGGCTTCGAGATCCTGCCGAGCGTGGAGGGGATTGTCGCCACCGCCATCGGGCCGGACGTGGGCGTGTGTCCGTCGTGCCTGTCCGAACTTTTCGACCCGCAGGACCGGCGCTGGCGCTACCCCTTCATCAACTGCACCCACTGCGGCCCGCGCTACACCATCACCCGCAGCCTGCCCTACGACCGCGCCCGCACCAGCATGGCGGCCTTTACCCAGTGCCCCAGCTGCGATGCCGAATACCGCCACCCGGGCGACCGGCGCTTCCATGCCGAGCCGAATGCCTGCCCGGAATGCGGGCCGCAACTGAGCCTCCACGAGCCCCACGGCGTGCCGGCCCTGGCCCGCGACGCGGTGGCCGAAACCCTGCGCCGCCTGCAACTGGGCGAAGTGGTCGCCATCAAGGGCCTCGGTGGTTTTCACCTGGCCTGCGACGCCACCAATGGCGATGCGGTGCTGCGTCTGCGTGTGCGCAAGCGCCGTCCCCACAAGCCGCTGGCGCTGATGTTTGCCAACGTGGCCAGCGTGGCCCACTGGGCCAAGGTGTCGGCTGCCGAAGCGGCCACCCTCGAAAGCCCCGAGCGGCCCATCGTGCTGCTCGAAAAGCTGCCCCACTTTGACGACACCCTGCCGGGCGTCGCCCCGGGCCTCGACGAAGTCGGCGTGATGCTGCCCTACACGCCGCTCCATTACCTGCTCTTCCACGAAGCCGCCGGCCGTCCGGCGGGCACTGCCTGGCTCGATCAGGTCCAGCCCGCCATTTTCGTCATGACCAGCGCCAACCCCCACGGGGAGCCGCTGGTGCAGGGCAACGATGAAGCCTTCGAGCGCCTGGCCGAGATTGCTGACGTGCTCCTGATGCACAACCGCGACATCGTCGTGCGTTGCGACGACTCGGTGCTGCGTGTGCGCCCCGACCTGCCGTCGGGGCCGGGGGATGCGGCCGGTGCGGGCGTGCAGTTCCAGCGCCGCGCGCGGGGCTTTACGCCCCTGTCGATGCCGCTGCCGGCCGACGGCCCGGCGGTGCTGGCCTTTGGCGCCCACTTCAAGGCGACCCTGTGCCTGACCCGCGAGAAAGAGGCTTTCCTGTCCCAGCACATTGGTGGCCTCGACAACCCGGCGGCGTGCACGGCCCTCGACGAAGCGGCCGAGCATCTGCAAAACATCCTGTCCGTGCGTCCGGCGGCCGTGGCACACGATGCCCACCCGGATTACTACTCCACCCGCGCCGCCTTCGCGCTGGCCGAAAAGCTCGACGTGCCGCTGATTGCCGTCCAGCACCATCACGCCCACATCGCCGCCGTGTGCGCCGAACACTGCCTTGACGGGCCGGTGCTCGGCCTGGCTGCGGACGGCGTTGGCCTGGGTACCGACGGCATGCCGTGGGGCGGCGAGCTGATGGTTGTCGATGGCGCCGAGTTCCGGCGTGTCGGTCACCTCAGCCCCTTGCCCCTGCCGGGTGGCGACCGGGCTGCCCGTGAGCCCTGGCGCATGGCCTGCGGCGTGCTCCACGCCCTTGGCCGTGGTGACGAAGCCATCGAACGCTTCGCCGCCCAGCCCAATGTCGAACAGGTGCTCGGCATGCTGGTGCGTGGCACGCGCTGTCCGCCCACCACCAGCCTCGGGCGCTGGTTCGACGCCGCCACCGGCCTGCTCGGCGTGTGCGAGACCATGACTTTTGAAGGTCAGGCCGGGATGGTTCTCGAAACCCTGGCGCGGCGCTTTGGCGAGAGCCTGCCGCTGCCCGGCGGTTTCCACATCGACAGCCGTCCGCCGAACGACCTGTCGGTGCTCAACCTGTATCCGCTGCTCAACCAGCTGATCGACGAGGACGATGCTGCCCGCGGCGCCGCTCACTTCCACGCCACGTTGATCGACGGACTGGTGCAGTGGATCGGCGATGCCGCCCACGCCACCGGCCTGCGCCGTGTGGCCTTGTCGGGCGGCTGCATGCACAACCGGCTCCTCGCGACGGGCCTGCGCAAGCGGCTGGCGGCACGCGGGCTGGCGGTGTTTGAAGCGCAGCACGTGCCGCCCGGTGACGGTGGCCTCGCCCTCGGCCAGGCCTGGGTTGCCCGGGCGCTGCTGGCGCGGGGTGTGCTGTGAGGCGCGCCGGTTTTTTGACGATCTCATTGAAAGACTGAAGCATGTGTCTCGCCATTCCGACCCGCGTGGTCGAACTCCTCCCCGACGGCCAGGCCTTGGTGGACCTGGGCGGCGTGCGCAAGGCGATCTCCCTTGAACTGGTGGATGACGTGGTTCCTGGCGACTACGTGATCGTCCACGTGGGCTACGCCCTCACCAAGCTCGATCAGGAGGAGGCCGAGCGCACTCTCGCGCTGATGGTCGAGGCCGGCATCGACGTTTCCGGCGAGGCCGCCTCCGCATGAAGTATGTGGATGAGTTCCGCGATGGCGAGGTGGCCCGAGGGCTGGCCGAGGCCATCGCCCGCGAGGCCCGGCCCGATCGCCGCTACGCCTTCATGGAGTTCTGCGGTGGCCACACCCACGCCATTTCCCGCTACGGCGTGGCCGACCTGCTGCCGCCCCAGGTGAAGATGATCCACGGCCCCGGCTGCCCGGTGTGCGTGCTGCCCATCGGGCGCATCGACCAGATCATCCGGCTGGCGCTGGAGGAGGGCGTCACCGTGTGCAGTTACGGTGACACCTTGCGCGTGCCGGCTTCCGAAGGCCTGTCGATGCTGCGCGCCCGCGCCCGCGGTGCCGACATCCGCATGATCTACTCTGCCGCCGATGCGCTGGCGCTGGCGCAGAAGGAGCCGGCGCGGCAGGTGGTGTTCTTTGCCATCGGCTTCGAGACCACCACGCCGCCCACCGCGCTGGTGATCCGCCAGGCGGCGCAGCTGGGGCTGAAGAATTTCAGCGTGCTGTGCTGCCACGTGCTGACCCCGTCGGCCATCACCGCCATTCTCGAGTCGCCCGAGGTGCGCGAGCTGGGCACCGTGCCGCTGGACGGTTTCATCGGCCCGGCCCACGTCAGCACCATCATCGGCAGCCGCCCCTACGCCCACTTCGCCGAGGAGTACCGCAAGCCGGTGGTCATCGCCGGTTTCGAGCCGCTGGACGTGATGCAGGCCATCCGCATGCTGGTGCGCCAGGTGAATGAAGGGCGCGCCGAAGTCGAGAACGAATTCACCCGTGCCGTTACCGAAGACGGCAACCTCAAGGCCCAGGCCCTGGTGTCGGAGGTCATGGAATTGCGTCGCGAGTTTGAATGGCGCGGCCTTGGCGTGGTGCCCTATTCGGCCCTGCGCATCCGCGACCGTTATGCAGCCTTCGATGCCGAGGCGCGCTTCGGCCTCACATACCAGGGCGTTCCCGACCATAAATCCTGCGAATGCGGGGCCATCCTGCGCGGCGTCAAGCGGCCCCTCGACTGCAAGCTGTTCGGCTCCGTGTGCACGCCGGAAACACCCATGGGCTCGTGCATGGTGTCGTCCGAAGGAGCGTGCGCCGCGCACTACACCTATGGTCGTTTTCGCGATATTCCGGTTGTTGCTGCGTGATGGAGCAAGGCTGGGCGGGGTTTGTGCCGAAAGGGTGCAGGGGCCGTATGCAAGCCCCTGCCCTGATTGAGGTATTTGCTGGGAGAGGGGTAAATCTTGTCTTTTCGCGGCCGATAAGCCGCGACACGGTCCGTTTCGAGGCCGGGTAAGGAGACAAGAAGTGAATCTGTTCAAGAAACTGCGGGGCGCCTCCGCCCCGGGCGTTGTGACCCTCCAGTGCCGCGCATCGGAAGTGGGCCAGACCCTCGCCTCCGCCTCGATCAGCCCGACCTTCGTCAGTGGCTACGTGTCTCCCCACGTGGACATCGAGCCGGTTGCCCGTGCGGTGACGGCGCGCTTTCCCGGCGTGCCGCTGATGCTGTGCTCCACCGCCGGCGAACTGTGCGCGAGCGACGAGAGCCTCTACTGCCGCACCGGCGACAGCTGGGACCGGGTGGTGCTGCAGTGTTTCGACGCCACGCTGATCGCCCGTTCGCAGATCGCCGCGATTCCCCTCGGCAGCGAAGACATGCGCCGCGGCAACAGCGAAGTGTCGGTCAAGGAGCGCGTGGCGCGCATCGCCCGCAACATCCAGTCGGCCCGGGTGGATGTGGACATCGACTACCGGGACACCCTGGCCTACATCATGTTCGACGGCCTGTCGGCCTCTGAATCCTTCTTCATGGAAGCGCTCTACGATTCCGGGCGTTTCCCCTGTCTGTTTGTCGGCGGCTCGGCCGGTGGCAAGTTCGACTTCAAGAACACCTGGATTCACGACGGCACCCGCAAGCTCGAGAATCACGCGCTGATCGCCTTCCTGAAGGTGGCCAAGGGCACCCGCTTCGGCGTGCTGAAGAGCCAGAACTTTGTGCCCGACGGCCCGCACTTTCCGGTCATCGGTGCCTCGCTGGAGCAGCGCTACGTGAGCCAGGTGATTGATGCCGACGGCCGCATCGTGCCCTTTGTGGACGCCCTGTGCGCGCACTTCCGCTGTGCCCCGCGGGAGCTGGAAGGCAAGCTCGCCGATTACTCTTTCGCCATCCAGGTCGGCAAGGAGATTTTCGTGCGTTCGGTGGTGAACGTGAATGTTGCCGCCGGGCGGGTCAATTTCTACTGTGACATTTCCCCGGGTGAAGAACTGCTGCTGGTGCGCCGTACCGGCCTGGTGCACAGCACCGAGCAGGATTTTCGCACCTTCATGGCCGGCAAGCCCGGCGCCCCGGTGGCCGGCATCCTCAACGACTGCATCCTGCGTCGCCTCTACAACGACAAGGAATTGTCCAAGGTTGGCTCGGCCCTGCCGTGCCAGCAGATGGCGGGCTTCTCCACCTTCGGCGAAATCCTCGGCCTCAATCTCAATCAGACGCTGACGGCGGTGTTCTTCTTCCGGGTGCCGGAGGGCACGCCCTTCCGCGATGATTACGTGGACAACTTCGTTGCCCATTACGGCGAGTTCAAGGCCTTTTTCCTGCGTCGCCAGAGCGCCAAGCTGGCCGGGCTGTCGCGAGTCATCGTCAAGCAGATCGGCGATTACCAGAGCGGCTCTTTCGACAGCCAGCTCGATCCGTCCAGCTTCGACGACAACATCGGCCTGGTGGTGTATGGCCTCAACAGCCTTGGCCAGACCCTGAAAGCCGCCAATGATCTGCGCAAGGACACCGGCCACCAGCTGGAATCCTGTGCCGGCGACCTGTACGCCTCGGTCGGCGCCCTGGCCGGTCACATCCAGGAGCAGGAACAAGTGGTGCACGAGGCCGGCGAGACCGTCAGCGGCCTGACCCGGCAGGCGGCCGAAGCCGCCGACAGTGCGCGCAAGCTGGCTCACGCCAGTGGCCGCATCCAGGGCGTGGTGGAAGTCATCCAGCAAATTGCCGACCAGACCAACCTGCTGGCCCTGAATGCCGCCATCGAAGCGGCCCGGGCCGGTGAGGCCGGCCGCGGTTTTGCGGTGGTGGCCGACGAGGTGCGCAAGCTGGCCGAGAAATCCCGCATGAGTGCCGGCGAGATCGGCGCCGACATCTCGACGCTGGCCAGCGAGATCGGCCGGGTGGCCGGCGAGATCGAACGCCAGGCCGGTGATGTCTCCAACCTGTCCAGCATGCTCACCAATATCGAGGCCTTCAGCGGCAAGACTGCCGAGACCGCTGGCCATACCCGTGGCGTCGCCGACACCCTCAAACATCTCACGGAGAACCAGCTCGTCCAGGCTTGAACGGCTCCGGGCTTGCCCCGGCGCTTCCCGTCGGCCGGATGGCGTCCTCGCCGTGTTTCCTCTTTCCATGACGCCAACCGACCCATGAAAAAAGCCTACGTCCGTCCCCTCGACCTGCGTCACGGAACGGTGGATCTCTCCCACGGCGGCGGTGGCCGTGCCATGGTCCAGTTGATCGGCGAGATCTTTGGCCGCGCCTTCGACAACGAATGGCTGCGCCGCGGCGACGACGGCGCCGTGCTGCCGGCCCCCCGCCCGGGCGAACGTCTGGTGGTGGCCACCGATGCCCACGTGGTGTCGCCGCTGTTCTTTCCGGGGGGCGACATCGGCTGCCTGTGCGTGCATGGCACCCTCAACGACGTGGCGGTGATGGGCGCCCGGCCGCTCTACCTGGCGGCCAGCTTCATCCTCGAAGAAGGCTTTCCGCTGGCCGATCTGCAGCGCATCGTCGCCAGCATGGCGGCGGCAGCGAAGGAGGCCGGCGTGCCGGTGGTTACCGGCGACACCAAGGTGGTGGAGAAGGGCAAGGGCGACGGCATCTTCATCACCACCACCGGCATTGGCGCGCTGCCCGCCGGGCGCGAACTATCGGGCGCCAACGCCCGCCCCGGCGACGCCGTGGTCGTCTCCGGCACCCTCGGCGATCACGGCATGGCCATCATGGCCCAGCGCGAAAACCTGGCCTTCGAATCGGAAATCCGCTCCGACACCGCCGCGCTGCACGGCCTCATCGCCGATCTGCTGGCCGCCGTGCCGCAAACCCGCGTGCTGCGCGACCCGACCCGCGGCGGGCTGGCGGCAACGCTCAACGAAATCGCCCAGCAGTCCGGCGTCGGCATCGTCCTCGACGAAGCAGCGATTCCCGTTGACCTGCAAGTTGCTGCTGCCTGCGAGTTCCTCGGCCTCGACCCGCTCAACATCGCCAACGAAGGCAAGCTCATCGCCATCTGCTCGGCAGAGCAGGCCGACGCGCTGCTGGCCGCGCTGCGTGCCCATCCGCTGGGCACCCGTGCCGCGCGCATCGGCGAAGTCACCGTTGATGCGCAGCACTTCGTGCAGATGAAAACCGCCTTTGGCGGCCGCCGCATGGTGGACTGGCTGGCCGGCGAACAGCTGCCGCGCATTTGCTGATGCGCATCCTGCTGCTCACCCACAGCTTCAACAGCCTCACCCAGCGCCTTTTTGAAGAACTTTCGGTACGCGGGCACGCGCTGTCGGTGGAGTTCGACATTGCCGATTCGGTGACCGCAGAGGCCGTCGCGCTGTTCCAGCCCGATGTGGTGCTGGCGCCCTTTCTCAAGCGGGCGATCCCCGAATCCGTGTGGTCGCGGCACGTGTGCCTGATCGTGCACCCCGGCATCGTTGGCGACCGCGGTCCGTCGGCCCTCGATTGGGCAATCCAGCGTGGTGCGGCGGAGTGGGGCGTCACCGTGCTGCAGGCGGAGGCCGAGATGGACGCCGGCCCGGTGTGGGCGAGCGCCACCTTTCCGATGCGTGTGGCAACCAAGGCCAGCCTGTACCGCAACGAGGTGACCGAGGCGGCCGTCACCGCGGTGCTGGCAGCGCTGGGCCGCATGGACGACTGGTGGGCCGGACGCTGGCAGCCCGTGCGCCCGTCGGCTGATGATCCGGCGGTGCGTGGCCGCCTGCAGCCGACCCTGCGCCAGGCCGACCGGGCCATCGACTGGGCGCGTGACGACACCGCCGCCATCCTTGCCCGCCTGCGCGCCGCCGATGGCTTTCCCGGCGTGGCGGACTCGCTGTTCGGCGTGCCCTGCCACCTGTTCGACGCCCATCCCGCCCCGGCGGAGGCTGGGGCGCAGCCGGGCGAACTGCTTGCCCGCCGCGACGGCGCGGTGCTGCGCGCGACGCGTGACGGCGCGATCTGGATCGGCCATGTCAAGCGCTGCGACCTGAAGCTGCCGACAGCCGTCGCCTTTGCGGCCGAAGTCGCCGACCTGCCGGAGCGCCCGGCGGACTTGTGGCGCGACGCCGCCGACGACGGCGCCGAGCTGCGTTACCGGGAGGCGGGCGCCGTCGGCTTTCTGTCCTTCGACTGCTACAACGGCGCCATGAGCACCGATCAGTGCCGGCGTCTGCTGGTGGCCATCGGCTTTGCCCGTACGCGCCCGACCCGCGTGCTGGTGCTCGAAGGCGGGGCGGATTTCTGGTCCAACGGCATCCACCTCAACTGCATCGAAAACGCCGAGTCCGCCGCCGACGCGTCGTGGGCCAACATCAACGCGATGGATGACGTGTGCCTGGCCATCCTGCAACTCACCGACCGCCTGACTGTTGCCGCCTTGCGTGGCAACGCCGGCGCCGGTGGCTGCTTCCTGGCGCTGGCCGCCGACCAGGTGTGGGCGCGGCAAGGCGTGATCCTCAACCCCCACTACAAGAACATGGGCAACCTGTATGGCTCCGAGTACTGGACCTACCTGCTGCCCCGCCGCGTCGGTGCCGACGGTGCCCGCAAGCTGATGGCCGAACGCCTGCCGCTGGGCGCCCCGCGTGCCGCGCACAGCGGCCTCATCGACGCCAGCTTCGGCGCCAGCCGGGCCGCTTTCGAGCTTGAGGTGGCCAGCCGCGCCGCCGCCCTTGCCAGCGCCCCGGACTACGCCGGGCAAGTCGCCGCCAAGCAGGTCCGCCGCGCTGCCGACGAGGCCGCCAAACCACTTGCCGCCTACCGTGATGAAGAGCTCACCCACATGCGCCGCAACTTCTACGGCTTCGACCCCAGCTACCACGGAGCACGCTACCATTTCGTGATGAAAAGCCCCCAGTCCTGGACGCCTCGCCACCTCGCCGTTCACCGGGAAATCAAGCGATGAACAGCCCTTTCAAACCCGCCGCCCGGCTGCCGGTCGTGCTGGTGGTGGACGACGAAGTCCGCTCCCAGGAAGCCCTGCGCCGCACCCTCGACGAGGAGTTCGAGGTGTTCACCGCCTCGTCGGCCGAGGACGCCCAGAAGATCATGGAGCGGGAAACGGTACAGGTGCTGCTGTGCGACCAGCGCATGCCCGGCGAGTCCGGCGTCAGCTTTCTGAAGCGGGTGAGGAGCCAGTGGCCGGACGTGGTGCGCATCATCATCTCGGGCTACACCGATTCGGAAGACATCATCGCCGGCATCAACGATGCGGGCATCTACCAGTACCTGCTCAAGCCCTGGCAGCCCGACTCGCTGCTGATGGCGATCCGCAACGCTGCCGAGCTGTATCGCCTGCAGGCCGAAAACCAGCGCCTCAGCCTCGAGCTGCGCACCAGCAGCCCGGTGCTCCGGAAGCGCGTCGAGATGAAGTACGAACGCGTCAAGCGCGAGTTCGGCCTCGACGGCCTGACCCGTGCGCCGGACAGCCCGCTGGGCCCGATCTGTGATCTGATCGCCCAGGTGGCGCCCTTCGACCTGTCGGTGCTGATCTCCGGTGAATCCGGCACCGGCAAGGAGATGCTGGCGCGGGCCATCCATTACCAGAGCCGCCGCGCCGACAAGGCCTTCGTGGTCGAGAACTGCGGTGCGCTGCCCGACGAACTGCTCGAAGCAGAACTCTTCGGTTACAAGCGCGGCGCCTTCACCGGCGCTTACGAAGACCGCATCGGGCTTTTTCAGCACGCCGACGGCGGCACGCTGTTCCTCGACGAGATCGGTGAAACCTCGCCGGCCTTCCAGGTCAAGCTGCTGCGTGTGCTGCAAGAGGGCGAGTTCCGCCCGCTGGGCAGCCCGCGTCCGATGACGGTGGACGTGCGGGTCATCGCCGCCACCAACCGCGACCTGGAAACCGAGGTGCGCGAAGGGCGCTTCCGCGAGGATCTGTATTACCGTCTGGCCATCGTGCCGATCCACGTGCCGCCGCTGCGCGAGCGGCCGATGGACATCCCGCTGCTGGTCGAACGCCTGCTTGCGGTGAGCCAGGGCGCGCTGGGCAAGAGCTGCGAGGGCTTTACCCCCGAGGCCTTGGCCTGCCTCGCGGCCTACCGCTGGCCGGGCAATGTGCGCGAGCTGCAGAACGCCATCCTGCGCATGCTGGCGCTGTCCACCGGGCCGAAGCTGGGCGCTCACTTGCTGTCGCCGAAGGTCTTGCAATCCGGCACTGACGGGCACGATGACACCGATCTGGCGGCCGTCGGTTTTGCCGGCACCCTGCAGGAGCGGGTCGATGCGCTGGAAGCGCGGGTGCTCAAGGAAACCCTGATCCGCCTGCGCTGGAACAAGACCCGCGCGGCCAACGAGTTGGGCCTGTCGCGGGTTGGCCTGCGCGCCAAGCTGGTCCGCTACGGGCTGGACGGCGACAAGTCGGGAGGCGCCGAGTGAAGCTCCTGTGGTTGCAGTCCGGCGGCTGTGGTGGCTGCAGCATGTCCCTGCTGTGCTCCGGCGCGCAGGACGTGCTGGGGCTGCTCGCATCGGCCGGTATCGAGCTGGCCTGGCATCCGTCCCTGTCGGAAGCCAGTGGCGACGAGGTGCGGGCGATTCTGGCCGACTTCGAGTCCGGCCGCACGCCGCTGGATCTGCTGTGCGTGGAAGGTTCGCTGCTCACCGGGCCGAATGGCTCGGGGCGGTTTCACATGCTGGGCGGCACCGGCCGGCCGATGATCGACTGGGTCAGGAGCCTGGCCGCCCGTGCCCGCTATACGCTGGGCGTCGGCACCTGCGCCACCTATGGCGGGGTGACGGCCGGCGGCATCAATCCGGCTGGCGCCATTGGTTTGCAGTACGACGGCAACCAGCGTGGCGGCTTGCTGGGGCCGGATTACCGCTCCGCCGCGGGCCTGCCGGTGATCAACATTGCCGGCTGCCCGACCCATCCGGACTGGGTGACCGACACCTTGCTGGCGCTCGCCCTGGGCCAGTTTGGCGAGGCCGACATGGACGCCCTCGGTCGCCCGCGTTTCTACGCCGACCAGCTGGTGCACCACGGCTGCACCCGCAACGAGTTCTACGAGTTCAAGGCCAGCGCCGAGAAGCCCGGCGACCTCGGCTGCATGATGGAGCACATGGGTTGCGTCGGCACTCAGGCCCATGCCGACTGCAACATCCGGCCGTGGAACGGCGCCGGTTCGTGCACCAACGGCGGCTACCCGTGCATCAGTTGTACCGAGCCGGGCTTTGAATCGCCCGGCCACGCTTTCGGGCGGACGCCGAAGGTGGCCGGCATTCCCATCGGCCTGCCCTCCGATATGCCCAAGGCCTGGTTCGTGGCGCTGGCCGCCTTGTCCAAGTCGGCGACGCCGGCGCGGGTGCGCCAGAATGCGGTGGCCGAAATGCCGGTGGTGGCGCCGGCCATCCGCAAGACAGGACTGAAATGAGCCGGATTACGGTCGGACCTTTCAACCGGGTCGAGGGCGATCTGGAAATCAGCCTTGAAATGGAGAACGGGCGGGTTGCCGCGGCCTACGTGAATTCGCCGCTGTTCCGTGGTTTTGAGCAGATCCTGGTGGGCCGCGAGGCGATGGACGCGCTGGTGATCGTGCCGCGCATCTGCGGCATCTGCTCGGTGTCCCAGTCGGCTGCCGCGGCGGCGGCGCTGGCCGATCTGGCCGGCGTGCGGCCGACGCCCAACGGGCAGCGGGTCAGCAACCTGATTCTGGCGGCCGAGAATCTGGCGGATCACTTCACCCATTTCTACCTCTTTTTCATGCCCGACTTTGCGCGCGAGGCTTACCGGGCGCGGCCCTGGTTTGCGGCCGCGGAGGCGCGCTTCAAAGCGGTCGCCGGTTCGGCGGCGGGGGATGCGCTGCCGGCCCGGGCGGCTTTCATGCAGATCATGGGCCTGCTGGCCGGCAAGTGGCCGCACACCCTCACGCTGCAGCCCGGCGGCGTGGCCCGGGCGCCGCAGGCGGCCGAACGGCTGCGCGTGTTTGCGGCTCTGAGGGAATTCCGCGCGTGGCTTGAAAAGCGGCTGTTCGGCGATCGGCTGGAGAACATCACGGCCCTCGAATCGATTGCCGCGCTGCGGCGCTGGATGGATGGGCGGTCGGCGACGAGTAGCGATTTTCGTCTGTTTCTCGAGATTGCCGATGACCTGCAACTGGCCCGCTACGGTCGGGCGACGGACCGTTTCCTCAGCCACGGCGCCTATCCACGGGAGGGCGGCTGGCTCTTGCCCCGGGGTGTGCTCGATCTGCCTGCGGGCTCACTGCAACCCTTTTTGCCCGCCGACGTGCTGGAGGATGTCAGCCATGCCTGGCTGGAGGATGACCAGCCGCGTCACCCCTCGGAGGGCGACACCCGTCCGGTGGAGGAGAAGGCCGGCGCCTACACCTGGTGCAAGGCGCCGCGCTGGCAGGAGCAGGTGGTGGAGTGCGGCGCGCTGGCCCGCCAGGCGGTGGCCGGCCATCCGTTGATCCGCGCGCTGGTGGTGGAGGCCGGCGGCAATGTGGCCAGCCGGGTGATTGCCCGGCTGCTCGAACTGGCGCTGGTGGTGCCGGCCATGGAAAGCTGGCTGCGTGATCTGGATGACGGCCCTTTTTGCGCACAGACCGAGATACCCGCCGACGGCCGCGGCTGCGGTCTCATCGAAGCGGCCCGGGGTGGGCTGGGTCACTGGCTCACGGTGCGCGGTGGCCACATCGTGCGCTACCAGATCATTGCCCCGACCACCTGGAACTTCTCGCCCCGCGATGCGGCCGGCACGCCGGGAGCGCTGGAGCAGGCGCTGGTCGGCTTGCCCGAGGCTGAGCCGCTACTGGTTCAGCACGTGGTGCGCAGCTTCGATCCCTGCATGGTCTGCACCGTGCATTGACGAGGGGCTGCGCGCCCCAGTTACTCGCGGCGTTCGCCGCGGGGGCCGTCAGGCCGGTTGCCGTGTTCGCGAAAGGTCCCTTCCCGGTTACCGCCACGGTTCGGCTCCCGCTCCTGACGCGGTTGCCCTTCCGGCGGTCGCTGCTGCTGGGGAGGCTGGGGTTGCGGTTGGATCTGCTCCTGGCGCGGCGGGTTGATTCTTTCCCTTTCCTGCTGCTGCGGTGGCGGGAAGGCGCGTCCTGGCGGCGGGTTCGGTTGATGTGGTGGGTTGATCCGCTCGCGCTCGCGGCCGCGTTCGCGATCTCCGCGATCTCCCCAGTCACGCTCGCCGCGCTCGTGGTGTGGCGGGTAGGGCTGATTCCAGCCGCCCCGATGCTCCGGAAAAGGCGGTCGTATCACATGTGGCGGCGGCATCGGGCGCGATGGCGGGTGGCGCCAGTGGCGCGGCTCGTTGTACCAGGGCTGGTTGCGGTAATGGTGGCCCCAGTAGTCGCCGATGATGAAGGTGATCAGCGGGATGCCGATGAAGCTGCCGTACTGAGGGATGGGCAGCGCGTCGCCCATCCAGTTGTATGACAGACCCCCGCCATACACCCAGCCGCGCTGGCCGTCGGGGAGGATCACGTCGCACCACTGGTAGCCCGGCAGGCAACCGGCCACTTCGAGGCCCATGCCCGGAAAAAGAGTGAACAGGATCGGATAGCTGGTGTCGGGGCCGGCATACAGCTGGACCGGCGTGCTGATATAAACCTGTTGCGCCTGGGCAGCAGCAGGCAGCAGCAGGGCGGCCAGGGCAAGGGGGCGAAGCAGCGAACGAAGAGACATGGAGTGCTCCCGGAGGAGTGAAAAGGGTCGGTCAATCTGCCGACGTTGCCCTCCTAGAACGCGCGAGCCGGCCTGCCCGGCCGACATCGACTGTGTAAGCGCAGATTTCACGGCTTTTCCCCTGTGTTTTTGGCGCTGTGCCAGGCTTTCCGGCAAGCCTGTGAGCTCCCCATAAGCCGGTAAAGTTGTCCTCCGGGGGGCCGTAGAGTCGGGCATATCCCTGCCTGTCGAGGAGTCCGCCATGAAAATCGCTGCAGCCAGTCTGGAACTTGCCGCCTTCCATCACACGTCCAGCAAGGTCGAGGTGGAGGAGCGCCTGTCGGCGTGGGTGGGGCGCCGCTTGCCGTCCCGGAGTGATGCGGATGACGCTTCGTCGCGCAGCGTGTTGCTGTCCGATGCGGGGCGACAGGCTTTGAGCAATGATCGGAGCGTGATCTCGGCAGCCAGCGCGCCAGTGTCCGGTGACGAGGTGGAAACCGATCCGAAGCTGGAACTCCTCAAGTCCATCGTCGAAATGCTGACCGGTCAGCGGATCCACCTGATGTCGGCCTCGGCGATGAGCCCGGATGGGCTGCCTGCTGCCGAGGCGGCCAACGGGGCCGCCCGCGGGCCGGAGTTCGGTATCGAGTATGAGCGCACCGAGACGCGTCAGAGCAGCGAGGAAACCGGTTTCGAGGCCAGCGGGACGATTCGCACTGCAGACGGGCAGAACATCCAGTTCAGCGTCGGGTTGTTCATGTCGCGCAGTGAGACCGAAACCAGCAGCTTCAGCTTCCGCGCCGGCAATGCGGTGAGCAAGGATCCGCTGGTGATCAACTTCGGCGGCAACGCAGCCAGTTTGCGCAACCAGCGCTTCCAGTTCGACCTGATGGGCGATGGCAAACAGGTGGATATTCCTGTGCTTGGCCAGGGCAGCGGCTTTCTGGTGCTCGACGCGGTGGATAGCGGCAAGGTGAACTCCGGCAAGCAACTGTTCGGGCCGGCCAGCGGCGATGGTTTTGCCGACCTGGCCAAATACGACAGTGACGCCAACGGCTGGATCGACGAGGCTGACCCGGCATTCCAGCGCCTGGGTGTATGGACGCCGGATGCCAAGGGCGGTGGCGCCGTGGCGAGCCTGGCAGAGGCCGGCGTCGGGGCGCTCTACCTTGGGTACAGCGCCACGCCTTTCACGCTGAAGGACGGGGCCGAGCTGGGGGCGGTGCGCAGTTCCGGTATCTACGCCCGCGAGGATGGCAGCGTGGGCACGCTGCAGCAGGTGGATCTGAAGGTCTGAGGCCCGGGCTTACGCCACAACGGCCGGTGCGCCTATCTTGATCCGGAAGGCTTCGGGGATGCCGGCGGCCCGCTTGGCGGCGTAATCGAAGAACAGGATGCCCATCTTGCCGCGGGCCACTTCGCGGCCGCTGGCCTTGTCGGCTACGCGCCACATCAGGTCGAAGCCGTATTTGTTGAAGTCGGCGGGGGCCATCGAGAAGACCAGGGTTTCGCCGTGAAAGGCTTCGGACTTGTACTGCAGCGCGGCGTCGGCGACCACGATGCCGACCCCTTCCACGTCCAGCTCGTCGTAGCCGAAGGAGCGGAAGAAGCGTACGCGGGCTTCCGACAGCAGGGCGATGAGGGCGGCGTTGTCGAGGTGCTGGGCCTTGTTGATATGGGTGATGTAGATCGGCACTTCGGTGGAGAACAGGAAGTGCTCGGGCAGATCGATGAGGATGCGGGCCATGGGTGAATCCTTGGAGGGGGCAGGTCGGAGAAGCCCTGATTATCGCAGTGCAGCGAGGGCGGAGGGGGGACGATTGCGCCCGTGTCATGGGCGCAGGCAGAATGGGCCGATTGATCCTGTCCGGAGTGCCCCGTGGAACGCTTCACCATTTCCCTCGACGAAGACCTGGCCCGCGAGTTCGACGCGCTGATTGCGGCGCGGGGGTACTCCAACCGTTCCGAGGCGGTGCGCGACATCCTGCGCGCCCAGATCGAAGCGCGTCGCCTGGCCAGCGAGGAGGCGAGCCACTGCATCGCCAACCTGTCCTACGTGTACAACCACCACGAGCGCGAGCTGGCCGAGCGGGTTACGCAGGACCAGCATGAACACCACGACCTGTGCGTGGCCACACTGCATGCTCATCTGGATCACGACAATTGCATGGAGAGCGTGATCCTGCGCGGCCCGACCAGCGAGGTGCAGGCCTTTGCCGAGGCGTTGATCGCCAAGCCAGGTATCCGCCACGGCGCGCTCAACCTGGTGACGGCCGAATTCCGCAGTCAGCCGCATTCGCATTCTCACGCGGACGGACACAGCCATCCCCATGGTCACTACCGTCCGCGCAGCTGAGCCATGAGCAACCCGGAGCGTCTGCTGCCCGATTCCACCGCCCTGCTGGCCGCGGCGCCGGAGGGCGTGGGTGAGGGGGCGTGGATCGATGTGATCCAGAAGATGGACGAGGTCTATTCCGACCTGCTCCAGTACGAGGTGGCGCTGGAGGAGAAGAACGCCCGGCTGGAGGAGAGTCAGGGTTTCATCCTGTCGGTGCTGACCTCCATTTCCGACATTCTGGTGGTGTGCGACCGGGGCGGACGCATCGAGGATGTGAACCGTTCTCTGGAGGTGTTCACCGGTCGCTCGCTGGATGAACTGCGCGGCAGCCTGTTCTTCGATCTGCTGGCCGACCCGGCGGCGGTGGGCGTGGCGAAGGGCCTCTTCGCCCTGCGCAGCGATGCGCCGGTGCACGATTGCGAGCTGGCCCTGCGGGCCGCCGATGGCAGTGCAGTGCCGGTATCGCTCAACTGCACACCGCGCTATTCGTCGGTGGGCAAGTCGCTGGGCGTGGTGGTCACCGGCCGGCCGGTGGGCGAGCTACGCAAGGCCTATTCGGCGCTGCGCCAGGCCCACGACGACCTGAAGCGCACCCAGCAGCAACTCCTGCATTCCGAGAAGATGGCCTCGCTCGGGCGGCTGGTGGCGGGGGTGGCCCATGAGCTCAACAACCCGATCAGCTTCATCCTCGGCAATACCCATGCGCTGAAGCGTTACGCGGCGCGGCTGGGCGAATACCTGGCGGCCGTGCACAGCGGTGAGCCGCCCGAGGCGCTGCTGGCATTGCGCGAGCGCCTGCGCATCGACCGCATCCTCGGCGATCTCGATCCGCTCATCGAAGGCACCATCGAGGGGGCCGAGCGGACCCGCGACATCGTGGATGGCCTCAAGCGCTTCTCGGCGCTGGACCGGGAGGAGAGCGTCCGCTTCGATCTGGTGACGGTGGTCGAGCGTTCGGTGAGCTGGGTGTGCAAGGCGGCGCCGGCGCGTTTCGCGGTGACGGTGAGCTTGCCGGACAGCCTGCCGGTGATCGGCTCGTCGGGGCAGATCCAGCAGGTGGTGATGAATCTGGTCCAGAACGCCTGCGATGCGACGGCGGAGCAAGGCGCGGCGCGGCTCGAAATTGCCGGCGTGGTCGAGGGGGCGGATGTGGTGCTGCGCTTTCACGACAACGGGCCGGGCATCGAGGCCCGTCATCTGGCGCATATCTTCGATCCCTTCTTCACCACCAAACCGGTGGGGAGCGGAACCGGGCTGGGGCTGTCGATCAGCTACGGTATCGTCGAACGTCACGGCGGCAAGCTGCTGGCCGCCAATCATGCCGACGGCGGTGCCGAGTTCGTGCTGCGCCTGCCGTTGGCGGGGTGAGTGCGATCCGCTGTCACCCCGTGGATGTAGGGCAAGCATGGTTTGCGATCGGGCTGCGTTCTGGCAGGGAGCTTGCCATCCGTCCGTGGCGACAGCTTGATGGAACGGTGTTTTTTGCTTGGCATGGATTTTGTATGAACTAAAATAACTTCTTCATACGCGCGTGCCAGCCGACTCCCATGACTGCCTTGCCAACCGACAGCCTCGCCCTCGTCCTGCTGGTGTTCGTGCTTGGCCTCAAGCACGGTTTCGACGCTGACCATCTGGCCACCATTGACGGCCTGACGCGCTACAACGCCCGGACCAACCCGGGTCTGGCGCGTTTCTGTGGGACCTTGTTCTCTCTTGGCCACGGGGCGGTGGTGCTGGCGATTGCGCTGGCGGTCAGCCTGCTGTCGCAGGGCTGGACGCCGCCGGAATGGCTGGAGTTGTCGGGCGCATGGATTTCGATTGCCTTCCTGGTCCTGCTTGGTGTGCTCAATTTGCGTGCGGTATTCGCTGCCGAAACGCACGAAATGGTGCATCCGGTGGGGCTCAAGGGCCGCTGGCTGGGGCGTCTCGGGCAGGTTACCCATCCGGGTGGCGTGGCGCTGGTGGGCGCGCTGTTTGCCTTGTCATTCGATACGGTGAGTCAGGCCGCGCTGTTTGCGGTGGCTGGCGTACAGGCCGGTGGGTGGCTGCACGCGGTCAGCCTGGGTTTTGTGTTCATGTTCGGCATGTTGCTGGCGGACGGCGCCAACGGTTTCTGGATCGCCAGGCTGATTGCCCGGGCCGATGATTCCGCCCGTGTGGCGTCGCGCGTGATGGCCTTGGCGGTGGGGGGCATGAGCCTGCTGGTGGCCGCCTACGGCATTGCCCGGATGGTCCTGCCCGGCATCGCGGCGTGGGGCGAGGGCAAGGAGTTGCTGCTTGGTGCTGCGGTGATCGGGGTGGTTTTGGCGAGCTTTGTTCTGGGTGTGCGTCTTGCCCGACCGCGTGGCGTGGCCAGCCAGGTTGCGGGGTAGAAGAGCGTTGCGGTGCTGATGGCGTTGCGCGCGTTTGCTCTTGTTGCGGCGTTTGTGGGGATTGCCGGCCAGGTGATGGCTGACGGCGTACCGACCCTGGATGTTGTCGAGGTACGGGTCGGGCCGGCGGATCTGATCGGCGCGGCCGTTAGCGCCACCGAAGGCGTGCTGACGACGCATCAGCTTGAAACCCGGCCCTTGCTGCGTCCGGCCGAAGTGCTCGAGGCGGTGCCGGGCCTGATCGTGTCCCAGCACAGTGGCGACGGCAAGGCCAATCAGTATTACCTGCGCGGCTTTAACCTCGATCACGGCACCGACTTCGCCACCTGGCTGATGGGCATGCCGGTGAACATGCCGACCCATGCCCACGGGCAGGGGTACACCGATCTCAACTTCCTGATCCCTGAACTGGTTTCCAGCCTGCGTTACCGCAAGGGGCCGTACTACGCAGAGGAGGGGGATTTTTCGGCGGCGGGGGCCACCCACATTGACTATCGTCGCAGTCTGTCCCGCCGTTTTATGCAGGCGGAGTTCGGGCCGCATCAGTACACGCGCCTGCTGGCTGCCGGCTCACGCCTCCTTCCGGAGAATGGCCCGGTACTGCTGGGGGCTGTCGAGGTGGCGTACAACAATGGTCCGTGGGGCCAGCGAGAGAATCTGCGCAAGCTCAACGCCGTGCTGCGCCTGTCTGCGGGCACGGTCGACAACGGCTGGTCGGCCACGGCGATGGCCTACCAGTCAGCCTGGACGGCGACCGACCAAGTGCCCCGGCGGGCCGTCGACAATGGTTTCATCGACCGTTTCGGCAGTCTCGACCCGACCAGCGGTGGCAAGACGAGCCGGTCCAGCCTGTCAGCAGAGTGGGCGAGGAGTGACGCGGCGGGGCGGTCGCGGGCCGCCGCCTACCTGATCGACTACCGGCTCGATCTCTTTTCCAACTTCACCTATGCCCTCGACAACCCGCTGCGCGGTGATCAGTTCGAGCAGCTCGACCGGCGCCAGATTCTCGGTGCGACAGCTAGCCATACCTGGTTTGCCGACTGGTCCGGGCGGCCCGTGGAGTGGGTGCTTGGCAGCCAGTTCCGGCACGACCATATCGGCAAGAGCGGACTTTTTCTTGCCGAAGCCCGCCAGCGCTACACCACGGTGCGTGACGACCGTGTCGAGCAGACCAGCTTCGGGCTTTTCGGTGAAGCGCGGGTACAGTGGCGGGACACGCTACGCACCACGCTCGGCTTGCGCGCTGACCAGTACCGTTTCGACGTGAGCAGTGATACGCCGGCTAATAGCGGGCAGGCCGCTGCCTTTATCGCCGCTCCCAAGTTCGGCGTCGTTCTCGGACCGTGGATGCAGACCGAGTTTTACGCCAACTACGGCCATGGTTTTCACAGCAACGATGGCCGCGGTGCGACGATTCGCGTCAATCCCGATCCGCGCAGTGCCGACTACGCTGGCCTGGTGGAACGGGTCAGGCCGCTGGTTCGTGCGCGCGGGACGGAGCTTGGTCTTCGCAGTGCGCTGGCCTCGGGCTGGCTGACGACCCTGGCCCTGTGGCGGCTTGATGTCGCCTCGGAGCTGCTTTTTGTGGGTGATGCCGGTATCACCGAGCCGAGTCGTCCGTCCCGCCGCCAAGGCGTGGAGTGGACGACTCACTGGACGCCCCTGTCCGGGCTGGCGGTGGATGCGGATGTCGCCGTGTCGAGCGCCCGTTTTCGGGTCGATGAGGGGGGCGGCAGTCGTATCCCCGGGGCCCTTGCCAGGGTCGCCTCCCTGGGCGTGACGCTCGATACGGGCGATCGCTGGTTTGGCGGTCTGCGGATGAGATACTTCGGCCCCCGTCCACTGATCGAGGACAATTCGGTACGATCCGCATCCTCGACCTTGACCAATCTTAAGGTCGGTTACCGTGTCGACCGGCACATTACGTTGTCGCTGGATGTGTTGAACCTGTTCGACCGCCAGCTCAGCGACATTGACTACTATTACGAGTCCCAGTTGAAAACCGAAACCGCACCCGTTGCCGATCTCCATTCCCACCCGTCCGAGCCCCGCAGTCTGCGGCTGGCGGTGCGCATGGCTTTGTGATGACTGATCGGGGGCTGTTGTACGCGATGGGGGCGTCGATTCTGGCGCATGGCCTGCTGCTCGGCTTTGGCGGGGCGCGTCATGTGCCGGTGCCGGCAGCGCCGCCTCTGCTGGAGGCCCGTCTGGTGCCGGAAGCGCTTCCGGAGAAAAAATCCGAACCCCCTCGCGTCGCGCCAGCACAGCCTCGGCAGGCGCTACCCGAGCCGCCGCGTCCGGTGAAGGCGCAAGCCCGGCCGGAGCCTGTCTCGGCCCCACTGCCGCGCATCGTTACCGATGCGCGCAGCGAGCATCCTGCTCCGGCCATCCTGAGCGCCCCGGCGGTCGTCGCTGCTCATGCCACCGCTGTCGCCCATGCGCCGGTGCTCAGCGGGCCGGTGACGCCAGCTCCTGCCCAAGTGGCGAGCGCGGCAAGCGGCGCCAGTTACTCACCACCCAGTTTCGGGGCGAGCTACCTGGACAATCCCAAGCCCGGTTATCCGATGATGGCCCGTCGGCGTGGCCTGGAGGGCACCGTTCGTCTCGACGTGCGGGTGTCCGCCGAGGGCATCCCCATTGCGGTCAAGCTGAAAGAGAGCGCGGGCCATGACTCGCTTGACGAAGCGGCCGTCACCGCCGTCTGGCACTGGCGCTTTGTTCCGGCCCGGCGTGGCGGTGAGGCGGTGGAGGCGTCGGTGGTCGTGCCGGTGCGTTTCCGTCTGAGCGCCGACGACGCTGGCTGACTACCTCATGTCTCTTCATCTCTGGTTGGGTTTTCTCGCCGCGACGCTGGTGGTCGCGCTTTCACCCGGTCCGGGCGCAGTGCTCAGCATGAGCGTCGGTCTGCGCCACGGCTACCGGCACGCGCTGGCGGCAATTCTTGGTTTGCAGACGGCCTTGCTCCTGCAGTTGTCGCTGGTTGCGCTTGGTCTTGGCGCGCTGCTGGCCGCGTCGGAAAACGCTTTTCTGGCCGTCAAGCTGGCAGGGGCGGCTTATCTGGTGTGGCTGGGCGTGCAGAAATGGAGGTCGCCGGTCGGGGAGGAGGGCGCGTCGCCGATGGATGAGGCCTTGAAGAGCGGCTTCTACCGGCAGGGCATCCTGGTTAATTTGGGGAATCCGAAGGCGATTGTCTTCATCGCGGCGCTGGTTCCCCAGTTCATCGATCCCGCGGCCCCCAAGGCGATCCAGTTTCTGGTCATCGGGATCACCATGTTCAGCATCGACGTGGCGGTGATGTCCGGTTACGCGCTGCTGGCCGGCCGCTTCCGCAATCGCGTGAGGGATCGCCGGGCCGTGGTACTGCAAAACCGGATGTTCGGCGCCATCTTCGTGGGCGCAGGGTGTCTTCTGGCAGGGGCATCCCGCCACTGATCGCCCCGTTTAATGTTCGTCGGCGGATATCTGGTCGAGGGCGGCCTCGGTAAGTCCCAGTTCCGCTTCCACGGGTTCGGCCCAGTCTGTCCAGTCCGGCGATAGGCCGTCGCGGAGCCGTCTTCCGGTGGCGAGCAGCAGGGCAATCCGTCGGGCGCTGTCCCCCAGTCGCAGGGCCATCGCCGGTTCGTGATGGGCGCGGATGGCTTCGCAGACTTCCACCGGGAGCTTCCAGTTGCGCGCCACCAGAAAGCCGGCCGCGGTGTGGTCGGAGCCTGTCAGTACGTCCAGGGCGCGGGCTCCTGCTTCAAGGGCGCAACCCGTGCAGTGGAAGAGCACGGCATGTTCCGGGGCGCGGCGCAGCAGCACTGCAATTCCCGCGTCCTGCATCAGTGCTGCCAGATAGGCTGTGTCAGCCAGCCCCTTGAAAGGTGTCGCGCGGCACACTGCATAAGTAAGATCCGCCGCCCGGGCGCTGGCCGCCCACAGGGCCTCAATGGCCTTGTCATCGAGACCCGAGCCCTGGTTCCTGAGAGCCGTGCTGGCGGCGGTGGCCAGAGTCCGGGTGCGCCCCAGCATGGTGATCGCTTCCTGTGCCGAGCGCGGGGCGCTGCGTGGCCTGAATACGGGGGAGTTGGCGACGCGCAGCAAGGCACCGGTTATGGCTGGGTCCTGGCTTACCGCTGCGGCAAGCTCCCTCGGTCCGGCATTCTCGTCCGCTGCTGCGGCTTGCAGCCTGAGAAAGCCTGGGCCTGGTGCGGGCAGCACCACGCCGCTGGCCAGAACTGCTTCGACAAGTAGATCCTGATTCATGCTTGGCTCCCGTTCCGGTGTTGCCCACCGTTAGACATTTCTATTACAGCACAGACACAAAAAGAAAAACGCCAATAGTGTTTGACAAGGCTAAAAGGGCTGCCTATAATGCGCGCTCGTTTGGAGGGATTCCCGAGTGGCCAAAGGGATCAGACTGTAAATCTGACGGCACTGCCTTCGAAGGTTCGAATCCTTCTCCCTCCACCAAGTTTTAGTTGTGAGCTCCGTCCGTGAGTTGCGGTAACGAGAGTGGTGATTGTGAGTCGCAGCGTTGTAAAGCGGGTGTAGCTCAATGGTAGAGCAGAAGCCTTCCAAGCTTATGACGAGGGTTCGATTCCCTTCACCCGCTCCAGGTTGAGTGTGTGAGGCCCATGTAGCTCAGTGGCAGAGCACTCCCTTGGTAAGGGAGAGGTCGGCAGTTCAATCCTGCCCATGGGCACCAGCAATTACTGGTGCAACGGCTTAGAGTTAGTGTTCCGATTTCCTGATTTTTTGCGGGGTTGATGATATGGCTAAGGAAAAATTTGCACGGACGAAGCCGCACGTAAACGTCGGCACGATTGGTCACGTTGACCATGGCAAGACCACGCTGACGGCTGCGATCACGACTGTGCTGTCGCGCAAGTTTGGCGGCGAAGCCAAGGCTTACGACCAGATTGACGCGGCGCCGGAAGAAAAAGCTCGCGGCATCACCATCAACACCGCGCACGTCGAATACGAAACCGAAAATCGTCACTACGCGCACGTTGATTGCCCGGGTCACGCCGACTACGTCAAGAACATGATTACCGGTGCTGCGCAGATGGACGGCGCGATCCTGGTCTGTTCCGCTGCTGACGGCCCGATGCCCCAGACCCGCGAGCACATCCTGCTTGCCCGTCAGGTTGGCGTGCCGTACGTGCTGGTGTACATGAACAAGTGCG